>Ga0247844_1007752_pt1 | contig 11980 bp, 13 predicted proteins | sample LaCtaG_FD_192421 | JGI IMG/M metagenome (GOLD analysis project Ga0247844, IMG submission 192421) | Freshwater microbial communities from meromictic Lake La Cruz, Castile-La Mancha, Spain - LaCruzMarch201714.5m_1 | ecosystem: Environmental > Aquatic > Freshwater > Lake | place: Spain: Castile-La...
TTGTCTAGGTACGGACTATATGTTTCCAACTCATATGGAAGCAGTCTCATCGCTTGAGATGCAAACCGCGTCCCGGGTCTGTAAGAAGTTGTAGCATCAAATGGTGCTCCAAAGAGCACTATTCTACTCTCCTCATAGCTGTTGTCACATCCTAAAAATGTATGAATATTCTTGTTCATTTGTTTGTCTCCTTTTAATAGTTTTAAGCATATCTCTTGCTTTATTTAATACATTATCATACGTGTTACTATCTTATTCTCTTTTAAATTCAAGTTACACATTTTTTAGCTCTCTACTCTTTTACCTTAATATTTCATTTCCAAGAACTTTAATGGTTTCTCCCTCTAAATCACTAAGACCCAAAACTGTGCAATCGCTCGCAATAATCTTACGAATATACTCCACAATTTCTTTCGTTATCTTTTCACCAGGAACTACAATAGGAATACCAGGTGGATAAGCCATGATTGATTCGCCCGATATCTCTCCTACCGCTTCATCTAAAGGAATGATTCTTTTCGACGAATAGTATGCAAGTCTTGGAGAAACAATCACTGTGGGCATGTGGAAAAGAAAATTTTTCCGCTTTAACGCCTTTTTTTTGTATTTTTTTCGCATATCATCAAGCGCAGCGTAGAGTTTGTCGAAATTCTCTTTTGTGTCTCCTACGCTTACAATTCCAAGAATATTATACATATCCCCTAGTTCCATCTGAATTCCATATTCATCTCTCAGTATATCATAAGCTTCAAATCCTGTAATTCCAAGCTTTCTTACAGAAATCCCAAGTTTAAGCGCATCAAATTTAAAGGCACCCTCACCATTTTCTAAATCCGTCCCATAACAATAGTACTCATGGAGTTTTTTCATTTTCACTCTAAATTCTTGAACATATTCTAGAAGTTCTGAAATACGCGCCCTTCCCTTGGTGGCTAAATATTTTCTTGTCAAATCAACACTTGCCATTAGAATATAAGAGGCACTCGTGCTTTGTGTCAAATTAAGGACTTCACGCACATGTTCAAACTCTATTAATCCATCGTTATGTAAAATAATTGAGCTTTGTGTGAGTGACCCCCCTGTTTTGTGCAGACTTGTTGCAGTTAAATCTGCGCCAAGCGCTGCTCCACATTCTGGCAGTTCTTCATGGAAAGCAAAATGCGCTCCGTGAGCTTCATCCACCAATACTGCAATACCTCTCTCATGGGCAAACTCAATTATGGCTTTTAAATCTGATACATATCCATAGTACGTCGGATTAATCACCAAAATCGCTTTAACATCAGGATGTTCCTCATAAGCATTTTTTATACCTTCAAGATTCATTCCCATGCTCACGCCTAAATTAATGCTAATTTCAGGTTGAACATATACAGGAATGGCTGCTGAAAGAATTAGAGCATTAATAGCACTTTTATGAACATTTCTAGGCATCATAATTTTGTCCCCAGGTTTGCATACACTCATAATCATAGCTTGTATTCCCATACTTGTTCCATTGATTAAAAATGTCGCATTATCTGCTCCATAGGCGTCCGCTATCAAAGCTTCTGTCTCTAAAATAACACCAATTGGATGTCCTAAATTATCTAACTGTTTCATAGAGTTTGGATCTCTTATCAATATTTTTTCACCAAAAAATTCTGTTAGTTCACCAAATTGACTATTTTTTTTATGACCTGGTACATCAAACGATACCACATTATCCTTTTCATACTGAATTAAAGCTTCAGCTAATGGGGTCTTTTGTTGATCTTTTTTGTACTTCATCCACCCCCCTTTCAAAAATATTTTAATGACTTATTTTACCATATTTTATTGAATATAATAAGAAGTTTTTAAAATTTCAACTCTCTTTGAAAAATTAAAAAGTACAAGAGAACTGTTCTCTTGTACTTTTAACTATTTTACAAATTTTGCCAACACACCATTTACAAACGACGGCGTTTTATCATCGCCATAGCATTTTCCTAATTCGACCGCTTCATTAATAACAATTGTGTATTGTAACTCTTTTTGAAAAAGCAATTCATAGGCTGCAATGATTAAAATAATTCGTTCTACTGAACCAACTCTTTCAATGTTCCAATCTTGCATTTTCCCTTCAAGACTTACTAGAATTTCAGGTTTTTTTTCTTGAATTTCTTTCACATAGTCAGCAATAAATAGTTTGTCGCTGTCTGCAAGCTTTTCAAGCTTCATCTCTGTGGTTAAAGACTCCATTACTTGAGTAATCTGTTGACTTTCGTAAGCATTTAAAATATCAGCTTGATAAAGTACTGTAAAAAGCACCTCTCTTGCTAATCGTCTATTTCCCTCTCCCATTCATCTCTCCTTCCTAGTAGTTCACTAATTTTATCGCCCACTGGACTCCAATCTGCAAATGATAGGAAGTATCCGATGATTCCAAAAACAACAATAATGAGAAGTTTCACAATCCCTAGTGTCACAAGTAAAAACCCTATTACAACACCAATGATAATTCCGATAAGACGAATTTTTGTACTGTTATTCATCTGATTTCTCCTTCAATTATACTAAAATAATATCAATTTTTTTAAACTCTACTCCAAATGTTTTCTGCAAGTATTGTGCCAACTCGCCTTTCAACTCTTGAACCTCTTTGTTCAATCCCTCTTCAACAAAAACTTGAAGTTTCACTTTTGCGTGTAACCCCTCTTTTGTTTCATAAGTACTAACACTCGCTCTTTTCACATAATCTAACTCTTGAGCATAAGCTCGCATAGCATCATTAAATGTTTGAAATAGCACTTCTAAACGACTCCCATCATCAAAAGTTGCTATCAAAGCTTTCTGTCCTCTACCGCTTGTTGCTTTTTTATATGCCACTCTTTTTACTGTTAATAAGAGATAAAAAATTCCTATAATCAAAAGAATCAAATGAGCATAATCTCCTAAAAGAGGCAAAGTATACTGTGGGGTATAATCTTGAATTAACTGATAGCCAAATGGAGTATCCACCGCAACAATAATCATCAGTATCGATACAAAAAAATTGATTATCCAAAAAATAAAATAGACTGTTTTTTGAAAAAACATTCATCCTCCTTAACGTTTTATAGCCTCACAGAGCTATATTGCATCCACCTCTTGCTCTGCTCTTTTAGCTTGTGCTTTTCGCTCTTTTTCAACCGAAATACCCTCAATCATTACATTAACTTCCGCAACTTTCAGTCCTGTCATCTGTGTTACAGCTTTATTAACACTCTCTTGAACATCTACTGCCACAGCATGAATTTCAATTCCATATACCACAACGATAGAAACATTAACAACACAAGAGTCCTCTGTCACGCTCACTGTAACACCTTTTGAAGGTGAACGCTTCGAAAGAATTTCTGAAATCACTGTATTACTCGAAAGAGCAACAACCCCTCTCACTTGCAGTGCTGCTGTTCCTGCAATGGCTGCAACCACATCTGTTGCAATTTTTATTCTTCCTTCCACCACTTCTTCCTCCTTATTTTTTCATAAATAGATCGATAAAATTGGTATAAAAATTTCCTGATACATAGCTTTCATCATCCATTATCTTTCTTAGGAATGGTGTCGTTACCTTTACACCTTCAATAATATGCTCATCTAAGGCTCTCTTCATTCTCTCGATAGCCTCTTCACGATCGCTACCATAAGCAATCAATTTTCCAATCATAGAGTCATAATACGGGGAAATTTCATATCCACTATACACGTGACTGTCAATTCTAATTCCTAGACCACCACTCGGGATATACTGCGTAATTTGCCCAGCACATGGCATGAAATTCATTTCAGGATCTTCAGCATTGATACGACACTCGATTGCATGTCCAATCAACTTAACGTCCTCTTGTTTTACAGTTAAACGTTCACCTGATGCAATCAATATTTGAGTTTTAATAATGTCTATTCCCGTTACCATTTCTGAAACAGTATGCTCAACTTGAACACGCGTATTCATCTCCATAAAATAGAAATTCTTATCTTGGTCAACTAAAAATTCAAAAGTTCCCACTGAATCATAGTGAATTCCTCTAGTCAATCGTACTGCGCACTCACCCATTTTATTTCTAATTTCTTCATTCAAAATTACAGAAGGAGCCTCTTCTATCATCTTTTGATTACGTCTTTGAATAGAGCAATCTCTCTCTCCTAAATGAATGGCGTTACCGTATTTATCTCCGATAACTTGAATCTCGATATGTTTTGGATTAACAATGAATTTCTCGATATACATATCATCATTTCCAAAATTAGCCATAGCTTCATTTTTACAAATTTTAAGGTTAGCGCGCACCTCTTCTGCATTATGAGCAATCCGCATTCCTTTTCCACCACCACCTGAGCTGGCTTTTAACATGACTGGATATCCAATTTTATCAGACATTTCAACAGCTTCTTCTTCAGATGTAACCAAATCTTTTGTCCCAGGTGTTACTGGAACTCCAAATTTTTCAGCTGTTTGTCTTGCTGTAACTTTATCCCCCATTTTATGAATACACTCTGGAGTTGGACCAATAAAAATAATTCCATGTGATTCACAAATACTTGCAAACTCTTCGTTTTCTGAAAGAAATCCATATCCAGGGTGAATGGCATCTGCTTCTGTAATCTCTGCCGCTGCAATAATATTAGGTATTTTTAGATATGAATTGGTTGCGTAGGTACTTCCGACACATACCGCTTCATCCGCAAGTCTTACATGTAGAGACTCTTTATCTGCTTCCGAGTATATCGCTACAGTCTTTATCCCAAGCTCTTTTGCCGAACGAATTATACGTACTGCAATTTCACCCCTGTTAGCTATAAGAATCTTTTTAAACATTCTCAACTCCTCCCTCTACTTGAACTTTTGCAATAATATTGCCATATCCAACCACTTCTCCATCTGCAACAACAAGTTCAATAATCTTTCCTGTAACAGCACTTTTTACATCTTTTAAAACACCTAATGCTTTAATTTTTGCAATAACATCACCTTCAGTGATTGTTTTTCCAACTTCTAACCCTTTTGTATAGAAAAGCTTTCCAATTTGAAGGGATTTAATTTCTACAACACTGAGTTCACCATCTGCAGAATTTAAAATCTCATCCTCAAGTGAATATCCTTCAATATTAAGTATATCACTTACTTCATTTTTACATGCTGGTGCTTTTTTCAAAGTAAGTTTTCCATCAAGTCGCTCTAGTGAGACATATGAAAGGTCGCTCTTTTTTAAAATTTCCATCAACTCTTCAATCTCTTTAATTTCCATTAAATCCTCCTTATTTTAACCAATTAATCTTACGTTTGCTCTCTATAAAACAAAAGTTATTTAAATAATCCTGTGGCTGTTCTAAATTCCCACAAATCGCAGGATGATTACTTTCACATATTTTACCAAATTTTACATATTTTTTATATGAGGCAACTCTGTTTCCCCATATAAAAATCTCTAACTCTCTATTTGTTTCAGTCATATACTCAATCAATTCGCACATAAATCCTTTCCATAGTGCTAAATGACTTCCTGCATGTCCAATTTCAGTTGTTAAAGCAGTATTGAGCAATATCACTCCTTGATTTTGCCAAGACTCTAAAAGCTCATAAGGAGAACTTATTTCGAATCTCTTATTCTCGATTTCACGCCGAATTTCTTCAATCGTTTTTCTCTCATGCGTGTAACTAAAATAGAGTAGCTTCAATATATTTTTTAATGATGTATTGACCTCTTTTTGTAACCAACTGGTCGCTTTTACTTGAAAAGCAAGTCCCGTCGCTACACCCTCTTGAGGATAGGGATCTTGTCCTAATATCATTATTTTCGCTTTCTTCAAATCAGTTCTCAGTGATGCGAAAACAGAGTCTCTTTGCGGGGTGAAATTTTTCAAACTTAGTAGTGTCTCTTCTACCCACAAAACCCTTTCGGGGGAAAAAAAATCATGATAACTTGCATGAATCTGATACGTTTCTAAAAATTGCATTTCATGTCCTTAATCTATCTACAAAGGGATAAGTATAAGCCGGATTCTGTATTTGATAGTCATTTCTCTACGGAGTACATCACTGCACACCTTTAGCAACCTACCCAAAAGTTTTTCAACTTTTCTATTTGGTCTTGCTCCAGAGGGGGTTTGCCTAGCTACTACTCTTTCGAATAGCACTGGTGGTCTCTTACACCACCGTTTCACCATCACCCTTTCGGGCTGTCTATTTTCTGTGGCACTTTCCTTAGAATTTCTTCCAGCAGCCGTTAACTGCCCTCACTTAATGGAGTCCGGACTTTCCTCAAGGTCTCCCTTGCGACTATCTCTTATCCCCTAGTATTCTATTTTTTGATAAATAGCTTTTTGTGACCGCAAATATTACACTCATATTCCCGAGTAACTGCGGTATCGTTTCTATCTCCCTTAATCATATGCATGGGAATCTTACAGTTTTTGCACTGTGTTGATTTTCTTGCTTTTAAGTACCTTTTAATCAAAATCAGCAAGAAAACAATGATAACAATTCCAAATATCCACTCTAAAATCTCAAATCCTATAATGCGACCACCAAAATGTGACTGCGTACGTTTTGTGACTTTATTCTCTTTTTCTGCCGTTTGAACGATGGTTGATACCTCGTCAAGCAGTGTTTCAGCCCCATTAAAATAGGCTTTTTGTGTAAGCTGTGGTTTAATGCTCATTAGCGCTTCTGAAATTTGCGTAGCATATTCAGAAAGGTCAATATCATTGCTTGCAAGTACAGAGAGTTTCATTTTTGCTTGCCCTAATCGAAAAAAGACAAAAGTTACAGTCCTAGGTGCATTCGAAGCGGCCTCTTTTGCTTTTACAAACATCTCTTCATTGTTAATAAAATAAAAATTATACTCTATTGATGTTTTCTCTGTTTGTTGATCCGATAATTTTAAAAGTTGCTTTGTTTGATTAGATGTCAAAACATTCGCTTGATCATTGATTGCAGCGAAACAAAACGAGACAACCATTAAAAATGTCGCTACAACAATAAGATTTTTTTTCATTTTCACACCCTTTTAAATGGATTTTCCCCACCAAATTTTATCACTTCTCCACTAAAAAAAGTCGCTATCTTCTCTTCAAGCAATTCACAAAAAATCACTTCACTCTCAAAGTGTCCAATATCAAGTAGCGCGAGATTATAATCTTTTGCATCTTGAGCTATATGGTAATTAACATCTCCAGTAATATAGAGGTCAATCTCCTTTTTATAACTCTCTTTCATTAAAGAGGCTCCTCCACCTGAAACTACCGCCACTTTCCGAATCTCTTTATCTAGTGTTCTTGCGACTACTGAGAGTCTCTCTATTTGAAGGGATTGTTTAACATGCTCAATATACTCATTGAGTTTCATTGGCTTTTCTAAAACAAAATAGTTTCCAAGTCCACCAAGTTCCTGTCCATTCGCAAGAGGAAATGCTTCAAAATGATATTCAACATCACTTAAACATTGTATCATATTTATCATTTTTTTTAAATCTTTATTCAATACAATCGCACAAACACTCTCGTTTTCTGTAAAATAGCGTAGTATCTCACCAGATTTTTCAGATTTTTCACACCACGCTAAGAGGCCTCTATCTTCAAAAGGTACTTTTATCACCAATTTGACCTCTTGCGACATATCCGAATTTAAAAATTTCCCTTTTTTTCCAGAAAGTTTTTTAATGAGATAATCGTTTAGTCCCTCTGGGTGTTTATCCACATTTGTGTGCATTGAGATAACCGCTATTTTATTTTCAATCAACTTCAATACTTTGTCTCCATGTGAGGTCTTACTGGTAATGCTTTTCATCCCATCAAAAATAACTGGGTGGTGTGAAACAATTAAATTCACCCCCTGTTCTATAGCATGCTCTATTACCTCGTGGGTAACATCTAAGGTCGTGAGAACTTTTTTCACTTCACTCTCTAGCCTTCCCACAAGCAGCCCACAATTATCCCATTTTTCCTGTAACTCTATCGGATACAGTTTGTTTAACGTATTAAAAAAGTGCTTCAATTGCATTGAGATCTCCATTTTCAATAAGATAGTCTTTCATTGTCTCTAGTGCTACTTCTAGTATCGATTGAACTTCTTCTACACTACACCCTTTTCGAATAGCAAGCTCTTCAACTGTTGTCTTCTCTTTGAACAGTCCAAGAACAGACGCAAGCACATCCCTTTGCTCTTCGTTAAGTGTCAAAAGCGCCTTCGAAAGCTCAGGTACATCGAGTGATTCATCGCTGTTGGCCAAAAACTGAAGCTGTAAGAATCGCTCTTTTTCCTCTTCTGTAAGCAACCCATCTCGCTTTTTCTCGTGAAGCAGTTTGAACTCATCTCCAATTTGCTCAATGGTTCCTTCTTCAAGTTTTTGAATTGTGACATAATCAATAATCTTTTTCCCTGCAAAAAGGGTCAATACATATTCCACATCATACTCTCGCACAGTGGAATAGAAACTAATTCCCTCTAAAAGTCCAATGGTTCCCTCTTGAAGTAGATCTAAAAATAACGCTTTTTTTGTATAGTAATGTAAAGCTACTTGAGCTGGCACATTCAAAAAATACGCCACGATCTCCTCTTCGTCCCAACTTGTTAACGCTGATTTTTTTAAAATGGTATAGAGTTCATTGATGCTGATTGTCTCTAACTCTTTTAACTCTATAAAATATTGCTCTATTAAATGACTCTCTTCCATATCGGGCTTTAATTTTTCATCTTTATCCACAGTAATTAATACCCCTAATTCAAGAGATTTTTTAATCACCTTTTCAAAGCTCTCTCTATCTAATATCTCTCCATCAAGTAACGTCTCTAACGCTACCTTCTCTTGACCACTCTGCTTTAATACCTCTAAATTCAATAGTGCTTTCACATTTACTCCTTTATCGCTACAAAAAAATCACGATTTTCTGCAACGCTTGGTTCACAAACCCTTTTAACAGTGAATCCAACTTTTTTTAATAACTTTTCTATACGCTCATCACTATAGAGATACTTCTGATGCTTTTCGACATAGTTCGTTGGATCTTCTGCAAATTTAACTGTGGTAATGACATCGAATTGATTCTCTCCCTCGATACACTCCCATGTAACACTCCAGGCTTCGCACGACTCTTGAACAAAACTATTTTCAAATACCTCCTCAATAACATCGTGGTCAAAAAGGTCAAAAATAAATATCCCCTTTTTAACTAAATTGGTGTGAACATTTCTAAAAAATTTCTCAATCTCCTCTTCACTCGCAAGATAATTTACAACATCAAAATAAGCGGTTATCCCTTTATAGCTCTTCGGCTCGCTCCACGCTTTCATATCTATCTCTTTTGCTTCTAATACCTTACTTCCCTTAAATTTCTCTTGTAATTTAGAAAGCATCTCGGCAGACGCATCCACCCCAACCATATTTTTATAACCAAATCGCTTCATGTGTTTAAGAAAACTTCCTGTTCCGCATCCCACATCCGCAATTCTATCACTCTTCTCAATATCATACATTTGAAACATATTCTCAGTAAAACATGCCCAACCATAATAATTCATTCTATCTCGCATAAATTCATCATATATTTCAGCAAACTTTTGATACATCATAACCCCTTCTTTGCCTTTAACGCCCCCACAGGACACATCTCTTGGCAACAAAAACATCGAATACAACTCTTATAACTAAATTTTGGTTTTTTATCCACCATTTGAATGGATTTAGGCTGACTTGGACACACTTTTTCGCACTCACTACATCCAATACATTTTGAAGAAATCAATTTAGGCTTCGGTATAAAAAAAGTTCTTACGACTCTATACACCATTTTTTCTAACGGTAAATACTTTAGAAATGGAATGAAATCGAGTAGCGATATCTCATGGGAGATATGGTGAAATTTCTCTTGTCTGAATTTCTGCCACGGTTCTCCCACAACTTCTATATTTTTCTCATTGACTGCACCTAGATTACGAGTTGCCCCTACTTTTAAATAGGGTACTTTCATATAGTCTAGTTGAATCATTCTACACGCAGTGGAATCTAGTGCCAATAAATCCCTTGAAGCTAAAATAACTCCCATATGACGTGGCGTTCCATTTCTAGGACCATTCCCCTCCATAGCGACAACCCCGTCCATAATGGCAAGGGTTGGCTTTACTGCTAAGTGTAAATCTAAAAGCATATGAGCAAACTGCTCTTTCTCTTTATATACATAGTGCTGTTTCGGCTTCAGTAGTCCTGGAACTAAACCAAATTGATTTTTAATTGCCCCTGTATAGTAGGTCATCCCATGAGTTTTCAGTTTTGGCAAACTGATGATATAGTCTACCTCATCAACAATTTTAGCCAACGTAAACTGTTTGCACACCACCCCATTGACTTTTCTACTTGTAGAGTCGCTAAACTCAACAATATTAACCCCTTCAGCAATTAAATCCTCTTTAAGTTTCAACTGTGCCAAAACAGCTTCTAAACTCCCAATTCCAGGACTATCCCCTAGATAGAGTTGAGTAGAATATCTCTTCAACACCCTCACAACCGCTAAAATAAATTTAGGGTGTGTCGTCACCGCACTACTTGCTATATTTGGCGAGAGGAAATTGGGCTTAATCAATATCTTTTTATCAGTCAAATACGAAAAATCCCCAAGAAGTGATAGCGCTTGAGTTATCTGCCTTTCTAGCTCTTCTAATTCGTACTCACTGCATGAAACAACAGCTACTTTTGACACTCTCTACCTCCAATTTTTGACACAGACCAAAATCTGACAAAAGCTGACTTAAAAATAAATCAAAATCAAAACAACGCACACGGGTAGCTTCACTACACACTGAAAAGCTCTGATTTACACAGATGAATATTTTCGTTATTTTAACCGTGTGGGACGCAGTCACCCGTGGCAAACTTTAATTTTCTCACACCCACACCGTCACTCACACTCTTTATTAGTTAAGCTCTTTGTCTAAAAATTCATAGCATGTTGCAATCGTTGTATCAACCAACTCTTGCGTCTCTGCTTCTACCATGATACGAATCAATGGTTCAGTTCCTGACTCACGAATAACTACGCGGCCTTTACCCTCTAAAGATTTTTTCTGCTCCTCTATAAATGCTGTCACTTTAAAATTTTTCTGCCAAGTGGCTTTTTTCTCTCTATCCACACGCAAATTTTTCAACTGTTGTGGGTAGCGTTGAATATGAGCAGTCAATTCTGAAAGTTCTTTTCCCGTCTCAACCAAGAATTGAAATAGTTGTAAACTACTCAGAATTCCATCTCCTGTATTGATTAAATCTCTCATAATAATATGTCCTGATTGCTCTCCACCAAGATTTAAGTTATCAGATAGCATCTTCTCTAGCACATATCTGTCCCCTACATTCGTTCTCTCTAAAATAATCCCTTGTGACTCTAAATATTTCTCAATCCCCATATTGGTCATAATGGTTCCAACAACTTTATTCGAGTTTAACTTACCTTGCTCTTTTAAAAATTGCGCCATAAGAGTAATAACTAAATCTCCATCTACAACAATTCCATTTCTATCCACGGTAATCAATCTATCCGCATCTCCATCATAGGCAAATCCAATATCAGCTTCATAGTCTCTTACAACTTTTGAAAGTACATCAATATTGGTCGACCCACATTTCAAATTGATATTCGTTCCATTCGGCACATCATTGATAGCGACAACTTGTGCTCCTAAATGTGAAAATACTTTTGAAGCCAGTCCACTTGCTGCTCCGTTAGCCTCATCAACAATAACCTTTTTACCTCTAAATTTCGTGTGTACGCTAGATTTTAGAAAATCATAGTATAAAAATTTATACTCTTGGGTACTTTGAATTTTCCCCACTCTATCGCCTGCTTTTTTATAATCAAAAACAGAATCAATATTATCAATCAAACTCTCAATTTCTAACTCTTTTTCATCTTGTAATTTAAACCCATCCCCAGTAAAAATTTTAATCCCATTATCCTTTGCTGGGTTGTGAGATGCTGATACCAT
>Ga0247844_1007755_pt1 | contig 11975 bp, 10 predicted proteins | sample LaCtaG_FD_192421 | JGI IMG/M metagenome (GOLD analysis project Ga0247844, IMG submission 192421) | Freshwater microbial communities from meromictic Lake La Cruz, Castile-La Mancha, Spain - LaCruzMarch201714.5m_1 | ecosystem: Environmental > Aquatic > Freshwater > Lake | place: Spain: Castile-La...
AGAAGCACCATCGCATCCCGAGTTATTGGATTTTCTGACAAATCACTTTGTGGAGGACGGAGGGCATTTCAAAGCATTGCATCGATGGATCTTGAACAGTCGCGTCTATCGACAATCGGCCTACCCGGCTTCGATCGCCGAATCGATGGCAATCGATCCCAATAACAAATGGCTATGGAGATGTTCGCCGCGCCGGTTGGATGCAGAACAGATTCGCGATTCCATCTTGACTGTAACCGGTGAGCTAAAGCCGATGAAAGAAGGTGCATCGGTAGATCCAAACAAACCCATGCGATCGATTTTTGTTCGCGCGATGCGAAACTCACAGGACCGTTTTCTATCGCTGTTCGATGCTCCCGACGCGAGCACTTCGACCGCTAAACGTAGCGCGACGACAACACCGCTTCAGTCGCTCATGATGATGAACTCCGAATGGATGAATGCACGAGCTGAGAATATGGCAAAGAAGATTATCAGTCTCAAAGGTTCACCCGAAGCGTGTGTAGCAGAAGCCTTCGAACGTGTCTTTTTGAAGCCGCCAACGCAAGCCGAGTTAGCCGTTGCACTCGAGTTCCTCGACCAACCTGAAGTCCTCGGCCAACCTGAAGTCCTCGGCAAAACTGGAACAAACGACAACCGATCTTGGAGAGATTTGTTTGTCGACTACTGCCATGTTCTTATCAATTCGAATTCCTTTCTTCACTTGGAATAGAGTGCAGCGGCGATGAATGAATTTAATCGAAGTAGGTTCACGGGCTCGCTTCCTCGCGGATCGGGTTATCTGAACCGGCGCGACATGCTGCAACAAGCGGGTGCCGGATTTGGCTCGCTGTTTTTGGCGTCGATGCTGCCACCGAGTGGTTTCGGGGCATCTCCCGCGAGTGAGTCTTTGGCACCACATCACACGCCGACGGCCAAGAGCATCATCTTTTTGTTCATGGAAGGAGGTCCAAGTCACATCGATTTGTTCGATCCGAAACCCGAAATAGAGAAGCTTGCAGGCAAGCCGTTGCCTGAGAGCTTTGGTCCCATCATCACGCCGATGGGCGAGTATGGTGCACCCTTGATGCCGAGCAAAAGAAAGTGGAAACAGCACGGACAAAGCGGATTGTGGGTATCGGATTGGTTGCCGCACATCGCCGAACATGCCGATGACCTGGCAGTGATTCGGTCTTGTTGGGGAAATGGACTTAACCATTCCAACGGTGTATGCCAGATGAACTCAGGCTCGATTCTAGGTGGTCGCCCTTCGTTGGGGAGTTGGGTCACGTATGGCTTGGGCAGTGAGAATGAGAATCTACCCGCATTTGTCGTCATCGAAGACGGCGACGGGCACGTCATCAATGGACCACGCAATTGGTCCGGCGGCTTCATGCCCGCAAGCTACCAAGGAGTTGCAATCAACGGCAGCAATACGCCCATCGATTTCTTAAAGACACCCCAGCGCGTGGGCGATACGCGACAAGCCGCCAAGCTTCGGCTTCTAAATGAAATCAACAAGCAACACCAATTGCCGCGCGCGTCCGATTCCGAACTGGAAGCTCGTATCCATTCGTATGAGTTGGCCTTTCGCATGCAAGCACAAGCTCCCGAAGCGGTCGATTTGTCGCAAGAGTCCGAGCAAACTCAGGCAATGTACGGCATCGATGACAAATCGACGGCATCCTTTGGTAAGAACTGTTTGTTGGCCCGACGTTTGGTCGAGCGAGGCGTTCGATTCGTCCAGCTTTATCATGGGGCGGGAAGCAAATGGGACTCGCATTCGGCCATCGAAAAAAACCACAGCAAACTCTGTGAGTCGAGCGATAAACCGGTAGCCGGATTGCTTGCCGACCTAAAACAGCGTGGCTTGTTGGATAGCACCCTGGTCGTTTGGGGTGGTGAGTTTGGTCGGACGCCCATGAGTGAAAAGGGAGATGGTCGCGACCACAACGCCTATGGCTTTACGATGTGGATTGGCCTAAGGGCGGTAGAAGATCGATTGCACGTTCATGATTTGCATGCCACCATTTTGCACATGCTAGGCGTCGATCATTGGAAACTTGTTTATGCACACCAAGGTCGACCGGAGCGGGCAACCCAAAATGAAGGCAAGGTCTGCAAGAAGCTGCTTCTAGACGCTTAGATTTCGCACGAAATGACTGGCCCCTCGTGCCTCGTATCTTGAGCATTAAGCATATCGCAAATGGCCGCTCGGGGAGTTGAATCCCTCTCGGATTTTGACGTAAGTGATGATTCTTGCAAAACTTGCACTGATCCAATTTATACCCTCGCTGCACCGGCGCTGCAAGCCTGTGGCACCAACTGTCCATTCAGGGCATCAATTGACAAAGAATTATTGGAGCTCATCGAGTCTTGGCCCGTAGTTCCCCAACACGCCCGTGTTGCAATTTTGTCGCTCGGGCGATTGCGGATCAAAAAATGACTACGGTTTACTTTCGAATGCCTGGGTCTTTTCTGGATCCACCAGGTGCATCCAATCTGCAAAAGACTGTAAGTTCGCGCTAACGATCTTCTCATCAAAAACGAGTTTGTTTACCGCAAACCAGTGGAAATCGTAAAATGTTTCTTGGTAAAAATTAGATTGAATTTTTTTTCCTTCGGAATTTTTTTTACGTTCCGATACTCGACGTGTTTGATCAATTGATTCCACAACCATTAAGTCATCATGATCGGTCCAGGCAATCGACTCGATTCGATGAGGTATAGTTTGCAAATTCGCGCCTTCACCAATCAAGAATTTTTGACTAAAAGTTACCGGAACTATCCTTTTGGAATCGATCACCCAATGATTCTGTATTGTCATATTGGATAATTCGACCTTTCCACGCTGAAAGACATGCAAAGAACTTCCTTTCGCGCCACCCGATTGATAGTTATTTAATGGGTCGTTTACAGAAACAAGATGCAAATCAAAATCGTACCCCTTCATTCCGAACGGAGTTGGATAACCAGCGATGCCTGTAAGTCTGACATCAGGCAACTCAACTGACTTGCAAGCTTCAGCAAACGAAACACTACGCCCAGAATGATCCTCCAACGTGCTTCGAACTTCAAGCCTTCCATTTACATACCGTGCAGCGAAAAAACGGACTTCTAAAACTTCTTTGGCATTCTCTTGTACCGTTGTCCTATCTGCCTTTCTTAAAAACAAAAACTTCTCGCCGGGAATATCTTGGATGATTCGGCAAAACTCCGTTTCTTTGCAAAACCCCGTGTCCTTCTTGTCGTTAATTGACTCTGACCGCACCAATACATCAAACTGTTTTAGACAACTGTTATTTATAAGAAACGTTTGAATAGTAGAAGCAGCGTCCGGGTCGCTGAAATTTGATTGGCAGAAACCGTGTGAGCCACATACGACACAAAAAACAAGAATCGCAACTGTTCTGTACACATGAAGCTCGTTTCGGTTTGGAAAGTCCAAAATGCTTGGCATTGACTTCACAATACCAAGCACTACACAAATCAAAAATCAGAACATACCTGGTTAATAGCTGCCCGTACAATTGCCAGTTCCGGTTAGTTGTACGAACTGAGTGCCAATCGGTTGCCATCCTCCTGTACCGGTCTGTGCCTTACAGTCTGCAACAGGAGAACCAAAAAATAAATAGGGGTCTGAGCAGCCATCACAATCGCGTTCCGCAGAGCATCGGACCCCTGCGCCCCAAACAATAGTTATAAATCCAGGTTCTCCTGGATTCGCCGGTCTAATCACGCCATATGTGTTAGTAAGAGATTTGGTCTCTTTAGTGTCCTCATGACACAAGAACGAATCGGGGCCTAAAAAGCACCACTCGGAGTTGCACGGATACGGCGAATGATTTGGACAGTTTTCAACCTCAATTACTTGGCAAACAGACTGGGAATAGCCAGTTTCGACGCCCGCATTTACCATTCCGAGACAAAGCAAACCTAATAGTAACGATCGCATTTTCAGAATCCTCCGAACAAAGAACTAATAACCTAAGAACTGTAAACCAACACTTCCGTCAAGCGAAGCAAGCGGCGATGCAATTCGATACTCGGCTTGCTTTGGGGCGCTAATCGCTGAGTCAAACAATTTGTCTTGTTTTTCTCTAGTCCACTCCAAATCAATCCTATACACCCCTTTACCTGCTCGCGAGATCTTCAAGACTTTTAACTTTCCTTCTGTCGTTGAGAAAGTCACTACTGGTTCGAACTCAACGGCATCCTTTCCGACACCACTAAACGCAACGGAATCGTCTAGCTTTACAATAACTCGACCGACAAATCGAGTTTGCTTGTCGCTGTCGGGAGAAAATGAAATCACGCTCGGAACCAAGGTGATTTTATTTCGTAGGTCGATCACGACTGGAATGGTCGCAGTATTCCCGGTTTCCAGATCGGTAATTATTACCCGCTCAACTATGGAGCTCGTAAGTTCTCGATCCAGCTTCATTGAGCATGCAACACTAAATAAATCACCTTTCTTTACGATCTTACCCTTAAGGCCTTGGAGTAGCGGACCTGTAGAAACAACAATATTTTCAGATCGAATCGGATTAGTAACTAGGCAGGGTATTTCGAATTCCACCAACTTAGCCCCCCTCGCCACTTGCGACACAAAAGTGTTCGCGGATCCAAATGATAGTACTCCTGTAAGTCGGTATTCGATGCGAATCTGGATGGCTTCTTTTTCTGAGTAAAACAAAGACATTACCAAGCTGCGTTTCGACTCGTCAACTCGCTCAGACTTCTCTGTCTTTAATTCGACATCCAAATGGCCTGAGCCATCTGCAGGAATTGAATTTTCCTTCAGTACTGCCTTAATACAACTGCAAGTTGTTTGAAACTTGACCACCGGATAAACTATTGAAGTTTTGTTTATAAGCTCTAATTCCAGCTTTAGTGTCTGTCCGCAGGGTAACTCGCCAAGATCGAACAGAGCGCTTTGCGCTGAATTGCGAAAGGTGATTTCCGTTGATTTTTTCAGGACATCGTCCGCAATCAGCGTTAATTGCAGAAGAGATGCAAAGAGAAATGCGCCAACCTGCACTCGACAAAGGTTTAGCATGGCAGTTTCGTATGGGAAAGGAACACCTCTAAAACCGTACTAAATGGAAGATTTCCCTCCATTCGCAAATTTATAAGTGATTCGAAACTGGACGTCAACTCATTTTTCAAAAAATTCTCAAAAGTCTCAAACGTGGAGAAGTCAAGCCCACGCACCACGACAACAAACATTGAAAGGAACCTTAGTCGAAACAAAGAATACAGTCCTTGATCGATGATGTGGTCTAGTTCAATCTTGACGACGCAAACTGGTGACGGATAGCGCATCTACAGGTACTTCGGTTGAACGATTGTTGTCATGTTTGGAGCTTTCCTGGTTTATTGCCGTCGGGACAAGATGGCGTCCTTATTTGGGTGATCTAGTCCACTTCGTAGCTGACGAAGAAGTCTCGCTACTTTGATCTTGAAATCGCTTTGGCCTTCGCCTCGCACGCCGGTTGTCGTGTATCGATATAAAGTCTTAATTGACTTCGATTTCCCGTTGATGGACGGAAAAAGCTTAGAAGCTTGCGCAATCGAGATAAGAGTATCCGAGTATCCCGATCTGGATTGATCGTCATGAGAAGTTGCCTGTTTAGAAGTTGTGATGATGGCTTCGTGCCAAGAGCACTTCTTTCCCGAAAATCGGATCGGGTTGCAAGTCTTCATCACAAACGGTAAACGGACAAACAGCAACTAAGACCTGCAGTGCTCAATCTCAGTTTTGGGAAGTTCAGGAATTCTGTCAATGGGTCATCATCCGATTTTTCGAATCACTTCGATTGCTTTCTCGCGATCAGCCTCGGCATAAATTTGCGTTACACCGATTTCGCTGTGACCCAACAGGACTTGAGCAGCTTCAATACCATGCGATTTTCGAACGTTCGTTGCCATCGAATGTCGAAGCTGATTTGGGGCCCATGCATGTTTGCGATTCCACTCGAGCAAAGCTGGTCGATCAAGTTCACTTCCAGGAGGGAAAGCCTTTGCGCATGCGTTCCGAATCGCTCTAGCGTACGATTGAGACGTGTAGCAGTTCCTTTGGAACAGTCTCGTGCATTGCACCTTCGAGCCAAGTTTGCATGTGTTGGCCGACCTTTCTTTTGAAAAGATCGATGAATCCGGATGCGATGCTCCATCCTTTCGCAACTTCAGGGCATTGCTCAAAAACCATTGCCTTGAACGATCGGTCATCGTCGCTGAGATCTTCATCGGTCTTGAACACCATCCATGACAATTGCTTTGGGGATTTCTGGTTTGTTCGGACTGGAAGCGACTTTGAATGTGCCTCCGCGTTTCTGCGCAATTGTGAAACACGACGGCGGACGCTGTAGTACGACGCACGGAATCCTCTTTCTGTAATTTCATTTGTTAGTTGCATGACGTTGTGGCAGCCTTCCTTCCATCGCTCCCATAGATAGTCAACGCAAGGGTCGGCATGACTGGAGCTTGGACGTGTTGTGCGTTCTGGATATTCGTCGGCCTGAACAAAGCGTCGAACGGTAGAACGAGTGATGTTCAAACGTCTCGCAATCTCACGCTGCGGGATTCCTTGCTGATACAGCGTCGTCACTTCTAAGTAACGTTCACGCCGCTTTTGTGATGCCACGCTTTTGGTTTTGGGACCTTGGGTGCCTGGCACCTGACCTTGGGGACCTTGGGTGCCTGGCACCTATATCCAGCCGTTTTGACCTTGGGTGCCGGGACCTTGGGTGCCTGGCACCTATATCCAGCCGTTTGGTAAGAACTGTTTGTTGGCCCGACGGTTGGTTGATCGCGGCGTTCGATTCGTCCAGCTTTATCATGGGGCGGGAAGCAAATGGGACTCGCATTCGGCCATCGAAAAGAACCACAGCAAACTCTGCGAGTCGAGCGATAAACCGGTAGCCGGATTGCTTGCCGACCTAAAACAGCGTGGCTTGTTGGATAGCACGCTTGTCGTTTGGGGTGGTGAGTTTGGTCGGACGCCCATGATTGAAAAGGGAGATGGTCGCGACCATAACGCCTATGGCTTTACGATGTGGATGGCAGGCGGCGGCATCAAGGGGGGGCAGGCAATCGGCTCGACGGATGAGATTGGCCTGAGGGCGGTGGAAGATCGATTGCACGTTCATGATTTGCATGCCACCATTTTGCACATGCTAGGCGTCGATCATTGGAAACTTGTTTATGCACACCAAGGTCGACCGGAGCGGGCAACCCAAAATGAAGGCAAGGTCTGCAAGAAACTGCTTCTAGACGCTTAGATTTCGCACGAAATGACTGGCACCTCGTGCCTACATTTAAGCATATTGCAAATGGCCGCTCGGGGAGTTGAACCCCGACGCCTCTCGGCACCAGATCCTAAGTCTGGCGTGTCTGCCAATTTCACCAAGCGGCCTTGATTCTACGAATCGATTGCAGATTTTAGTCAGAAACAGGCTTGAGTGCGACTCCACTTTCAAAAATACATCGGTTTGTCGGTTTGGTAAGACGACGAAGTGGAATCCCGCAGCATTGTGCTGCGGTTCGTCCAGGTTTTTCGGCTAAAAAGGCTACTCTCTGGACGCTTGGGGTGCATGTAGCCTGAACGCATAACCAATCCGCAGGTCGAGCCTGCGGTATTTTACTGCTCTTAGGATTATCCCCGCCCTTCCGGATCGGCAGCGCAAAAACTACCACTTAGTACAGCCGCCAGCCTGGTTCGACATTCAAAACACAGGCTAGCAGCCTGTACTACGGGTGAATCTCATCCTGCTGCTCGCCTAAGGACGCGGGGGATTCTAACGCTGCCATTGATAAACTTTTCCGCTTGCGAAGTTTGTTTCTAATTTGCTTGTTTTGCCAGCGTGACTTTGCATTGTTTGCTGGTGGTGAGGTCATTGATAGAGCGGTTGTGCACGATAGTCCGATACTTTCCGTTGTGACGCTTGCAAGGATCGAGCGTCAATTAACAGATTTGCTTGTATTGCCACCGGGTTTGCAAGCATTTCGATTTTGAGCCAAATGCCGGTTTTCCAGCTTAGGTTCTTACGATGCGACAGCCTACTGAGTTGCGAACGGACGGACAGGTCATGATACAACGTACAAAACTTCAAAAATGGATTGCAAGCGGATGCATTGCGGCCACATGCCTCGCAGGTTGCAAGCAAACCGAGCGATTTCGAGCTTGGAGAGATTCGTCTGATGTTTCGTATTTCCAGAACTTTGTAACGCAGATTGAGTATCCTGACGTCAATGCTCCCATCGAGCCGGCGGTCATGCAAACGCCCATGCCGCTGGCGGTTCAAAACCCGAACGAATTGCCAACTTATGATCTAACCCTGCAGGAAGCGATTCGAAGTGCCCTGCAGAGCAGCGACGTATTTCGGAATCTTGGGGGCAACGTCGTTTCGACGCCACTAGGCCAACCGACCCACTACGACCCTGCATTGACAGAATTGAACCCACAGGCCGGCACACAAGCAGCCCTGGCGGCCTTTGATGCTCAAGTCACGTCGCAATTGTTTTGGCAAAAGAACAATCGCCCGTTTAACAACCTCGGCAACCCGTTTCTGCCGCTTGGCTTTCAACAGACCACAGGTACATACACGAATGCAATCACGAAGCGATCAGCGACAGGTGCACAATACGCATTAAGAGCCAACGTTGTTTACGATAACAACAATAGTCCAGCTCGCTTGTACCGAAGCGACTTTGTCGGCTTCCTCGAGGCAGAGTATCGCCAGCCTTTGATGCAAGGGGCTGGAACGACTTACAACCGCATCGCAGGACCTAACGCTGCAATAGGTCAGTACAATGGGATTCTGATCGGGCGCATCAACACGGACATCTCGCTCGCGGACTTTGAAGCAGGCGTTATTCGACTAATCAGCGATGTCGAGGGTGCGTACTGGGAACTCTATTTTGCCTACCGAGCTCTCGACGTCCAAGTGACAGGGCGTGAAAGTGCGCAGCGGACTTGGCAGCTAGTCAACGAAAAACTAAAACTTGGCGCCAGAGGTGGCGACATAGCCTCGGAATCGCAAGCCCGCTCGAGTTTCTATCTGTTTCAGTCGCAGGTTAATGATGCGTTAGCAGGCCCACAAGGTCTGTACAATTCCGAGCAAAGACTGCGATACGTCATGGGGCTACCTGCCACGGATGGCAGGTTAATTAAACCCATTGATAAGCCGATCGGGGCTGAAGTTGCAATCGATTGGGATGCCGCTTTGGGCGATGCCTTGACACGCAGAGTCGAAATTCGACGTCAAGAGTGGACAATCAAACGCAGGGAACTAGAACTCATTGCATCGAGACTCAATCGTCGCCCTCGTTTGGACGTATTGACGCAGTATCGTTGGCGAGGTTTGGGAAATCACCTCGTCGGAGCCCGCGATCCCGACAATCAATTTGCTAGTTTGACCCAAAACCTTACCGAAGGAAATTTTCAGGAATGGCAAGCTGGCTTCGATTGGTCCTACAATGTAGGCTTGCGACAAGCGTCTGTTGCTATGCGGCATGCCCAATTGAGTTTGGCTCGCGAAATGGAAATATTGACAGAGCAGCAGCTTCGAATTTCTCATGATCTGAGCAACGCGTCTCGCCAAATCTCACGAAGTTATATGCAACTTCAGGCCAACTACAATCGGAAAGAGGCAGACGATGCGCGAGTGGATGCACTTAGCCGCAGAAATAGAGAAGGCCTCGACGACCTTACGTTCTTGCTGCAGGCTCAGCAGTCACTTGCGACTAGCACCAGCGCTTTGTATCGATCTCTGATCGACTACAATTTGGCTTTGCGTGATTTCCATCGAGAAAAAGGCTCGCTGCTTGGTTACAATCAGGTCAATCTGTCCGAAGAAGCGTTGGATGCCAATATGTTGCAGGCAGCGTATCAACGCGGTCGACACTTTACACCGCGAGACAATCCTCAGGCAGTAACCGTGAAGGATCGGGTGAGCAATGGACCTATAAACCCAAGCGATGTCGGACAACCGGTCGCGACGAGTCAATCGGTTGCACCGGATTCGATTATGAACGAAATCATGGAAGTTACCACAGACCTTTAGTACCGCTTGGCGACGCGGACCATTTGATGCATGCCTGTGGGTTGTGACCTTCGCCCTAGCGTGAAGGAAACGATCGCCAGGGATAAACCCAGGACCACGAGCACCCCACCCGCTAGTCACTTATCCGGTGGATACGCTAGAATAGTCGTCTGTGATACTCAATAATCGTGAAAAAGCTGCGACAAACCATCTGCCGAGCGCTTTGCAACTGGCTGAACTAGAAGGTTGTACCTGGGATGTTGTTATTCTCGGAGCAGGCGTTGCGGGTGCGTCTGCTGCCATCCTCTCAGCCAAGCACGGCCTGAAGACTTTGCTGGTCGAAGCAAAGCCCTTTCCTCGCGAAAAAGTCTGTGGCGGATGTTTGAACCTACGCTCGCAAGGGTCCCTCAAACGACTGGGTGTGCTTAACCAAGTCGAGTTGGCAGGCTCAATTCGCATCGATTCGATGCATTTGCAAATCCTTGCGACTTCGGTGAATTGGACGGTCCCCGCCATGATGAGCGTTCGGCGCTCGACATTGGACACCATACTCGTCGATGAGGCCGTCACGCAAGGTTGCGAATTCATTGACTCTGCACAGGGGAGCCTGATCGCGTCTGAATCGAATACGAGATCGGTCCGCATCCAGAAGCAAGACCAATCCGTTGTCGTAGAGGCAAAGTGTGTGCTCGTTGCAAGTGGACTGACTAGATCGCCGCTCAAAAATCCGACAAACTGGCCGGCCGTCGTTCATGAAGATTCTCGAATCGGAGTACAATGCATGCTGTCTGAAACAGATGCTGCGGCGTATGTTGGCAACCAGTTGCATATGTTGGTTGGCAAAAATGGCTATGCAGGCATTTGTAGTACGGATGGCAGTTACGTGGACGTTGCAGCCGCCATCGATCCGGCGAGCATTCAAACTCAGGGTGGCATAGAACAAGTTGTTCGCGGAATCCTCGAGGAATGCAACGCTCCACCGATTCAATGGCCTGAATTCATTCCATGGATGGCAACACCGGCCTTGACTCGCAATTCCTCGCGAGTCGTAGAGCGATGCGTCTTTTTGATTGGAGACGCGATTGGATATGTCGAGCCATTTACGGGAGAAGGAATGTCCTGGGCACTTGCGAGCGCCGAAGCGGTGATGCCACACGTGATCGAAATAGCGTACAAAGAATGGAACGACCGCATGGCCGATCAATGGAGCGATTGGGCAGTTCGGCAACGAATACAAAAACAAAAAACTTGTCGTTGGATTGCAAGCCGAATCCGACGACCTCGTGGTGCGGCGTGGGTTTTGCGGGCTTGCAATTGGTGTCCGCCACTACGCGCAACTATTATTCGAAAGACAACTCAATGAGCCTCAATATCGCCGCCAATGTGCTTCCGAAGCAATCTACGAAAGCCTGCATCTTGGGTATAGGGACGGAGACACCCGAGCATTCGATCTCGCAGAACGAAGCTGCCTTGGTCGCCCAAGAATTAGGTTTATCCGTGAGGTGGCGAGATGCACTGCCAGCACTCTATCGCAAATCGGGAGTTCAGCGGCGCGGAAGTGTGCTTCTCGGCCCGGAAGAACTACCGCTGTCGCAGCGACAATCCTTCTACAGGCCGTCATGCGACACGGAGCTATTTGGCCCAAAGACATCAGAACGGATGAAGGTCTTTGCAGAACACGCTGGTCCAATGCTGCAGCGAGCTTGCGTGCAAGCGATTAAGAGTTCTGGCATCGCTGAATCGAGTATCACGCATTTGGTTACGGTTTCGTGCACTGGTTTCTTCGCGCCTGGAGTTGATATCGCGTTGATACAGTCTTTGGGCCTCGATTTGAATATTCAGCGAACCCACGTCGGCTTCATGGGTTGTCACGGTGCTCTCAATGCCATTCGTACAGCCAAAGCCATTGTCGAAGCAGATCCAACTGCGATCGTATTGGTGGGCGCAATT
>Ga0247844_1007756_pt1 | contig 11973 bp, 15 predicted proteins | sample LaCtaG_FD_192421 | JGI IMG/M metagenome (GOLD analysis project Ga0247844, IMG submission 192421) | Freshwater microbial communities from meromictic Lake La Cruz, Castile-La Mancha, Spain - LaCruzMarch201714.5m_1 | ecosystem: Environmental > Aquatic > Freshwater > Lake | place: Spain: Castile-La...
TCAACCCCATGAACGAGATGTGCGAACGGGCGAATCTCTCCGAGCACGCAATCTGGCAGCGCACCGGTGAAATCTTCCGTTACTACGGGCTGCCATTTGATCAGCCACCGCCGTAGCAGGTAGATTTATCCCCCTACACCCTTATTGCATTGCTTTTGATGATGGGCGAAGCCGAAATCTCGACGAACGGATGATCGGAAAGTCCAACAGATCGATCCTCGTCATACTTCACTGAAAAGTCGTAACGAAGACCCACAAGTAGATCTTGGCTGTGCAAAACGTGCTGCACCGTGTCCTCTCGACCTTCGGTTGGCCATGACCAACCATCTCCGCCAAGCTCCGCCTTGACGCGTCGGTGCGCGGATAGCTTCTGTGCCCATCCGAGGCGGAGGTTGAAATCGCCGGCCACAAGGGTCCGTTGACGAGGCAGATTCCTAATGGCCTCAATCTGTTGGTTCAGCCTGTCAGTGTAAGTCAAATCGCTGGTCTTGCTCCACTTGTCTTTAATCGTGACAACATTGCCGTAGAGAACCAGTGAATGATCGCCGTTACCAATTGTGACCCGAAGCCCGTTGATCGGCTCGACTACCTCAGTTCGGACACTTGGCGATTTGGAGTATATCGCGACTTGGTGGTAAATGTTTGGCGAGCCGTAGAAGCGTCTCGAAGACTTGAATGGACTCACGGAACTCAGTTCACAGGAGTAATCCTGAATGCACATTGCAGCGTTCGCCTCAGTGATGATGTAGGCATCGCAGTCTGCTTGAGCAAGGTAGGCGGCTACATCGTCGAATCGCTGCTGCTGCCTCCTGTTTCCCGACGCCGTCTCAGGATGATCGATGTTCCAAAAGCCGATCTTCATTTTGCATAGACTTTATAGATGAGGGAGCCATCTGAGTTTGCGAATGCATCCTTAAAAACGGGAACTCGACCACAACATGCCGGGCTTACTCAACCAGGGTGCAGTCAGAACTCCGCTACACCCTTTGGCATTCGGCTTACTCATTTTGTTTGTTTCTCGCTTCCTCAATGCACCTTTTTAAGAGATCAGAGAGTTGGAAAAGTTTTTTGTCAGAACTGGTGGCACCCTGATCATAGCCTCGGATAAAAAGCTCTTCCATGTCCTGCGGCGTAAATGAATCATCCATCCCACCAAGGAATGGAGGAATGTTATGCAGGGCGTCCGCAAGCTCATTAATGTCCTTCACAACTGCAACCAACTCCGGGTTCGACATCTTCTCGGGCTGCCTGGTATGGAGGCGTAAATCGATGAACACGCGATAGAGAAAAAGCAGGTAGCCGCTGAAGTGTGGCTCGGGCGGGATGTTTTTAGGTGAATGAGGCATAGAGTATTCTCGCGATTTAGTCGCCTGCTCCGGACCTCCGGAGTGATGCACGTCACATGAATCGCTCAAGTCCATCCCAAGCGGAGCTGATTGGCTGACGGCCTCGCGGATCCAGTAAGCCAACTTCCTCCAAAGTGTGATTCATTCGAGCGAAGTTACAGGGAGCACATGTAATCACGATATTCTCCAATGCGTTTGTGCCTCCCCGTGCGTGCGGAAGTAGATGATCATACTGCAGCCACATCGCTTGAAACGCGGCGTGCTGATCAATATTGCGTTTCCCCCATGGCAGAGCGTCCGGATAAACGGCTTGGATTCTCTCTCGGATTTCTTTGCGTATGACCGGTATTCCACAGAATCTGCAGTGAAAGCCATCTCGTTCGTGTAAGGCCCGCTTCTCGTCTTTGCTCGGCATACGCACCTTGATTCGCTGGTCTTTCGGAAGGCTACGCGGGGTGTCAGAATGGGTTGTAGAAACGGCGTAGGTGCTGTCGCCGCCCCAAAGGGATTCAGTCCATGCTCTGATCTCTGGCATGTCGGCGAGTCGAATCAAATCAGTAGCGAGTTGAATCTGCCCTGCAAGGTGGGCTGTCACTGCTGAATCCAGGTGACGTGAAGCAGCAGCAATCTCAGGGACTGGATCACGAAGGCAAATGCGTAAAGTCATAGAATAGCCGGGTTGCTGGTCTTTCAGAGTGGAGTTGATCGCAGCCGTATGTTTTCTGCGAACGTCAAAAGACTCCGAAATTCTACCTGAGAGCGCGCTCCGCTTTCAAGGTTGATGGTTGAGTCAGCCCGGGATGAATCCCGCAGCTCTGATCAAACATTCTGCATCTGTGCGTTTGTGCAACTGACTTTTTGAGCGCTCTCGATGCGCTCGCTTGTGATCGGCTCCCGCCAATCCCCCGCTTTCGCCGGGGGAGGGCGTGGGAAGGGAAGGAGTTTTAGGAAGACACTGAAAGGAACGGAAACGGAGAAAGTTCTCCGGTTCTTGAAACAGTCCTGGAGGTGCCTGAACCCGGGCGACGCAAATCGCCGAACCCAAGAAACCAAAGCAAATGAACAACTCAATCGAATGGTCGTCTGATGACGACTCCAACAACAAGAACAACCCCTGGCAGAACCCCAAGAAATCCAACTTCGAGGATCTGATCCTGAAAGAGGAGTATCGCAGCCGCAGGCTCCGCTTCGAACCCGGAATGACATGGATGCGCATCCTCCCTGCCTTCAAAACGAGTCCGTTTGCGTGGATGTTGGGCGTCCATGCACTCAGCTTCGAGAGTGGGCACTTTGCCCACCCGAAAACGCTGCATCCGAACGCCCGGAGTGTGTGGGATCACTGCTACGGTTGGGCCAAAGAGAACCACCCACAGGCGCTCTACAGCAAGGCCAACAAGCAGGGCATCCGCCTCCTGACAGATCCCGTGTGCGTCTTCTGGGCGCTCGTCGAACAGAACGGAACATACGTCGCCCGCCTGTTTCAAGGATCGGGATATGACGCTAGCCGCGGGGGTGCCCCGGGTCTGGGGCACCAAATCCTGAAGCTCACCCAAGAGGTCGATGAGAGGGATAACCTGGTGGCGGAGCCCGTGCATCCCGAACGCGGGGTCCTGATCGGGGTAGAGAAGACGAAGACCACGGGCTCGCAGTATCCGAGCTATGCCCTGCGGGTCGGGCGCCAGCCCGCGCCGATGGCAGACGTGTTGGGGAAAACCAGCGACGAAGAAATCGAGGTCTTGCGGCCACTCGAGAAAGTCATCCGCGCGGTGTCTGATGAGGAAGAATGGCACTTCCTCGCTAAGGTCCTGTCCCCGGATCACTTGGCGGCCTTCCGCGAGAGTTTGAACCGCAAGGCAGCCTAACTATAAACGGCCGAGGTGGGGTGGGATCAGTATCCTGCCCCACCTTCAAGCAAAGCCCCTCGTTTCCATGGACCAACAAACTTCCGCCTCCGGGGCGGACAGGGAATCCTCTGCTCCTACTGTCCAGGCGCCCGAGCCAGCCCCTCTCATTTTTCCCCACCAGCAAAAGGCCTTCGACCAGCTTTGCGAGCTCACTCAGATCGCAGCGTATACTCAAAGGCAGTGTTTCCCAATCCGCCCGCGGACCAATGCTTTAGTCGTTGGGCCGACTGGAAGTGGCAAGAGCACGATACCGCAACTCGTTGGACGGCATTTAGATATGCCGTGCATTATCGTCAGCGTTTCGGAGTGGGTTTTGCTGGGTTGTTCAGCTCGCGGGGCGGCGGTAACTTGGCCGGCAATTGTCGAATTCCTCAGCAAGAACCGAGCGAGGGACGGCGTGATTATCGCCATCGACGAAATCGATAAACTCAGTCGCAACACTTCATGGGAGACGTTCCAGCTTACGGAGATTTTTTCTCTGCTCGATCTACGGATTCCAGAGAACGTGAGAGATTGCGATGAAGATGAGGCATTTAGCAGCGGAACTCTCGACGCGGCCCGAGAGGTTTTGACAACGCGAACCATGCTCGTTGGCATGGGCGCGTTCCAGCAAATCTGGGATCAACGAGAAGCGTCAACAATCGGTTTTACGCGCGCGGCGAGCGACCCGGATATGCCGGCTCTGAAATCCCTCGCTGAAGCAATTCCCCCGGAACTCGCCAACCGCTTTCGCTCGGATTTGATCATTCTGCCCCCGCTCGCGGAAGGAGATTACCACACGATGCTTGAGCGCTGTGCGGATGGCATTCCAAGCAACTTCCGGGAAAGATTCCGGATCATGGGGCTGGAAGCAATTCCTATAGCCGTGCGAAACCGAAAGGGGCCGCGCTTTTTGGAGGAGTTGCTCGTTGATCTGTTGATCGCGGAACGCAAAGAGGTTCGGCTGCTTTTGGATCACTCCAAGTCCTTCAAGGAGTCTCCCGAGGAACTGTCAATCAACTAAGCTGATGAAGGATGCTGGCCTGGTTCTTCATGCGATCATCGGTGCCGAGCTTGCCGGGGGAGGGAGCCTCATTGCCGGCTTCCCTCCCCCTGCGCCCCCTCCCATTCGGCTAGATGACATGGAGCCGAGCAAATCGCGCGAATCGTGCGAAATTCTCGTGACTATGAAAACGACAATAAAACCAGATAGGTCTTTGGTGGAAACCAAGGAGGAACACATCATCAAGTTGGGACTCGATGTCCATAGCGAGCAAATCACCGCATGCCGCCAGGAGGACGGTCTCCTTCCGCAGCCTTCACAGAAGATGAGTTGGGAGAAAGTGCTGAAATGGATTAACGATCAGGTTTCCTGCGGCACGAAAGTGTTCAGCTGTTATGAAGCGGGTCCGTGCGGATACGGACTGCATCGCACGTTGACCGCGATGGGAGTCACGAACATCGTGGTGGCTCCACAGCGTTGGGACGATCAGGGCAAGCGCGTGAAAACAGACAAGCGGGACGCCCGCGAACTGGTGGATCGGCTGGACCGCTACGTGCGCGGAAACAGAAATGTCTTTTCCGTCGTGCGCGTGCCCACTGAAGAAGAGGAACAACGTCGCAGTATGGTTCGGCAGCGAGGCCGGGTCCTCAAGGAACGAAACCGCTGCATCTTGCGAGGGCGTGGCTTGCTGCTGGCTCAGGGCTTCCGTGCCCCGACCGGATGGTGGAAGCCGCATCCGTGGCTAAAGTTTGCAGTCAGCCTGCCGGATTGGCTACGGGAAGAAGTGGGCCTGTGGCAGTCCAGGGCGTGCGGTTATGAAACGGAACTGGTGGCGTTGAGTCGGAAAGTGGAGGAACTCTCCAAGGGCCAGCCGATCCCCAAAGGAGTGGGCTTGCTGACAGCCTCGCTACTGGAAAGTGAAATCCTGGATTGGCACCGGTTCAAGAATCGGCGGCAAGTGGCCAGTTACACCGGGCTGTGTCCGAGTGAGAACTCCTCCGGGGGCAAACGCAAACAGGGCTCCATCAGCAAGCATGGGAATCCCCGTGTTCGATGCCATCTGGTAGAAGCTGTCTGGCGGTTGCAAATGTGGCAGCCGGCCTATCCTCCCATTCGAAAACTCAAGGAGGCCAGCGGAGGTCGTGTCCGCAAACGAATGGCAGTTGCCGCGGCACGGCGCCTGGCCATTGATCTTTGGCGGATAAAGACCGGGCAGTGTTCTGCTCAAGAACTCGGCCTCCAACTGGCTGGTTCTCAACCGAACTGAAAATCTGCCAGGGACACTTTGCGGCGGGGACGGCACGTGTCCGACCCCGAACTTGGGCGGCACCACGCCGCCCGGCAGCTAGATGGGACCGTTTGTCTCCGCCGCTCTTTCCGCATAAGTCATCATAACTCGCTCCCACAAATGAGAGCACCTTGGATAGCAGGTTGGACCGCAGACTCGCTTCTGCGCGTTCTGGCGGAGAACGTCCCTAACGCATTTTCGTTCAGCTTCTCTTCAGCCGAACCGGTCTGATGGGGGCTTTGCGCCCCCAATCCCCCGCACTGCTCGCCGCAGGGGCGTTCGGGGGGACTTTATTCTGCGACTCTGATCTGACGCATCTCAAGGTGATGTGACGCTCTCCTTTTTGCCCTTGACTCAAAAAGCTCCATAGCAGTTCGGGGGGTTGGCTGAACAGTTCTATTGGCGGTTTTCCCCTAGTGCATCTGCAGAGTAGAAGAGCCCCAAATCTCTCTGTGATAAGCCTGTAATTCTGAAAAGTAATTGTGGCCCATTTGATGGGGTTACTCACCTATAACCATAGACGCCATCCCGGCCAGTCACCTCCGTGCTTGTCACGAAGCTTCAGCTCGCCGGCTCGATCCTGTTGTCGGCGGCCGGGTTGCTTGCACAGGGACGCCATATTCGCTCCGGCCTGCCGTTTCATCAATCCCCTCTTTGAAGGAGATCGAGCACCCTGGGAAAGGTTTTTCTGCCATCGGTTTTTTACCGAGTTGGAACCGTGAAGGATGGACCGGAATGCCGGGAATGCCCGTCTGGCATCTTGCTCGCCCTTGTGCGCGGTCGAGCATGGTTTCCGATTGTGAACCCGTGGCTTTGGGCATGACTGCCCAAAAGGACCGCCCCTCGGTGACGCATCCGTGCCCACCAGTCTGCGCTGGCTGGTGTCACGTATTGCAGGAACCGGAGCTTCTCACCGGGGATGTTTGCCGCGTGTGCCAGAAAGGTCTGGCGGGCATACTGTTCCCAGGCCGCCTTGGCATGCGGGCCGTGGACGGAGCGAAGGAGCGCTTCTTCTTGGTAGAGCCCGGCCGAATGCAGGGCCTCGCAGGTGAGCCGGAAGCTGTCGCCACGCACGTTGATCACCTCGGCCCAGACGTGCTCGCATCGGTCGGCGCGGATGGCCTCGCACGCCGCTTTCGAGAAAGCGGCGTAGTCTGCGTGCGGCAGGCTCGGGCAGATCATCCCAAAGGTTCTGAAGCCGCGGTCTTGCAGCCAGTGCAACGCTTCGAGGCGTTTACCGATGCTGGATGTTCCCTTCTCAATCGCCCGGCAGGCGCGATCGTCAAGCGTGGCGGTCGAAAAGCCGAGGATCAACCGTTGGTGAAATTCCTCCGGGATCAGTTCGACCAGCTTGCGCAACAGGCTGCTCTTTGACAGCAGCCGGATGTCCCAAGCGGTGTGCGAAAGGATGAGCTTGCAGGCCTCGGCCGTCTCTTGGAGTAGTTCGAGATTTCCCGCGACGTCCACGAGCGTGGAACTGTAGAGCACGCGGTGATCGTCCGGATCCGGGTATCGCCGCGATCCGTCCTTGCGGACGAGCTGGTCCGCCAGCACGGGGAGAGCGTTGCGGCGCCGGATCACGACGTCCTGAAACCCGAGGTCGACGTGCCCCGGATCGAGCGAGCGCTGACGGGCGTTATAGCCGTCCAAGATCGCCTTATCGAGCTTGCGCATCTGCTCTTCCACGTAGCAGAAGGTGCAGCCAAATACGCAGGCATCGCCGAGGTTCATGACAAGGCCATCGCAGAGGAGCTTCTCTGCAAATGCCGCGCTGTTCGCGGTCAGGACGGTCCGAATGTTTTCTCGGTAGAGGACCGGCTTGCCGTTCATTGTTGACCGACGGGGGTGGCCATTACCCTCGTCGGTGCCACGGATGCCTGATCTCATACTGGAAGTTCCCCTAGTGCTGTGATAGCGGAATCCGCATCGTCATCGTCAGGGGAGGCGGCGGGCGCAAGCGCGAGCCCGAGCCCTTTCAGAGCCTTGATGAGTGCTTTTTCGAACTCCTCATCGACCACTGGGCGCAGGGGATTGCGTTCTTGGGTCGATGGCAGACTCAAGAGCCCAACGAGAATCTCCTCGACGGAGACCGCCTCGGAAAGATCAATGCGCACAATCGTGCGACTTGAGCGATCCACGTCCTCCCGGAACTCCAGCAGTTCAATGAGGCTTTCGATCTCTCCCGACCGATAGTGGCGAATCTGAAGCGATTGAAGCGAGCGCAGTGGATGCTTCCCTCCTCCCCTCTGTGCGATGCGTTCATTGAAGGCAACCCAGTAGGCCCCTTTTTCTGTGTAGCCGTCCGGTTTCCCGGAGCGGCAGTATTGATTCGCGATGAAGTCATTGAGTGTAGGTTTTGTGTTTTTCATAGGCCGTATCTCATAGCACATGAATTGAAAAAGCTTGACTTTCAGACGAAGTTCAAATTTTTGGTAATCAGATATTCATGCCAAAAATTTTACAATTGCGGTTGACGGTATTCAAAATTGCTGGTGCAAGCTCCGGTTCGTAACGGCGCTTTTCTCGGGAAGTAGAGAGATCAAACTCCATCAGTGCTTCGGGTGAGGTCTGGCCCGTTCGAGGGTGTCGGGCGGGAATACTCCTGTGCAGGTCTGCGGTGAAGAGTATTGTCATTCTAGTAAAACAGTGTGTGTAAGTGGTTCATTGCTGGCGATAGCCGTAGCATGCCACACGGCAGTCAATGCAACGGTATCGAGCCACACGTAGTTGGGCGTTCTCGCTTTCTGCTGAAGAGGCACCCCTGGATTGAAACACCAAGTCTTCCCAATCCTTTCGGCGAAGCCGCCGTCAGGCTGATATGGCTGTCCATGGATATGACCCGAAAGCACGAAATCGGGCTGATTCTCCAAGATCCTCCACAAAAGGGACGAATCGCCGAATGGCCCGCCGACATTCGTTCCTGCTGGCGGTTCGTGGTGGAGGACAAACCACATAAGTTTGTTCTCGCGTCGCAGGCGAGATCCGGCATCCCACAGTCTGTCAGTAAGGCAACTATCATCAAATCCGCCATAGGGAATGGTCGTAACAACCAACTTTTGATCTCCCCATTGCACTACCTCGCTTCGGCCATCGACGACTACACCCGGCCGTCCCAGCGCATCCATCCACTTAGGCGCGAGAGCTAGTGACGCTGTGATGGGATCGATTCCTTCGAATCCGGTCGAGGGAACCGCCCCTGCGAAATTTGCGTCATGGTTTCCGCTGCAGAATGCCAACGGACACTGAAGCCGCTCAGCCCACTGCGACACCGCGATCATTTGGGGGAGGAGTCCCTCGGGGGAAAACCCGTCAATCAGGTCGCCGGCAATCAAAACCGCGTCCGCGTGTGCTTCGGCTATCCAGTCGAACCAACTCGACTGAGAATGGAGATCTGAAGTAAGAAGGAGCCTCATAGCGCAGAGACAATGTAGACCGAATTCATGGTGACGACCTTGTCCGGTAAATCGATCGCCACAATCGTCGTTGAAATGAAAGAACCATCAACTCTCACGCCGTTACGAACCTCCCGCAGCACGCATAGATGCTGACTCAGCTCGATGGGCTCGAAAAGTATACCCTCCACTTCGTAGTCAACGGGCAGGCTGCCTTGGTTGTCCCAGCGACCCGGAATCCATTCGTTCCATGAGGCGGGCTGGGCCGCAGGATTCGCGCATGCGCATTGTTTGACGACACGGACCCGCAGGCCGGCTTTGGGGAAACTGAGTGTGTTGATTCTGCTCATCACTCTCAGAACGTGGGGAGCCCCGTCAGAATTAAGTGCGAATTTGAAGATTGTTGCTTAACTCGACTGGAATGCCCGCGTTCTAGGTGTAATGAGAACATCCACAACGACCCTCGCATGGATCACCGATCTCCACCTCGACGCCGCGACCTCTTGGGCGCGGCGAAAATTCTACAAGGCCCTTGAGGCATCCCCCGCAGAAGCGTTCGTGCTCACAGGCGACATCTCGACCGCGCGCCTCCTTCCACTCCATCTCCGAGAAATCGCGGCGGCCGCCGGGAAGCGCCCCGTCTATTTCGTTTTGGGTAATCACGATTTCTATGGTTCTTCGTTTGCGCGGGTGGATCGGATGGTGTCCGGGATTTGCGCGAACCATGAAAACCTCATCCATCTCGATGGCTCCCAAGTCATCGATCTCGGCCACGACACGGCGCTCGTCGGCCACCGCGGCTGGTGCGATGGTCGCACGGGATGGGGAGAAAAATCTCTCGCAAAAAATCCGGATTTCTTTGCGATTGAGGATTTCAAGAAGCTGGATCGTCGTCGTGCCTTTCAGCTCTTGCGGGCTCTGGGGCTGCAATCGGCGGAGAAGCTGCGTAACCGCCTGCCTTACTCTCTGACCTGCTACAATCGAGTCATCGTTGCCACGCATTTTCCTCCCGCTTTGCAGGCGGCGAGGTTCCGAGGAAAGCCCTGTGATTGGCTGCGCCAGCCATTTTTTTGCAACATGGCCATCGGCGGAATGCTCTTTCGGATGTCGCATCAGTTCCCCAGGCAGGAAATCCTGGTCCTCTGCGGTCACACCCACTCTGCAGTCACTGCACCCATTACGAGCAACCTGATGATCCGTAGCGCCGCTTCCCGTCCGGGATTTCCGAATTCTGGAGAGACTATCTCGCTCAATCGCCGGGAAGAGCCGGTTCCGTAAGCTGAAGAGAGTTGTGGTGACCCCTCGGCGGCTTTCGCCGCACGAGTGCTCCCAGCAAAGAGGGGGCTGGTGTCATGAAGACATCAAATCAAACAATGGCCGAGGCGTGGCAGACTGCCACACGCTCGGGGGAATGGAAAGACGCAGAGGCATTTGCAGGCGCACTTGTGGAGGAGTGTCGATCGCGGATTCCGCATCTCTCAGGAATCCTTGCGGGGGCGGAATCGGAGGTGATCCAAGATACGTGCCTGCTGCTCATGGGGTCATTTCTCCCGAGAAACAGAAGACTCGCTGAGGCGACTCGTAGCGCAGATGCAGAGGGAGTCGAGCGCCATCTCAGCGCATCGATTCGAATCTGCGGCAGACTCGCAATGAAACGCATGACGAGATACCGAGTGCGTGAGCTTTCGAGAAGAGTCGAAGACGCAACCGAGGAGGATTTCGGGGTGGTCGATCATTCGTATGGTTCTCGGGAGCTTTCGCCAGAGGAGAGGTGTGCGCTTGCTTTGTCCGCCCTGCAACTCGCGATGAGGAAGGAGATTCTCACCGAGCGCGCATTTGAAATCGTCACACTCACGTTGAAGGAAGGACTAACAGGGCGCGAGGTCGCCGAAAAACTCGGGATTTCTCCCTCCGCAGTCTCTCAACAATTGCGAAGCGTTTCTGCACAGCTCGCAGTGCTCAAGGATGCCGTGGAGGCGGTGATCCCATGAAGCCTATAAAGAACATCTCTGTCACCCTTCCAAGGCATGCGGGCAAAGTGGAGGTCTACCTGACCAAACCCGAGACGCTCCGATACCGGAATTTCCGTGGCGAGGTCGTCCCCGCTTTTGTCCATGCGATTGCCCGTAGCGAAATCGAGCTAGGAAACATACAGAAGCTCATCGGCTCGTACGCCCTACAGCAAGGCCCGGAGCATCTTCGTAGCCACGCTGGACGGTGCATTTTTTCGCCCATGGGGTTCAGATCTGAGGAGGACGAACTCTACCTCATTCCTGCGGTGAGGAACTACTTCCAACGCGTAACGGCGCTCTGGCCGCATTGGCTCTTTTCGTCGTGCTTCTTTTTTCCATCTGCAGTCGTCATTGCCCTCTGTTGCATTGAGACACTGCAGGTTTGCGTTAAGCGGGACCGGGTGACGGTCACTTACGACGCCGATGCTATGGAATCGTTCTTCGAAGGGTGCCTCAAGACAACGGCCATCCTCGATTTCGTCGCTGGCATCCCCCGCGAGGAATCCGTCCGACAACTCGGGATTTTCCGGCGTTGCGTCGGGCTCCCAGTTTGAAGAGCTAATCCCTCCCAATAATCGACCACCATGAAAAATCAAAAGAACCCACCACCTACCTTTGCGTGCGTGATTCAAGACGGGGGCCATTCGGAAACGGCGACAATGGATAACCCATTCAAAGGAGCCACGGTGCTCTACGGAATCTCACGTCACGAGGTCGAAAACTGCCTTACCGAACGTATCATTCATGATCTGCGGATAGCTGAGGACAATCCGTTCTGCGCATGTGAAATGGACGGGATGATCTTTTCCGTCCAGGGATACGACGACGACCTGCGCGAGCTTTTTCAGATCCCCGAGTTCAGAGTATTCATCAGGGAATTGAGCAGGCACAAGATCCCGTGGCTATACTTGGCCTCCCTAGAGTCGCTGTGGCTGCAAGTCATGGCCCTCTGTCTCGTCGACAATGCGGCAGCCGTCACAGACACGCGGAAAGGGCGGACGAAGATGGCGTTTCCGGGCCCGGATGTTGCCGGATTTCTTGAGGCACAA
>Ga0247844_1007758_pt1 | contig 11966 bp, 12 predicted proteins | sample LaCtaG_FD_192421 | JGI IMG/M metagenome (GOLD analysis project Ga0247844, IMG submission 192421) | Freshwater microbial communities from meromictic Lake La Cruz, Castile-La Mancha, Spain - LaCruzMarch201714.5m_1 | ecosystem: Environmental > Aquatic > Freshwater > Lake | place: Spain: Castile-La...
TTTTTAAACTCTAGGCTGAACTGACGTTTGATTCTTTTGACTTTTTCTTCCACGATTGACTCCTCCCAAAGGGCTTAAACCGCTTAAACGAAAGTGTCCAGTTATTTTGGGGAAGTCCAATGTCAAGCAATCTCCTATCTATTTTTGATGACATTTTTGTAGAAATCCAAAGACAAGAAACAAATTCACTGGCTGCAAAAATTGTTATTGATACAAATTTTTTTTCTAAAAAATTTAATAATATTTTAATAAAGAATTCAAGCTTGAGAAAACAATTAGTCAATACCGTAAACGATTTACAGAGCGACATCGCCGATTTTTTCACTAACTGTGGAAAAAGTGATCTATCACAAAAATCAAAAGCCATTAGTAATGAGCTTGCAAAACTACATAATGATTATCGTATAATTGAAGGATTAGAAACAAGAGCTAATAATAATGATAATGATGATAAAAAAACAGAAAATCTCCAGGAAACATTTAATCGATATTTAGGACTTATAAATAATAAGCTAGCTGAACTTCCAAAACGCCCTCTTAATATTCTCGAAGCTTTTGTGAATTTTTTAAAAACAAAAATGTCCGATAAATTAATGGAGACCTATGATTCTAATAAAAAAAATACTAATTCGATAACAAAAGAATATCTTGATTTTATTAAAATAAATACAAAATCCTGTAAGGATAAAGAAAACCCAGTAATAGATTATGTGCAGGAAAACGAAAAATTGTGTCTAGGTGAAAAATTTTATGATCAAATAAAAGATATTAGAGGTGATAAAAAAAAATTAAATGAATTTTTAATAAAGCAACAAGAAGATTCCATTCCTGTTGCCTTTGAACCAAGAATGCCTATTACCGTTATTGAATTACCTATAAACAAATGTAATCCTGAAAATAAAAGTCTCTGCAATGTCTTTGTACAATGTAAAGGTAACACTAGTGAAAATGTAGGTATCACACAACAAATGGCAAGTTGTGATTGTGATTATTTAATGGAATCAAGTACAACTGAAGAACTTTATAATACAGAAAGTATAGATAACTTTTCCACCAAAAATAAATTGGCTTTGTTATGTATCCTCGATCAAACATTAGGAAAAATTATTTCAAAAAGTGAAGGAATAGTTGAGCAAGTTCAGTTTGAGCCTATTCCCGAAAAAACCAAACCAATTGAATTTCGTCAAGTAAAAGGACAAGGCATTTAATAAGTGAAATTGACAATTTATTTATCCATTTTTTTTATTAAAATTATGTCCAATGCTTCACTTGGAAATTTTATTCTAATTGGTAAAACTTCGAAAACATTTTCAGACAAACAATACATTGGTTTTGAAACTAAAGATGGATTACTAAAAATTATTCCTAAAGTTTTTCTATCAAAATTGGAAATAAATCTGCTTCCCAAGAAAGATATTATTATCTACAAAGAAATTGATCCTCAAACATATATAAAAGAGAAAAAAATCTGTCATGAATACTTAATAAAGTCATACAAAATGAATCAAGCTGAAGTGAAAAAGAAATGCTTTTAAAATTTATTGTAAATCAATTTTTTTTCATTAGAATCCTCAAATGATAAAATCCCTCGATCTCACTGAACTCTCCCTACTTGAAAAACAATTTTGGTTCGAAACCTGGCGAGAGCCCAGCGCCATTTTTTTAGATATTGAAACCACGGGACTCTCCCCCATGATTTCTGAAATTATTGAAATTTCTGCCCTAAAAATTTCAAAATCTGGGGAGTTTTTACTCTTTTCAAGTCTGATTAAACCGCAACGCCCCATTACTGCTTCCAGTGAACTCATTCACGGAATTAGCGATGAGATGGTTTCAAAATCTCCTCATATTAGCGAAGTATTACCTAAATTTATGGATTTTATTGAAGACGCTCCGCTCTTTGGCCACAGCGTGAGTTTTGACCTAGCTTTCCTAGTTTATGAAGCTGCTAAACTCTCCCTTAGTTTTCTGGAAAATAAGGTTTTTGACACCTGCCTGCTCGCCCGCCAATTTTCCCGTGAACTCACTAAAAACCCTAAATTTAAGGAACTTCATCCAAGCGTTCCCGAGATTAAATCCCACAAATTAGAAATGCTAGCAAAAACCTTTGGCATAGATCACAAGGCCCACCGGGCTTCTGAAGATGTCATGGCCTCCTTTAAAATAACTGGATGCATGCTACAAAACGCTCCGAGGGAATTTTTTCATTATAATTTTCTTCACAAATCCTACCTCTATAGGGTGAGTGAAACTAAACAGGCCCTAGGAATGTCCGAAGATACACCTCCCTATCAAATGACTAGTAGTGATTATCAACTTCTCCTTGGGGCCATTCCAAACCAAAACCTAATTGAACTCTCCTATAGTGGAGGAAGTAAAGGAACGGCCTGGCGTCCTGTGAAACCCTATGCTTTTTTACCTGGTCCTCAGGGAAGTGTGCTACTTGCTGAATGCAGCCTCACTGGTCAAAATAAAACTTTTAAGTTAGATAGAATATTAAAAGTTAAAACCCATTAGATTTAATTAATTAGATATTTATAATGTATTATTTTTTTAACACTGTTATTTTCCTTACTCACCTTCTTCTCTTAGGCTGGATTCTTTTTGTCCTAAGAAATTCTGGCAATTGGCAAATGCTCCATGTCTTTTATCATTTTCTAGGCCTTGCCATCTATGGAACTTTACTCATTGTTATTTCTGCAAAGGGCATTAAGTATTTTCATATAAAAGAATTAAAACAAAAAACCCTTCGAAAATAAAAAGTGCAAATGAAAGGAAGCTTCCCTTACCATTCCCAACTCCCCCTTCGCTGGAAAAATCACTTAGCAACACTTCCTGAAACTTCCCCTCTCGTGAAACAATTCCTTCCCTCCCCTGATGAAATAAACCCTGAGCTCCAAAAGTACGCACTAACAGATCCTCTTTTTGATCACAAAAATCATGTTGCTCCACAGATTATTCATCGCTATAAAAACCGCGTTCTCTTTACTCCAACAGCTAGTTGTCCCATCACCTGCCGCTACTGTTTTAGAAAAAATGAACTCAATCATTTTAAGGCAGATTTTTTTGAACCAAACTGGTTCGAAACTAAAAAGTATTTATTAAATAATTCTAATATAAATGAACTCATCTTTACTGGTGGCGACCCCTTGCAATTAAGTAAAGAAAAGCTGACCTTTTATTTAGAAGAATTAAGTGAGATTCCTCATTTAACTGATATGAGATTTCATTCGAGAGTCCCAGTTATTCAACCTGAAGTGATTCATCCCTATTTTTTTTCTCTACTAAATTCCTTTAAAAAACGTTTTCGCTTTACACTTGTCATTCACACAAATCACGCCGAAGAGTGGTTCTTTCAGGAGCAATTTGATTTTTTAAAATCCTGTCAAGAAAATGCCAGCACCATAAGAACACTATCTCAAAGTGTGCTATTAAAAAATGTCAATGATTCCACTCAGGATCTTTTTGCACTCTTTCATTTATTACAAAAACACAATGTGCAACCCTATTACTTACACCACCCTGATTTTGTTAAGGGTGCCATTCATTTTTGTTTAACTCTTAATGAAGGTTATAAAATTTATCAAAGCCTTCGCGATATCTTACCAGGACATTATTTGCCCCATTACGTTGTGGAATCTCTCGATGGATCAAAAAAAATCCTAGTAGCGGAATTAGTAAACTCTTCTATAATGAATACATATGGGCCAGCAGATCCTTTTAATCGAAAACAGACCAGCCTTTCAAAAATCCCTGAAGATAGAACTTCTTCGGTACTATGAAATAAGCGCAGTGGTACGTGACTCTGCCTCACAGGCCCTTCAACTGCTTGATCTATTACCACAAATTACAATTTCCTTATGTATTAAAGAAATTCCTGGAGAAAATACTTCCGCTGATCTAAGGAGCTATTTAGTTTCAAAACGTCCAACTTCAATTTTAATTACCTATAATGTGAGTGATACTGTAGAACAAATCCTTCATCAATTAGGTGAAAAAATTTCTAAACCTCTAGATCATGCTCAATTTCAAAAAGATCACGTAGAAGGTGGTTACACTTCAGTCTCTCTAAAACTTCTTACTCATCTTGAGGAAAGTCCCTGTGATCTTTTCTTAAAAATGGGAAAAGAAGGAGAGGATTTAAAATATTTAAAACGAGTGAATAAACTAGATCCCTTTCCGCCAAATATGATAAAAGATTTTGAAGAAAGAGGACTAAAAGATTTATTTGTTGAAATAAATAATCTTGAATTATTTATGACCTGCGTGAGTAACAACCTCGTTGCTGAACTAACAAAACCAGATCAAAATGCTGATCAACTCATTGAGGCCCAGTCCAAGGCCTATGATTACATTATCAATTTTTCCGAAGCTTTAAATTTTGATAAAAATGTAGTTGAAGTTGTGGATACTTTTGTGGAGACCCAGATATCTATTTTAAAAACTCAAACCTCACTGGCAAAACTTATTCAGGCAGTAGTCAGTAAAAAACATAGTCTTAGTTTCCAGGGACTTTATTTAACCTGTCTCATGATTCATCACATCTGCAGACAACTAAAAGTTTTTAGTGAACAACGAATGACAAAATTTACCTTCGTGGCACTTTTTTGTGACCTTGGTCTCGAATCAAAAGATCTCTATTTAATCAAATCAAATGCAGAACTTCTCCCCCTGGCGGCTGTACTTCCTCCAGCTGATCTTGATAAATTAAAAAATCATGCGAGAAAAAATGCCGATTTTTTGGCCCAATATCCAGAACTTCCCATTGAAGTTCTTTCTATTATTAGGCAGCACCATGGCAATCCTGAAGGAGTTGGATTTATCGACGAACATAATCCCATGATTAACGAAGACACACTTCTATTTATGACCGCCAATACTTTTATAAAATATTTTCTTCACCCACAATATAAATTTGATAAAAAAGAAATCCTCAGAATCATAGGCGAAAGATTTCCCCATGAAAGAATGAAGCCCTACCTTGAAGCACTAGCTGCAAAAATTGATTAAATGTCTTTTTAATATTTAAAGTTTTGACAAAAACTAGAAGCTTTTTCTATAATGGTGTTTCTCTGCTTACAAAGTTAATTTTGCGCGGGCGTAGCTCAGTTGGCTAGAGCGTCTGCTTGCCATGCAGAAGGTCGAGAGTTCGAGTCTCTTCGCCCGCTCCATTAACTTTGTTATATATTAATTAAAAGAAACTCTTAAATTCTGCCTTCACACATTTACTAAATCTAGCTTTTGAAAACATCGCATCGCCATTGTGAAGAACAATCAATCCGGCCGCCTCATCAATATCGAGATTCATTCCTCGTACACTCATGGTATAACCCTGCTGATATTCATAGGGATTCGTTTTAGAAATAACTGAAGGAGTAAAATGTAAAGCAGGTAATTTTCCGATATTTGAAATTTGAACCAAGGTAGGGATTTTTGTTCCCGCCCAACTATATTCACATAGGTACTTACTCATTGGAGCAATTAGTATCGGATTAAATCCTTCGCCTTCAATGAGGGGTGAAAAATTGGCGCTCACACAATTTTTAAAAAGAACTTTATCATATTCAGGCTCTCTATTATCAGTCATGTTTCCTGTAATTGTTCCATTAGATTTAACAGTAATAAACCCCTTTGCCATTGGCTCTACAGCAGCATTTTTTTTGTACTGCTTTTTATCATTTGGATCTAGAGCACCTATTAGCAATTTATTTGGTAAATTAGGAAATGTAGCAAGCTGAACATTATAGGGCATACCCGAACCTGCAAAATCACATTGAAATTTTTTTAGGTCTGCAAATGAATAATAACTACTAACAAAAAATAAAAGAACAAACAATTTCCTCATACTAGAACTCCTATAAACAGACTACTTCTATACCTTTATGCTATTAGCACTTTGATTAGGATGCCTACTTTTTGTAAAACTTTGAAAAAATGATAGACTGGTGAATAATCTATGAAAATAATTCCCATAAATGTGGAAATTAAGTAGTCTTTGATGACCTATGATTCATTATTTATCACAGCGACTCCTTTATCTTTTTGTACGAATCATTTATTCCACCTACCGTTTTAAATATCATGGACTAGAACATAAAAATGAAGCCAAACAACTTCACCCAAAAGGTAGTATTCTTCTTGGTGTTTGGCATGGAAACGTCATGGGTTGTCTTCTTGGTCACGCCTATCAGGACCCATTCCTTGTCATGTGTTCTAGAAGTAAGGATGGGGATTATGCAGCCTATGTTTCAAAAAAATTTAAAATGATTCCAGTGAGAGGATCCTCAAGGCGAAATGGCCAAGATAAGGGCGGAAAAGATGCCATCAACGAATATATTACAAAAATAGAATTAGGACAATCTGGTGGAGTAACTATTGATGGACCTAAGGGTCCTAGGGAAATCTGCAAACCTGGAATCATGATTATGGCAAAGTCCACGGGGTGTGCTGTAGTCCCCTTAATGGCAAGGCCTGTATCCTTTTGGGAAATGAAAAAAGCTTGGGACCTATTTCAAATACCAAAACCATTTACCACAATTCATTTACATTATGGAAAAGGTTTTCAAGTTCCACCTGATGCTACAAGTGATGACATTCAACATTACTGCGAACTAATGAAACAAAAATTAACAGATCTAAAAACAATTCTCATTTAAACTTCGTTAAATACATTTCTTGAATAAGTCCATCAGTTACAGAAACCTGGGGGACAAAGACTCTTTTAATTTGAGCACTCTGACAAATCGTCATATAAATTTGAGCAGCTGGAATGATTACATCTGCCCGGTCGGGTTTTAAATCAAATTTTTCCATTCTCTTTTCAAGAGTAAGTCTTTTTAAACTTGTATGAATTTTTTTTATTTGAATGGCGGTGACAAATTTTGCCTCTTTTTTAGTAAGCATTTTTAATAACCTTGTTATATTTCCTCCAATGCCAACAGCACTTAGTGGTTTAATTCCATGGGTATTTTTTTTGATCCAATTTCTAAGATCATTCCATTCACTTTCACTAACTTTGCCGTGAAGAATTCTAACAGTCCCAAGATTAAAGGAGCGTGAAATAAGAATTTTTCCCTTAAACATTAAAGAAAGTTCTGTACTTCCTCCACCCACATCCACATAAAGATGAGCGGCTTTGGTATCTAAAAACTTTGACAAATTTTGACTAAAAACAAGCGATGCTTCTTTTTTTCCATCAATACATTCTATTCTAATATTAGAATATTGAAATATTTCATCAATAACTGCTAGGCTATTCGTCGCATCTCGCATGGCACTTGTGGCAACTGCCCTAATTCCTTGAACTTCTCCATAAGCAAGGAGTAACTCTGAAAAACCCTTCATGGTTTGTTTTAATCTTAAAATTTTCTCCTTACTAATATGTCCGTGAACAAAAACATCTTCACCAAGTCTAATGGGCATTCGAAAGCCCTCTTCCTTACTAACTAAAATTTTCCCATTACTATTTTTAGTGACTCTACAAACAAGAAGCCTTACTCCATTACTACCAATATCAATGGCCGCAAAAACACTCATGATTCATTCTCTTTTGCTAAATAGTGGAAGGTTTCATCCTGAACGCGCATGAGAATTTTTTCTAGTCCCAGTTTTTTATATTGATTAGTTTGATATTTATCCACGTAACGTAGTTTTAAGTTATCTTTAAGTTGCATTTTCATTATTTCTTTAATTTGATTTTTTAAGTGTTTATCAAAAATGGGAATGGCCACTTCACTGCGATAATCTAGATTTCTAGACATCCAATCTCCCGAAGATAAATACATTTTATCTCTTCCACCGTGATGAAATATAAAAACTCTCCCATGCTCTAAGTATTTATCTACTAAGCTAAAACATTTAATCTCTTCGCTCCAATTTTTTAATTCTGTCACAAGGGAACAGGGCCCTCGAATAATCATTTTAATTTCAACACCTGCATTATGGGCTTCGTATAATTTTTCAATTAATTTTTGATCCACGAGACTATTCATTTTTAAAAATATTTTTGCTGTCTTTTTATTTTTGGCCTGCTCAATTTCAAATTCCATTAACTTCATTAATTCATGTCGCATAAATTGAGGTGCAACTAAAATATGAGAAAATTTTGGTATTTTTTTAGGATCTCTATAAAAATCAAAAACCTTTTCGATGTCCTTCCCAATTCCCTGATGCGCAGTGAGCACCGAAAAATCAGAATAAATCATGGCCGACTTTTCATTAAAATTACCCGTTCCCACATGGGAATAATAAAAGGCCACACCTTTAACTCTTGTGGTTATTAAAATTAATTTTGAATGTACCTTTAATCCAGGAACGCCAAAAATAACTTTTGCCCCATTTTCTCTTAATTTTTTCGACCAAAATAAATTATTTTCTTCGTCAAATCGCGCCTGTAGTTCAATAATCACGGTGACATTTTTACCATTTTTTACGGCATTAATTAAAGCATTAGCAATTTTAGATGAATCACTCAGTCTATAAATCGTCATTTTAATTGATTCCACACTTGGATCTAGAGATGCTTCCCGCAAAAGTGTGATCACATGATTAAAGGAATGATAGGGATAATGTAATAGAATATCTTTTTCTTTAATGGATTTTAAAGTAGTTTGAAAAACACTCATTAAATCCCGGTGTTCAATTGGCGCAGTTCTCTGATAAATAAGTCTTGGATCTCCCAAATCGGGGAAATTAATAAAGTCTTTAAAATTATGATACCTTCCTCCAGGAATGGCATTTTCTTTTTTATTTAATTTTAAATTTTTAATCATAAATTTTAACATATCTGGAGGCATTGCTACGTCATAAACAAATCGAACAGGCAGCCCTTTCTTTCGATCTTTGATCATTTTAGAAATTTTTTGCAAAACACTTTTCCCCACTTCACTATCCATTTCTGGTTCAGCATCTCTAGTAATCTTAATATTATAGGATTCTAATACTTTGTATCCGTGCACCTCAAAAAGTTCGTCACTATTAAACCGAATCACATCATCAAGCATGATAATATATTGGCGATCAACTTCCCTTGGAAAAACAAAAAATCTCGAAACTTTAGAAGTGGGAATTTCAATTAAAGCAAAACGAATTTTTTTATTATTTTCTAATTTCAAATAAAGATAACTAGATTTATCTTTTAATTGTGGAAAGGGATTTTTTTCATCAATGAGAATGGGAAATAAATTAGAAATCACATTCACATGAAAATGATCTCTGATTATTTTTTTTTGATGGTGATTAATTTCTCTTTCATTAATGATAAAAACATCATGTTTTTCTAATTCAACGAGTAATTCCTGATATATTTTTTCAAATTTATGTTGTTGCTCTAGGGCCTTAGATTGAATAGTGGCCAGTAGTTCATTTAAATAAGCACGATGCTGCTTTTTAATTTTTGCGAGGCGCTTTAAGGAAGCCACCCTTACTCGATAAAATTCGTCCCTGTTATTACTAAATATGCCCAGAAATTTTAATCGCTCAATAACAGGAGTAGTTTCGTCTTCAGCCTCCTGAAGGACTCGTTCGTTAAAGGATAGCCAACTGATATCTCTATTAATTAATGGAATTTTAGACATATATCTAAAGTATAATGTAACTTAACTTCATTGCCTAAAAATTATTTCTCTTAAATTTCTTCGCTGAATTTACAGCGGGTCTCAATTTTCTTTCCATTAAATTTCATGATTCCAGAATAGATCGCAGTTTTTAAATAAAACCTGATTACTTACTCCATCAAACCCCATTCCATATTCTAATTTTTTCCAAGGTGAAAGAACTCATTTTGAAACTTGTAATAGCAGTTCTCAATGTTTGAAAAACTGTCTTAATGAAAGTTATTAATCCTAGTCATTGCAATCAATAATCCCAAACATAGTGGCTTAAGCATGAAAAAACCTGTGTTTAGGATTTTCAAGACTTCAACCAAATGTCTTTAGAGTCCTTATTTGCAAAATAATTCAATCAAGTATTACAAAAAAGACATATTCTAAAAATGTAACTAGATTTTTTTTACAGAGTAAATTCACCGCGCTTCTTGATTCTATAGGCCTTAGCTTTGGAATCAATAAAAAACAAATCCCCATCGCTATTAACAATAAAATTCCCTTTAAAGCTCTGAAACTTTCCAACTTCGGCAACCCGCACTAATTTTAAATCCTGAGTAATCTGATACAGGTCTCCGCGTGAATCTTTAAAAATGTCGCAGAAAGCTTGCGTATAAGAAAACATGATTAAAACAATATAGAATCTCATGTAGTTCATAGTTACCTTAAAATCAAATTGAAAAAACGCGAATACAACATGATAAAAAAAAATATTAATTACCTACAGTCTTTTCTTTAAACCCAGCTTTAGTACTACATACATCAGCATTCAAACAATTGTTTATTTTTGTTTCAATCCTACCACCAGTACAACTCACGCATGTAGCAGTATCATTCTTAATTACTCCTGAAACAAGTGGATCAATACAAAACACCATATTGCCTTTTCCATTACTGCATTGTCTGAATTCAACTTGGGAACATTTATCCGTCAAATTTTTCCTAGAACCATCTTGATATTTATAAACTCCACAGCGCATCACTTGGCCAATAGTTGCACCAGTAGAAGGTGGTTTGCGTTTGGGAGGAGGGGGTTCTACAGAGGGTTGTTTTTTTAAATCTCCTTTCAAAGCTTGAACAGCATTCACTTCTTTAATCATTGAGCTACCTGCGTATGTAAATGTGCCTCCACCTGAATATACCCCAACAATTGTCCATAGTTTTCCATAACTGTTTTTACAAACAAGAGGGCAGCCAGATGAACCACTAACACACTTAGGACTCAAAGTATTGCTAGATCTGGCAATTTCTTCAGAATAAAAATACCCCTTAGATGTATTCCTAGGATTAGTATTTGCATGCCATAATGTTAAATCAGTAATATAAACATCCACAGTTGTTCCATACTGATTAGGGTCCATGCAAATTGCTTTACAAGTCACACTACTTTTAATTTTTTTATTTGTATACGTGTCCCAATGAGCTTTTACATCCTCACCTATCACGTTCATATTTTTTACGTTTGCTGTTTCTTCTTTCGTATTCTCGAGAAATGAGTCAACTTCATTTCTATTTTGAGGCATCACGATTTCCCTATTGAATATTTGTGGAATTTTTTTTGAATTCTCTCTTGTAGTTACAACTGAATAATCATCTCCCGCAAATTTCATTCGATCTCCTTTCGCTGAAACATATGTAGGATATGGTGTCTTGCGCTTTACATCAAAAGAGAAAGGAAACGAGTGCCCATCGCAAACTATAGAATGAACATCTCCGCCGCCCTCTGGAGTTACGCAATGAGCTGCAGTCAATAATTTCCCAGTATCTAATAATACAAATGTACATTTTGTATCAGTTCTAATGGCAGTTTTTGCATAGCAAATCTGCTGAGCAAAATTTTTCTGCAATAAAAAAAAGAAATATACTATTATTCCAATCTTATACATTTTAAAATCTCACATTATAAAAAACAATCAAAAACTTTTCGTATTATATATAGATATATTTAGTTTTTTTTCAACATTTGTAGTTTTACAGGGATTATGTCCTATCTTAATTTTTCAGCGATTATACCCTAAGTAATTCCAGTTATGGAAAAGCACCGCGAAGTTAATAGAGATCTTGACTGAAAAAGCATTGTATTCACTCCCATCCTTTTACCCGATTATCCGTGATCACCACTATTTGCGCAGTCTCACTTAAAGGTATCCAAATTAACACGGCCTATCCCGGACAACAGTGTTCCTCTTTTTACTAAGGCACTACCGAAACTATTCAGGTTCCCGTGTCTATTAGGACGTAAATCGTCGACATAGCAGGCTAATTTAAGAATTATTTGCCGGTTGGTTTAGTGAATACTCATTTGGAGTAAATATTTCTTTTCTTTCATGAATGGCATGTACAATTTCTCGAAAATACTCCCTA
>Ga0247844_1007759_pt1 | contig 11966 bp, 9 predicted proteins | sample LaCtaG_FD_192421 | JGI IMG/M metagenome (GOLD analysis project Ga0247844, IMG submission 192421) | Freshwater microbial communities from meromictic Lake La Cruz, Castile-La Mancha, Spain - LaCruzMarch201714.5m_1 | ecosystem: Environmental > Aquatic > Freshwater > Lake | place: Spain: Castile-La...
TACCACTGAAACTCCTACACCGACACCTACAACCACTGAAACTCCTACACCGACACCTACGTCAACTAACACTCCTACTCCTACGTCAACTAACACTCCTACTCCTACTCCAACATCAACACCAACGACTATTCCAAAAATTTATTTTGGAAAATCAGTAAACGCAAACTTTAATTCAGGAGACGAGTTGTTGTTGTCGACAATTGATACTTCGCAAACAACTAATTTATATTTGGAAATTCCTTCAGGGCCGGGTTATTTTTATATTTTAATTCCATCCACAAGTAATCAACCATCTATATTTAAAAATAGTGATTCTGGTTGTAATGGTTTTGTTATTCCGACAACAACAAAACCTGATGTAACTTTGATTGATAATTTTGGGAATACAAGTATTTATTCAGTATATAGGTCATACGTATCAACTTCCGTAAAAGTTGACGTGTGGGTATGTGAATAATATTTTATATGTATATTTTATTTTAGATGACCGATTTTAGTAAAGTCGGCGGGGTGGGGATTATGGGCTTCATCTCCCCGATGGACACATTAGACACTTATGCAGTTATTGATCCTTTATATGGGATTGATGGATTACGTAATGTAGACGAAGAATCGGATTTAAATTTAATACCATACGACAGGAGAAGACCTGGTATGATTGTCGGAACTGATGGAGGTTCTAAATTTTTCAAACTTAAAAACATATTTTGGTCTTTTGAATTAACAGATTGGGAAGAAATTTTTTTTTTAAGTTCCACTCAATTAGATGTTCTTAGAAATTTACCCAATAATTTAGTAGTCCCTGGTGTTAATTCATCAACATTTATTGATCGTGAATTAATTTCAGGATCTATCAATAGTGTAAATAAAGAATTCCAACTTCGGTTTACACCTGAATTAAATTCAGAACACATTTATTATAATGGACTCTTACAAGATAAAGGATCGGATCTTGATTATAGTATAAGTGGAAAAACAATCACATTTAATAATCCTCCAAAAATTGGAAGTAAATTACTTTGTTCGTATAGAACTTATAGTGAAATTAATTTTATTGATCACGAATATCCTATTGGTAAAATAAATGGGGTTAATCGTATTTTTGAACTTAGTATTAAACCAAAAACAGGAAGTGAACACATCTATTTGAATGGTCTTTTGCAAGACTTTGGTGAAAATAATGATTACACAATAAATGGAAAAACCATAACATTTAGTATTTCACCACCTTCTTGGAGTAAAATAACCTGTTCATATAGATTTAATTAAAATAAAATTAACATAAAAACATTACAACTTAAAAGATAAACATATTTATAATAAGAAAGAAAAAAAATGATGGAACAAGAAGAAAAATACTCAACGTCAGATTTATATTTAGGGGCGTATTTAAAATTAAAAGGATTTAAGATGTCTGTTGAAAAACAAAGAAATAAAGCTGTTTTTATGTTTGATAAGACGGAAGAAATACAACAAGAAGTTAATAATTACTTAAATGAAAGTGGTTCATGTGGACCCCTTTTATATACAAATTCAATTAAGAATTTAAAAAATTTATTATATAATTTGTAAAAAGTTTGTCTTTTTCAAATTTACCAAATATTTATATGTAAATATCGTCGTGTTATGCGGCAATTATTAATATCTCTTATTTATCTCCTTATTTAAATTAATCTATTATTACGTGGGTGTTTTTATCCTTAAAACCACCCTGTTACTATTTGTATGCGTAATCCAACTTGCCTCAAGAGTTGAGAACAAGGTGTAAAGATCACTTTTTAATAAATAAAAAAATAATTTTTTTATGGCTACTACTAAAATAGTTTTAGACTTACAATCGGACTTGGTATTATCAAGTCCATCAATCACAACCCCAATTGGTATCGTTGCTGGTGACATCGCTTATGGTTCATCAAACGTTAATGCTGAGTTAGGAACGTTGTCTTCAAACATCGCTCAAGAAGTTGTTGATCGTGCTACTGCGGTTACTTCTGAAGCAACAGCAAGAGTTTCAGGTGATAATTCAGTTGCATCTAATTTATCTTCTGAAGTTGTTAACAGAACAAACGCGGTTTCTTCTGAAGCTTCTACAAGATTGGCTGCTGACAATTCATTGGCTACTTTAATCTCTGTTGAAATTTCAACTGAGCACGCTCATCACTCAACTGCCGAAGCATCAATCGATTCAAGAATTTCAACTGAAGAAGACGCTAGATTAAACAAAGATAACTCTTTGGCTACGTCAATTTCAAATGAAGTATCTGACAGAACTGCTGCCGTTTCTTCTGAAGTTGTTGCAAGAACCGCTGCTGATAATTCATTGGCTTTAGATTTAGCTTCTGAAATCACTAACAGAATTTCTGATGTTAACGCTGAAGAAACAAGAGCTATGGCTGCTGAGTTATCATTGAAAACTGATTTGACAGCTGAAGGTTCAAGAGCAATGTCTTCAGAGGTTTCTATCGCTAACGATTTAGCCGCTGAAACTACTGCAAGAATTGCTGACGTTGATGCTGAAGAATCAAGAGCTATCGCCGCTGAAGGTTCATTAGCTGCTGATTTAGCTTCTGAAGAATCTGCTCGTATGGCAGCTGACGCTTCATTAAACACCAAAATTGAATTCGTTATTTCGAATACTGATGCGGCTGCATTAGATTCATTAACAGAAATCGTTGGTGCGTTCCAATCGGCTGATGGTGACATCAACAACGCTATCACTACATTAGCAACAAATTCATCAATTGCAGTATCAACTGAAACTTCAAGAGCAACTGCTGCCGAAGGTTCTATCGCTGCTGATTTATCTTCTGAAATCGTAAACAGAGGTTTAGATGTTGATGCTGAAGAAGCAAGAGCACAATCTGTTGAGGCAGACTTATCTGAAGAAATTTCTTTAGAAGTTGCTAATAGATTAGCCGAGGTTTCAACTGAAAAAGCTAGAGCAATGGCTGCGGAAGGATCTATTGCAACTGACTTGGTAACTGAAACAACTAACAGAACAAATGCTGATGCTTCATTGGCTACTTTGATCTCAACTGAAATTTCTACAGAACACGCTCACCACGTATCTGCTGAGAATTCATTAACAACAAGAGTTTCATCTGAAGAGTCAAGAGCTACTGCAGCTGAAGGATCATTAGATACTAAAGTTTCTGTTGAAACTTCAAGAGCTACCGCTGCTGAAGCGTCTATCGCATCTAACTTGTCTACTGAAATCGTTAACAGAACTGCTGATGTTGATGCTGAAGAATCAAGAGCTATGGCCGCTGAGTTAGTATTAACTAACAATTTATCAACTGAAGTATCTAACAGAATAGCTGACGTTGATGCTGAAGAATCAAGAGCTATGGCTGCTGAGTTAGTATTAACTAACAATTTATCAACTGAAATCGTTAACAGAATTGCTGACGTTGATGCTGAAGAATCAAGAGCTAAGTCTGCTGAGTTAGTATTGACTAACGCAATCAATGCTGAAGAAACTGCTCGTGAAAATGCTGATAACGCACTATCTCAAGAAATCTCTGAGTGTTGCTCAATCCACACATCTGTTGATGTTGTTTTATCAGGTGAAATCATTAGAGGATTTGGTTCAATCGAAACTACGGTTTCTACTAAAGAATCTATGGCTATCGTAAGAGAAGATAGTATTGATTCTAAATTGTCTTCTGCAATTTCTTCTGAAGCATCTTCAAGAGTATCTAAAGATGGTTCATTAGAGTCTGTAATTTCAGAAGCTAAAACTTCTATCAACAACTCAATTTCTTCTGAAGCTTCTTCAAGAGTATCTGGTGATCTTTCATTAGAAAACGCAATTGCAAGAGAAGAAGGAAGAATTGACGCAATCCTTGATGGTTCAACAGTTGATTTAGATCAATTTGCTGAAATCGTTTCTTTTGTTAATGGAATTGACTTAGAAAATGATAACGCATTGTTAGCTGCTGTAACTTCAATCGGTACTGCAATTGGTAATGAAGAGTCTTCAAGAGTATCTAAAGATAATTCATTAGAATCTGTAATCGCAACAAACAGAACTGACGCTAACACAGCAATGTCTACTGAAGTTTCTAACAGAGTTTCTGCTGATGGTTCATTGGCAATCGTAATTGCTACTAACAGAACTGATGCAAACACTGCTATCTCTAATGAAGAGTCTGCTCGTGTATCTGCTGACGGATCTTTGGAATTGTTTTTGAATAACAAAATCAATACTGAAATCTCAAGAGCTGAGGCTGCTGAAGATTCACTTGAAGCTGCATTGTCTACTGAAGTTGCTAACTTGTTGGCTAACACTGACCTTACTGTAATCGACTCTTTCCAAGAAGTTGTTAATGAACTTACTGGTATCACTAACGATTTTGAAACTACTTACTTCAAGAAAGTAACAGTTTCTGGTTTAGTTAACGGAACAAACAAAAACTTCACTTTGGCATCTGCTGTAAGAACTAACTCTGAAGCAATCTACTACAATGGATTGTTACAAGAAGAGGGTGTTGATTACACAATCTCAGGTGGTGTTAACGTAAACTTTACTTACTTCCCAGCTGCTGGTGGTAAAGTAACTGCTTACGGTGTTTACGCTTAATCTTTGGTTTTAACCAAAAAGAAAAGGGGTTCTTCGGAACCCCTTTTTTTATATATAATAAATTATATTAAAGATTATCGTATCTATTTGTGTTTGGATTATAAACCAAATCTTTATTTCCACCATTAAAAAGATTATAAATCAATTTGTCATAAGTTTCAATAAGTTCTTGATTATCTGCGTGATACCTTTGTAAAACCAAATCATTTTTTTTGTGATATTCCGTAATATTTTTATCGTGTTCGGTTAAAATATAATTCAACATTTTGGCACCTTCTTTTGTGTCACTATTTTCATAATAATAACCAAGATCTTTACAAAGTGGTGCGTTATGTAAAACAGGATACCCCAAATAAGCAGCATCCAAATACAAATAATTTAAAGGGTTTAATATTTGGTGACAAATTAAAACGTCAAAATATTGGGTTAAAACAAATGATGTTTGATATCTTGATTCTGCGGTGATTTTTTTATCTTCATACAGATCAAAAGTTTTGATTATGGATAAAAACTCATAATTTTCTTTAAGTTTTTCGCCATTTGTAATCATAAGTTTATCAATTTTATTTTTTCCTGTTTCAGTCCTATAAGATTCTTCAGCAATCATTGTTGGGATTATAGAATATTTAACAACATTGATATTTGGTTCCATAATTCCTAGTACCTTTTTTTCTTTGTCGGGGTTATATTTATAACCTTTTTTATAACGACCATCTTTAAAACCACTTTCAATTCCAATCACCGCTTCAAGTAAGAATTTATTATGCCAAATGAAAGGAACAATGAATGAATTTGTTCTATATAGTGTTGAGAAAAATCCGTTATTTGTATCGTGTTGTTGTGGAATATACCATAGTTCATCAAATGTCGTTTCATATTCAAAATATCTTTTTTTGTTTTCTTTAAACAAAACATTTTCCATGTGAATTACATAATTGTTTCCGCATTTGTAACCGATAAATCTTTTATTTTTATCTTCTTTAAACTTCTTAATATCTTCTTCGTAAACTTGGGCTCCCATCATTACAATAAGATCCATTTCCATAAACTTATCTTTAAAGTTATAGATATTGATATCTTTAAGATATGAAGGTCTTTTTTCAGAAAAATCTACATCAAATGTGTTTAATATAAAAACTTCATAATTGTTTTTGGATTGTTTTAATAAATGAACGAACATTAGAACATTTTGTTTCATTCCGTTTGTCCATATTGATTCTGTGTTTGATTGTAAACCTAATGTAATTCCAATTTTTAAATTTTTCATCACTGTTGTTTTGTTTGGTTTATAAATTGTTTTATTATTTCGTCTTTTTGTTCTTGAGTTTCAGAATGAACCCATAACCATAAAAAAGAACCTGACACCAATTGTAATTCTTTTTTCTTTTCTTCTATTGTCTTTTGTAGTAATATAAAGCCATTTGATTCAAAATCTATTTCAATATTGATTTTTTTTGCAATTTTATAAAGTGTTAATAAATCATTTTTTTCATATGCAATTTGAGATTCTTCATACCATTTTGATCTTAACGGGTTTTTTGATTTGTCTGGATGACATTCTTTTGCGATAGCCCTAAAAATTGATTTGATTGTTTTTTGTTCTTTTTCTGAAACCTCAAATGGTTTGTCTTTTTTAATACCACAAGAGTTAGTTTCTCCTGTCACTATTGGAGATTCATAACCCATTTTTATTGCTTCTTCCATAAATAATGGTTTATGATATGTGGTGAATTCATCAACATATTCTTTTTCTAAATCTAAAAGGTTTAACTCTTTTAAATAAAGATTTAATTTCAAGTCGTTTAACTTTTTTTTTGACATATCCTATAAATAGATTAAAATGGATTTGAGTTCATATTTATATGTGTTATTTAATTTTATTTTAACTAACAGAAATATTTATAATATAAGATGCCAATTTATAACAGATTAACAGATAGATCAAAAGTTTCTGCGATCACATTGAATGATATTATTCACGTAGTAGTTACGGGGGATACATCACAAAGTCCGCAAGGATCGTCATATTACGCACCCTTAACGTATTTACAAGCGATTTTAAGTGGATCATCAGGTACTAACGGAACATCAGGAACTAACGGAACCAATGGTACTAGTGGATCATCAGGTACTAACGGAACATCAGGAACTAACGGAACTTCAGGAACGAATGGTACAAGCGGAACTAATGGATCTTCGGGTACCAATGGTACAAATGGAACTTCAGGGACTAACGGCACTAGTGGTACTGATGGTACTAGTGGTATATCAGGGGTAAATGGTACTTCAGGTACTGATGGAACAAGCGGAACATCACCGGCAGTTCCGGGATTAAATAATGAAATATTAACTTCAGATGGTTCAGGTGGAATAGTTGCCGAAAGTAATATGACTTTTGATACTACATTACTAAACATAACTGGCCGTACTGATATCTATGATACAATAGGAACTATTCCTTCATTAAAAATATTTTCACAACATAATTTTCCACAACACTCTTCTTTATTGATCGATTCTGAAGGAACACCAACTGGTAATACAAAATTATACGGAGCAGAAATTACTGTTTATGGTGCTTCAAGTTCAAACACAGGTATTTTAATTAGTGCAGGAGGAGATAATGACGGAAATAATACAGGTATAGACGTATCGAATAATTCCACAGGATATGGAACCTTTCCATTACAGTATGGAATAAAAGGTCTTGTTTCGGGATCTATTACCAATGGTTTTAGTAGAAAATATGGTTCTAACTTTGAAGTTATAAATCAATCCCAACGTAATATAGGTTACTCTGTCACGGTTTCAGATGCAACTATTTTTAACATAGGTTACGAAGCCTTTATTAATGGGACAACAGGAGATAGTATTGGTATGCAAGTGCTTAACACTAACGCCGACACGAATGGTGGTGATTCTCAAACAGGCGCTTTGATTAATGTTTTAGGTGGTGGTAGTTTTCTAAGTACAAATAAAAAAGGTTTAGATGTTAGTGTTAATGGAAGCGCACAATCAAATATAGGTTTACGATCTTTTGCTAGCGGTGCGTCACAAAATTATGCAATATACACTTCAGGTGGAAGATTTTCTTTTTATCACGACCCAACTTCAGAATTAACGGGAACAACCAGTGTTGAAGGTTATGGTGATATAGTAACTTTTGGTGGTGTTGGTAGTTCGTTTAATGCTGGTGATGTTGTTTATTTAGATATTAATGGTGATTGGTTAAAAACCGATGCTACAACCGCAACAACATCAACTAGTATGTTAGCAATTGCGTTAGGTAGTAGTCCATCGGAAGGTATGTTGGTTAGAGGTTATGCGTATAATAGTAGTTGGGGGTTTACTATCGGTGTTCCTCTATATTTAAGAAGTGTCCCTGGTTCCATCACAGAAATAGCTCCTGGTGGAACAGGTGAAGTGGTTAGAATTGTTGGGTATGCCACAGGAGATGTTGGGAGTGGAAAAAAAATATATTTTAATCCCGACAATACTTGGGTAGAATTGTAATATTATGGCAACAGTATCAGGCGTTTTGGTTAGTTTAATATCTAAAATAGAATATGTAAAAGGACCAATACTTGACCCAAAATCTAAAACAATATCACCCTCATTAACTTCAAAAAACTTTTCATATATTCTGTCCTAAAATATTTCAGAAGTTATCGTTTCTTTATACCACTCACTTTGATTACCCCAATTAAAAGAAGTTATATTATTTCTAATTTTATTTATTTCTTTTATCACCATCTCTGATGTTATTTGTTTTGAACACTCAAATTGACGATCAGTTCCTTTGTGTAAAGGACACCAATCCCAATCTCCTGCGTCTAATCTATCCCAATTAAAACATCCATGACAAACGTTTTCATTTATTACCCTATATGTGTCTAATTTTGTTTCAGCCCATTTTTCACTAAACCCCGATATAAGAACAACGGGTAGTTTACAAGCCCAGGCTAACCAAGACAACCCTGATCCAAGACCTATAAAAAATTCACAAGTAGATAGATCATTAATTACCTCTTGTAAATTTCCACCTTTAAAAACTGAAACTCCTTTTGGGTAAAAGTTATTCATATACCCATCACCTTCTTTTGAGTAGATCATACATTCATACCCAAGATTATTTAAGTAATCAACAACTTCTTGCCAACCATTTTTATTGTTCCAATATTTTGCTTGTGATGTAGAATGAAAACCAATCCCAACTTTTTTCTTTTTTTCTACATTTGGTAAATTAAGATTTGGTCTTATTTCTTTATAATCTAAACCAAGAATATCGGTTGCCGTTTTTTGAAGTGGTTGTGTTTTAATATCTGTTTTATGAATATTGGAGTTTAATTCCCCGTCTTCATTATAAAACCAACCCAATCTGTATTGTGCGTAGATATTTAAAACAACTTCGCCAGGTTCAACAAAATCTATTTCGGGGTATTGATCTTTAAATAAACTATTAAGGAAAGTAGACACTATAAGTTGACAACCGTGTTTTTTTCTAAATACCTCACAATAAGGGATCCATGCTAATGTATCACCAAGAGATTTTGACCCAAAAGAAATATAAACTCTTTTGTTTTCCAGATCTAAAACATTTTCATAAATAAGATTGTTGTTTTCTCTAACTTCAGTTTTCCATTTTGTATAATATTCTCGGTTGAGTTTAACCCAACTATTTATTTTAATTTTGTTTTCATAAACCAAAGATTTCTCATCAAATAATTTAATATTAAACTCTCTATCCCCCTGACCCAATATTTCAAAAAACGGGTTCACAACAAAATGTTGTTTAATAACATAATCGTTTTCAATCGGAATATTATTGTATTTTTCAATTTTTAAAACCTCATCATAAAAAGATAAAAGATCTTTTCCAAAATCTTTTTGATTTTCTATTTCATATGTTTTATCACTACTAATGAGTTTTAATAGTTGATTAGAAATGTTTAAATAATCATTAGTTTCTATTGGTGTGATATAGTTATCAAACATTCCCATATAATGTAAAAAGTTTCTTGCAATAATCTTCATACCATAATTGATTGCTTCTCTAATTACCAACGGATTACACTCCCAAACCGAATTAAACATCATAACATCACAAGCAATCATAAATGAATCAACATCATTTCTTTCACCCCAAATTGTGACATTCTTTGGTGGATCATTCATAATCGGTTCCCAATAGGTCTTAAAGTTTTCTGCTTGGTTTCCAATAAAATGAAAATGTAAATCGGGATTACTATTTTCAAGTAATCTTGCAACTTCAATACCTTCTTTTTGATTTTTTCCTTCGGTCCATAACCCAACATTTAAGATGTGGGTTTTAGTTGGGTCTATTTTTAACTTTTCTCTTTCTGTTAATTTTTTAAGTAACGGAACTCTGTGTTCGGTTAAAGGTATATCTAATTCTTCTAAAATGGTTTTTACTTTATTTTCATATGGATATGTATGAAGTTTCTTATATGATTTTTCAGATTTAAATGTTTCAAAATGATATGGGGTCACAAAAGAATATGCATCAGGGTGTAATTTTTTATTTTCAGGGTTATACCAAACATTATGACAGGTTTCAATTATTTTCCAAGACCTTTTGTTATCATAAAGTTGGTTTAATAAGTTTAATGGTATTTTATTAAAACTTTCAAACCCTTCTGATATTTCTTCAACATGAACGATGTCTATTTCATTTTGTTGTATAATTTTAATTAGATCATATTTTTTATCACTTTGAGTTGTTTCTCCTAAGGTATAAAAATGATCCATACCTAATAGAGTTATTATTTGATTTCTTTGAACTACGTATGTATCACTGAATTGTGAGTATTCAACCAAAAAGATCTCTACTTGGTCTTTGAATTTTTGAAGTGATTCAATTCTTTTTAAGACAAATTGGGGCATTCCTCCTGTGGATAAATGTGGTACAAGGTATAATATTTTAATGATATCCATACCATAAAAATAATTTATACATTTTAATTGTGAAGTTCACCTAAAAGTTTTAGAAGTCGTAAATTAAGATATTTATTTAATGGACTTTGTTTATTAAAAATTGTCCTTTTTATTTATGTCTAATATAATTCAAATAACCTCAATATCGGGAACCCCTCCTTATGATATATATGTTTGTGATCAAACAATCACATATTGTTATTTGGTGTCAGGATCTACGTTTATTATACCACCTTTAACTTTTAGTGTTCCACCACCATTAGATACGTCAACACCAATTATATTAAAGATTATTGACTCTTTGGGTTGTGAAAAAATATTTCTTCTTACTTGTGGTGAAATTTATGGAAAATTATTTGAAGGATTTGAGGTGTTCTTGTTTCAAGATGCTGCGATTTATTTGTTTGAAGGTCCTTAACAATTTAAAAATTATGGAAACTAAGACTTGTAGTTGTTGTCAAGAAACAAAAGATATTATTGAATTTGGTTTAAAGGGAACCAATAAGGATGTCCTGCAAAGCAGGTGTAAAATGTGTCGTAAAATAGAGTCAAGACAGTATCTTGAGAAAAATCCAAATGTTAATAAACTTTATTGGGAAAAAAATAAAGAGAGAAGAAGTGAAGAATATAAGAAATGGGTCTCTATGAACGAAAATTACCATAAAGAATGGAGATTAAAAAATTCAGAAAAAGTAAAACAATCTCGTAAATCATATGAGAAAAAAAATAAAGATAAGGTTAATGAATATAAACGACTAAAACGAAGTGAAAATTTAGAAGATTATCGGGAGAAGGAACGACTTAAATATGAAAATAATAGCCATCTAAAATTAATTAGAAACTATAGAACTAGAGTTAAAAACTACATTAAGTTCAATAAGTTTTCGTTAAATACGGGTACTTACGAAATTGTTGGTTTAACATCAACTGAGTTAAAAATCTATCTTGAATCTAAATTTGTTGATCTTATGTCATGGGATAATTACGGACTAAGTGGTTGGCATGTTGACCATATAATACCTCTGTCCTCCGCAAAAAATGATGAAGAATTAAAAACGTTGTGTCATTACACAAACCTACAACCTTTATGGTGGTTTGATAATTTAAGTAAGGGTTGTAAAATAGTTTAAATAAAAAATATTCATATTTTTTATTTTACACTTATTTTTTAATAAATTAAAATAATATGAACACCATTTTTATACAAATTGCGTCCTACAGAGATCCTCAATTAATTCCGACAATTAAAAACTGTATTGAGAACGCAACTCATCCTGATAATTTAATTTTTGGGGTATGTCGACAATATCACCCTGAAGATGGTTTTGATGACTTATCCGAATATGATGGCGATGAAAGATTTAGAATCTTAAACATTAATTACACCGAATCTAAAGGCGTTTGTTGGGCGAGAAATCAAGTACAA
>Ga0247844_1007760_pt1 | contig 11965 bp, 11 predicted proteins | sample LaCtaG_FD_192421 | JGI IMG/M metagenome (GOLD analysis project Ga0247844, IMG submission 192421) | Freshwater microbial communities from meromictic Lake La Cruz, Castile-La Mancha, Spain - LaCruzMarch201714.5m_1 | ecosystem: Environmental > Aquatic > Freshwater > Lake | place: Spain: Castile-La...
TTTCCAGTCTTGCGATCGGCGCCGTGTTGGCGCTTGTTTTTGCGCTGGCGCTGACGAGCCGTTCTTCGATGTTACGCGCGGTGGTTGGCAGTTACACCTATGTCATTCGAGGTACGCCTTTGCTAATTCAGGTGTATCTGATTTATTACGGCCTGGGTCAACTCGAATGGATTCAAGAGCGCTGGAACGATGTCTGGCCTTGGACGCACTTTAAAGAACCCTTTTTCTGTGCCCTTCTGGCGTTTAGCTTAAACACAGCTGGCTACACCGCAGAAATGTTGGCCGGGGCGATTCGGGAAACCAGCGCCGGTGAGCTTGAGGCCGCGCAGGCCTATGGCATGAATCGGTTCACGACCATGTGGCGGGTTATTTTGCCAAGTGCCATGCGCCGAACCCTGCCCGCCTACAGCAACGAGGTGGTGATGATGCTGCAAAGCACCAGCTTGGCCAGTGCGGTTCCAAGCATGCTCGACGTGACTGCGGCAGCAAGCCGCGTGTACTCCGACTATTATTTGCCGTTTGAAGCGTATCTCTTTGCAGCGGGAATTTATTTGCTCATGACATTCGCATTGATTGGCGTATTCAAACTAGCCGAGCGCCATTTCTTGGCGTATCTCGGCCCACGAAAAAACTAAAGACCTTCGCATGCAACGCATCGACCACGCCCTCCTCTGCCAAAGTTTGGGAAGCCGCAAAACCCTGACGAGTTTTCATTTTGGAACGCCCGGGAGCGGCCCCAAAGTGACGATCCAAGCCAGTTTGCACGCCGAAGAGCTACCGGGAATGCTCGCGGCCTACCACCTGCGCCCACTTTTAGAAGCGGCGGACGCGGCAGGACAGATCCGAGGCGAAGTGGTGCTGGTACCCGTTGCCAATCCCATCGGTCTCTCGCAGCGCCTTGACCACAAGCCCATGGGCCGTTTTGAGTTGGATACTTCGGAAAACTTTAACCGGCATTACCCCGATTTTGCAAAAGAGATTGCGGCGCAATTGATCCCTGCATTGGGAGCCAATGCTAAACACAATGTGCATTTGGTTCGCGCTGCCATGGGCGACTATTTGAAACAATGGAATCCGCAAACTGAACTCCAAAGCCTGCGACACACGCTGCTGGGCTTGGCGTTTGATGCCGATTATTTTTTAGACTTGCATTGCGACTGCGAAGGCGTTTTGCATTTTTACTGTGAAGAGCCCTGCTGGGAAAAGCTAGAACCGCTTTCGCGCTTTCTAGGAAGCGAGACCAGTTTACTGGCGAAAAATTCGGGCAGCGGTCCTATTGACGAATGCCTCTCCGGAGTCTGGTGGCGCTTGGCAGAAATGCTCAAAGCGCAAAAAAATCCAGCGCCCCTTCCCCAAGGCTGTTGCAGTACAACGATTGAACTGCGCGGTGAATTAGACGTCACCCACGCCAACGCAAAAACCGACGCCCAGGCGATCGTCTATTTCCTACAACACATCGGCGTCTTGGTAAGCGTGCAACGACCCGCCGTGCCAGCGCCCCGCTGCCAGCCAACACCTTTGGCTGGCTCAGAAACATTGCGCTCTGGGGTACCGGGTGTCATCGTCTTTGCTGCGCAACCCGGCCAAACGCTAAAAGCTGGCGACCTTGTTGCCGAAGTCATTGATCCCGTTGAGAACACGGTGCACCGGGTTTGTACCTCCGTGAACGGTGTGTTCTATGCCCGCGTTCGCGATCGTTACACCACTGCAGGTGGGGAGATTGGAAAAGTGGCCAGTGCCACTGCGTTTAGAACCGGCGAATTGTTGGGCGCCTAAAAAGTCTTTCTCTCTTTCTCATTACTACTTCCCCATTTGCCAAAAGCCATGAACTCTAAAACACTCAAACTCCAGGTTGAGAATATTCACAAACGCTTTGGCAGCAATGAAGTTCTGAAGGGGGTCTCGTTGTCGGCCTATGCGGGTGATGTGATCAGCATCATTGGCAGCTCTGGCTCCGGAAAAAGTACTTTTCTGCGGTGTATCAATCTACTTGAAAAGCCCCACCAAGGGCGAATCACTTTAGGTGGCGAAGCTTTGGATTTGGTACCCGATAAACAGGGAGAACTCAACGCCAAAGACCCCCAACAACTGCAGCGCTTGCGCACCAAATTAGCCATGGTGTTTCAACATTTCAATTTATGGGCCCACATGACGGTGTTAGACAACATCATCGAAGCGCCGGTGCATGTGTTGGGCGTCTCTCGCGACGAGGCCGTTGCCACGGCTCGAAAATACCTGGCACGGGTGGACCTCGCTGGCATGGAAGACCGCTTCCCCGCGCACCTCAGCGGCGGCCAGCAGCAGCGCGTTGCCATCGCCCGGGCGCTAGCGATGGAGCCCGAAGTCATGTTGTTCGATGAACCTACTAGCGCTTTAGACCCCGAATTGGTATCGGAAGTTCTGAAGGTCATGAAGACCTTGGCCGAAGAGGGCCGAACCATGGTGGTCGTGACCCACGAAATGGGATTTGCCCGCGAAGTTTCTAACCACCTGATCTTTTTACACCAAGGTTTGGTGGAAGAAGAAGGCATTCCCGCAGATGTTCTTTCAAAACCAAAGAGCGAACGCTTGGCGCAGTTTTTGTCGGGCAACCTCAAGTGAGCGTTGCTGAGGGGCACTGACGAAAATTTCTATTTGATTGTGACTACTTTTGGTTATCCACAAATATTGAATTGCGGTGCCACCTTAGAAACTCTGTCCGTGGAGCAAAGCGCTCAGGTGACTCAATCGTTCGTCCATTTAATGGCATCAAAACCTGTTTGACAAAAATGTCATCGCAACGCTTTAAATCTTCTGAAATGACTATTTTCAAATCATCGGAAAGTGTCATCAATCCTTTATCAAATGCCCGGTCATGGATTGCAGACAGACAAAGACCATTACTTGGATTCAAGCGATTTTGCTTATCACTGCTCCACGGCACGATATGGCTGGCAATTAGCAAACGAGAATCGGACAGGCCTGACATACAGCAACGACCACGATAGCTGCTGAGAACAGCTCGGCGGAAAAAATGTTGTTTGACACGTTGAGTTGCTAGCACCTGTCTTGTTTCACCTGTGAAATCTTCTAGCGAATTCGAATTGCTTTCAACTTCCAATTCTGGAGGTGTACCTTGATCCAATTGCTGTCGCAATAATTGGCACTCCAATGCAAGACGCTCCCAGTCCGCGTGAAATTCATCCCAAACCGCTCGATCAAGCGCAGATGCGTTACTCAAGCCCGAGCGACCAGAACTGGTTATTACAGGGTCAAGGCTGGCGATATTGAGCATCTTCATAGCAACGGCATCCGAAGATCGATCAATTACTTTTGCCAAAGCCATGATCTCGGGATTGCGGCCATAAATTCGTCCGTAGGGAATTTGGCAATACAAGTGGAAGGCAAGTTTGATTTGCTCTTTGGTCCAAAGTCCAGTTGCCATAATTTAACTCAGCAGGATGACGGGGAAAGCCGCACCAGTCGATTCCTTGGGTGAAATGATTCAGTTTTTGAGTTTACCAACTGGTTGACCCAGGGGAGCAAACGCTACTAGCTAACCGATCCCAGCAGCTTACTTTGCGCTGAGTCCCATCGACCGGGTTATCACTTCTTTCATAATTTCATTGGTGCCGCCGTAGATACGTTGCACCCGCGCATCGGCATACGCGCGGGTGATGGGGTATTCCCACATATAGCCATAGCCGCCAAACAGTTGCACGCACTCGTCCATCACTTTGCACTGCAAATCAGAGCACCAGTATTTCGCCATGCTGGCGGTTGCGGTGTCTAGTTTGTCTTGCAGCAACTGTTCAGTGCACTTATCCACAAAAACCCGTGCAACCTGCACTTCGGTGTGTAACTCAGCCAAGGTGAATCGGGTATTTTGAAACGATGCGATCGGTTGGCCAAACACTTTTCGCTCTTTCACGTAATCTACCGTCCAGCCAATGGCCGCTTCAGACGCCGCCACCGCGCTAATCGCAATTTGCAAACGCTCCCAAGGCAACTGCTCCATCAAGCAAATAAAGCCCTTGTTTTCCAAGGCCGTGCCGCCCAGCAAGTTCTCGGCAGGAACGCGTACATTGTCAAAAAATAACTCCGAGGTGTCTTGCGCTTTTAAGCCCATTTTCTTCAGCCGTTTTCCGACCGAGAAGCCAGGCATGCCGCGCTCAATGAGCAAAAGACTGGTTCCCTTGGCACCGGCTGCCGGGTTGGTTTTGGCGACCACGATGACCAAATCGGCATGCCACCCGTTGGTAATAAATGTCTTGCTGCCGTTGAGTAAATAGCTGCCATCGGCTTGCAGCGCCGCCGTGGTTTTAATGCCTTGCAAATCGGAACCTGCCGCAGGCTCGCTCATAGCGATTGCACCGATCATCTCGCCGCTGGCCAAGCGGGGAAGGTAACGCTTTTTTTGGTCGGCGGTTCCGTAATGTTCGATATACGGCGCCACAATTTCGCTGTGCAAGCAGTAGCCAATTCCCGAGAAACCGGCTTTGCCTAGGGCCTCCATCTGAATCACCGAATAGAGTTTGTCAGCCCCGCTGCCCCCGAACTCTTCGGGCATGGTCATGCACAAGAAGCCGTTCTCTCCCGCCTTGTTCCAAACAGCCCGGTCGACATACCCTTGGTCTTCCCACTGCGCGTGAAATGGGGCGATCTCTTTTTCAATGAAGCGGGTAAAGCTGTCGCGAAACGCCTCGTGGTCAGATGAGAAAAGTGTGCGTTCAATCATGGTAAAAATTCTCTAGAAGGATAAAAGGCTTAAAAGAAAAAATGAAAGTATTTATTTTTACAAAGCGCTTGCTTGGTTAAAAGCAATATACTCGAATTATTGATCCCACACCACTGGAGACTGTGAATGACTGAAGCATTTGTATTTGACGCCATCCGAACCCCCCGCGGCAAGGGAAAAAAAGACGGTAGTTTGTACGAGGTAAAACCCATCAACCTCTTGGCCGGTTTACTTACTGATCTTCAAAAGCGTCACCAGTTTGATACCGCCCAGGTCGATGACATCGTGATGGGCTTGGTGTCGCCGGTCGGTGAGCAAGGCAGCGTTTTGCCCAAGGTCGCAGCGCTTAAAGCGGGTTGGGATTTTCAGTGTGCCGGGGTGCAGATCAACCGGTTTTGCGCCTCAGGCTTAGAGGCCGTCAACATGGCGGCGCAGAAAGTACGCTCGGGTTGGGAAGACTTGGTGGTCGCCGGGGGCGTAGAGAGCATGAGCCGGGTGCCGATTGGCTCTGATGGCGGCGCGTGGGCCCAAGACCCCGAAACCAATTTGCAAACCGCGTTTGTTCCCCAAGGGATTGGGGCCGACCTGATCGCGACCTTGGAAGGATTTAGCCGCCACGATGTCGATGCGTTTGCGATGGAGTCGCAGCGCCGTGCCAGCCATGCCCAAGCGCAAGGGTACTTTGACCGCTCGGTGTTGCCGGTTAAAGATGCCTTAGGCAACGTGATTTTGGCCAAAGACGAATTCATCAAACCCCATACCACTCCAGAAGGACTTGCAGGTCTCAAACCCGCGTTTGATCAAATGGGTGCGATGGGTTTTGACCAAGTGGCACTGACCCGCTACCCGCAGGTAGAGCGTATTCACCATGTGCACCACGCTGGAAACTCCTCGGGAATCGTAGATGGCGCAGCAGCGGTTTTGGTGGGCTCGGAAGCAGCCGCAAAAGCCCACGGCCTCACGCCCCGCGCTCGTATCGTTGCCACCGCGCTTAGTGGCGCAGACCCCACCATCATGTTGACTGGCCCCATGCCGGCGGCGCGCAAAGCCTTAGCCAAAGCGGGCTTACGTATTGATCAAATGGATTTGATCGAGGTCAACGAAGCCTTTGCGGCGGTAGTGATGCGCTTTATGAAAGAGATGAAAGTGCCCCATGACAAAGTCAACGTCAATGGCGGCGCGATTGCCATGGGACACCCTTTGGGCGCAACCGGCGCGATGATTTTGGGTACCTTGATTGATGAGCTCCATCGACGCCAACTGCGCTACGGTCTGGCTACTCTATGTGTAGGCGGGGGCATGGGTATCGCAACGATTGTGGAAAGAATTTAAGAATGAAAACGATTCGCTACCAACTCGAAAACGGCATCGCCACGGTTACTTTCGACGAGCCCAACTCGCCGGTCAACACCATGTGTTTGCAGTGGCAAAGTGATATGTCCGAACTGGCAAGCCAGGTACTCAAAGACAAGGATGCCATTCAAGGTATCTTGCTGACCTCGGCTAAAAGTACTTTTTTTGCAGGCGCGGATTTAAAAGCCGCCATGCGCCTCACCGCCAGTGATGCCGGGCGTATTTTTGAAGAAATAGAACAAGTCAAACACAGCTTTAGAACCTTGGAAACATTGGGTAAGCCGGTGGTGAGTTGCCTGAATGGCGCGGCTTTAGGCGGCGGCTGGGAAGTGGCGTTGATAGGGCACCACCGCATCGCTGTTGACGATCGAAAAATTCAATTCGGATTGCCCGAGGTCACCTTAGGACTGCTGCCCGGTGCCAGCGGCGTAACCAAAATGACGCGCCACTTGGGACTCATGGGCGCGCAACCGTATTTGGTCGAAGGCAAAACTTTTTCCCCAGCGCAGGCCAAAGAATTAGGGCTGGTACACACGTTGGTCAAGCCGGGTGATAACGCCGCAGCTGAAATGCGTTCTTTGGCATTGGCTTGGATTACCGCCAACCCCAGCGCACAACATCCCTGGGAAGCCAAAGACTACAAGGTACCGGGAGGCTTACCCAGTAACCCGAAAGTAGCGGGAATGCTGTCGGTAGCCCCTGCCATGCTCAAGAAACAAACACGAGGACTCTACCCTGCCCCCGAGGCGATCTTGTCTTGCATGGTTGAAGGCTTGCAAGTGGATATGCCAACGGCTTTGCGCATCGAGAGCCGCTACCTTGCACAGTTGATGACGGGCAGCAACGCACGGGCCATGATCAATACCTTTTTCTTTAATCTCAATGCGATCAAGAGTGGACAATCTCGCCCGGGCAAGAGCCCTCGCTTTAAGCCTAGCAAAGTGGGCTTGTTGGGCGCGGGAATGATGGGCGCTGGGATTGCGTATGTACAAGCCAACAAAGGCATTCAGACTGTTCTCAAAGACGTGAGCCAAGACAAAGCCGATGCGGGCAAAGCCTACAGCGGCAAACTCACCCAAGCGCAGGTAGAAAAAGGCCGAATGAGCGCAGACGGACAAATTCAAATTCTTTCTCTGATTCATGCAACCGCAGATGTCAAAGATCTGCAAGATTGCGATCTGATCATTGAAGCGGTTTTTGAAAACCGCGAGCTCAAAGCGAAAGTCACCCAAGAGGCGGAGCCACTCCTCAAAGCAGGGGGCTTTTTTGCCTCCAATACCTCGACCCTGCCGATCAGCGGACTGGCAAAAGCCAGCCATGCGCCCAACAAGTTTGTGGGCATTCATTTTTTCAGCCCGGTTGACAAAATGAAATTGGTTGAAATCATCCGTGGACAACTCACCGATGACGATACGGTAGCCAAAGCGTTTGACTACGTTCAGTCGATTGGAAAAATTCCGATTGTGGTGAACGATTCCCGTGGCTTTTTTACCAGCCGGGTGTTTGGTACCTTTGTGATGGAGGGCGCGGCCATGCTGAGCGAAGGCATCCCAGCCGCGGCGATTGAAAACGCAGGGATGCAGTGCGGTATGCCCGTCGGACCTCTCGCTGTGCTTGATGAAACGGCTTTAAGCTTAAGCCTGCATGTGATGGAACAAACCATGGCCGACATGCAAGCTGAAGGGAAAACCTATACCCCGACCCCAGGCCAAGTATTGGTTGCCGAGATGGTCAAAAAACACCAGCGTTCGGGCCGAGCCGCTGGCGCTGGGTTTTACGACTACCCCAGCGAAAAAGGTGCCAAGAAACACCTTTGGAACGGGCTCAAAGGCTTGTATGAAAAAGAGCAGGCTTGGGATATTCAAGACCTCAAAGACCGCTTGCTGTTTCGCCAAGCGGTAGAGACAGCCCGCTGCCTCAGCGAAAACGTTTTGACCTCGGTACACGATGCCAATATCGGATCTATCTTTGGTATTGGCTTTCCGGCATGGACTGGGGGCGCCATGCAGTTCATCTACGGTATGGGCATGGATGTGTTTGAAACGCGGTGTGCTGCCTTGGCAAAAAAATATGGCGCTGGCTTTGTCTTAAACGATGCGGTGAAAGCCAGTATTCGTAAGTTCGAACCCGTGTATTGACACAGAAGCGACTGAAAAAATCCACATCCATACACAAGTGTCTGTAATAATCAAGGCCTTAATCTGAACTTGGAGAAGCGGCCTATGCGACACACAAAAACCTGGGTACTGGGATTGATCGGACTGGCCTTGGTCTTGGCCGGTCTGGTTTGGGCGTTTCAGCGCGAAGTCGCCACAGCGCTGATGAAGCGCGTGGCCCATACGCAAGTTGGGCGCAACGCTGTCGGCAATCTGCCTGACGGTTTGCATTTGGCGTTGTGTGGAACCGGCTCACCTTTTCCAGACCCTTCCCGTGCCGGTCCCTGTTCAGCCATCATCGCAGGCAAGCGAATTTTTCTGGTGGATGCGGGCGAAGGGGCGGCAAAAAACTTGGGCTATATGGGCATTCCCGGTGGCCAGGTTGAAGCGCTTTTCTTGACGCACTTTCACTCTGACCATATTGATGGCCTAAGTCCCATCATGCTCCAGCACTGGGGACTAGGAACAGCGACCACACCGCTCCCCATCTATGGCCCCACTGGCGTAGAAAAAGTCGTGGACGGTTTTCGTTCTGCCTATGTTCTAGACTTTGGATACCGCGTTTCTCACCACAGTGAAAAAATCCTTCCCTCCGGCGGCAGCGGCGGCAAAGCGTTTCCCTTTGCGCTGCCCCCGGTTGGCCAAGGAGATTCGGTAGTCATACTCGACGACAAGGGCCTGAAAGTCACAGCCTTTCGCGTCAACCACGCACCGGTAGAACCTGCCGTCGGTTACCGTTTTGATTACCAAGGCCGCTCGGTTGTTATTACTGGGGACACGATCAAAACACCGTCGGTTGTCACCATTGCCCAAGGGGCAGATATTTTGTTGCACGAAGCCTTGCAACCCAAATTGGTCAATATCTTAGAGGGCGAATTTAACGGAAAGGGCATGCCCAATATGGGCCACGTGATGCGCGATATTTTGACTTACCACACCACGCCCGAAGAAGCCGCCCAACAAGCCAGCGCAGCGCAAGTTAAGCAACTGGTGTTTAACCATATCGTTCCACCCATGCCTTTTGCGTTTGCCTATCCTGCTTTTGTTGGCGACGCTGCAAAGTTTTTCAAAGGGCCGATGACTGTGGGAGAAGACGGTATGCTGTTTAGCCTGCCCGCCAACTCCACTGAAATCATAAAAAAGCGCTTGAACTAGCGCCCTTGTCGCCCTAACCGCAGACCCCAGCCGCTCACCTCAAACGCACACCCCAACTTTTTACCCCATGTTGATTACTTTTTTCAAAGCCAGTTTGCTTGGCGCTTACGCCTTGGCCTTGGCATCTTTGTTCTTGGTATTGCCGATGGAGGCCGGACCGGTGGTTCAACGCTTGGCGCTGGCCCTATTGGCCGTTCACGCACTGGAGTGTTTAGTCGCTTTCAAATACATCAAGTCCTACGCCGGCTCGGTGTATCTGAGTTTTGTCTTGGCGATGTTGTACGGTTTGCTGCATTGGATGCCCTTGGCCAAAGCGTATCGTCTCAACCAAGCGGAAAAAGCAACGCTTTAACCATGCCAAACCAAGCCCATTGGAGCACTCGCGCGAAACGCATTGGTATTGCCGCGATGCTTTACCTCGGGGCAGTCGCCGTGGGTCTTGGTTCTGCGGTTTGGGTACTCAAAAAAGCCGCGTGGATGAACCCTTCGGTAGAAGTTGGGGCATGGCGTGCGAATATGCATGCAGGTAGCTTGGACGCGGGCATGTACACCCGCGCTACGGTTGCAGTCAACGCCTTGTTAGCGCTTGGGCGAGATGAGACCATGTATTTTGTTGCGACGCGCGATGATGCGGGCCACAGCCTCCAATCACAATGCAATTACCGCATCAGTGGCACGCCACCAAAGGCACGTTGGTGGAGTATTACGGCGTATGCCGATGACATGTTTTTATTTGACGCGCCCAACGGTAACTACAGTCTCAACGGCAGTACGGCCCAACTGAACGCCGCTGGAGACTTTTCATTCACCACAGGTCCAGTTGCGCAAGGCGATAGTTACTGGCTGCCTACGCCAGGACGCCGAGGTCTGCTCTTAACGCTGCGTTTGTACAACCCAGAGCCCGCGTTACAAGCCGGACCCCAGGCCTTGCAGGCCCCGTCCATTCAGCGCATTGGGGACTGCGCATGAAGAATTTCACCACATCCCAACGGCTTTGGTTTTATCGTATCTTGACCTTGTTGGTCACCGCCATACTGGTTCATTTACTCGCGGTTTGGGCCGCGCCACGACTCATCATGCAAGTGCTAATGCACGGGCCGATGGCGCAAAAGATGAATATGCAAAACCAAGCGGCCTTTCCTGAAGCGGTCACAGCCCGCTCGCGCTCGGTGGTGATGCCCAGTCCAGATTTACTGTATTCGGTGTGTGCTTTTGATCTCTCTAGTGGCCCGGTAAGAATCACCGCCAACCCCATGCTGAAAAACTATTGGTCGATTGCCCTGTACAGCGCCAACAGCGATAACTTTTTTGTCCGCAATGACCGCCAAGCGCAAGGCAAACCGATCGATCTTTGGCTGGTATCGGATACGGGTGAAACCCACAACCAAAATATTCCTTCGGGAGCGGAAGTGGTGGTAAGCCCATCACGCAGCGGTTTTTTACTGATGCGCGTTTTGACCACCGATTACGCCAAAGAAAAATCGATCGTGGAGCCTGCACGGCGCACACTGGTTTGTAGCAAAGCCTAAAGGCGAATTACTTTTAAGGTCGAATGTCTTCAGTGCATCAAGAATTTTCTGTCCTTTCTGAAAAACCTCGCCCCTCTTCTGTCACCGAACTCTTCATCGCATTTTCTTGGCTAGCAATCCAAGGCTTTGGCGGAGTTCTCGCCATCGTTCAACGCGAGTTGGTTGAAAATAAAAAGTGGCTCAGCACCGAAGAGTTTGTCGAAGATTGGGCCGTCGCTCAAATCATGCCGGGGCCGAATGTGGTCAATATCGCGCTGATGATTGGCGATCGATTTTTTGGCTGGCGCGGCGCTTTGGCAGCGCTCACCGGAATGATGGCGCTTCCCTTAGTGGTGGTGCTGGCCTTGGCTGTTGCCTTAAGCGGCGTCTCTCATGAACCGGCAGTACAAGGGGCGCTTAAGGGCATGGGTGCGGTATCAGCAGGTTTGATTGCAGGAACGGGGCTCAAACTTATTTCCGCATTGAAATCCAATTCCATGGGCCGTTGGGCCTGCTTTGTGTTGGCGGTGCTTACCTTGCTTGCCATCGCTTGGCTGCGCATTCCTTTGGCCTGGGTTTTGATGGGCCTGGGTATCCCCGCGTTTTTCTGGGCCTACCGGACGTTGTCAAAAAAAGATTCCCTAGAAAGAGATGCGTTGTAATGCATGCTTTTTCTTGGAGTGATTGGCTCACTCTTTTTTTGCATTTTCTATCCTTGTCGTTGCTCTCCATTGGCGGTGCGATCACGACGGTACCAGATATGCATCGCTTTTTGGTCGGTGAAAAGTCATGGTTGAGTGACAGCCAATTCACGGGGTCGATTGCTTTGGCTCAGGCCGCTCCCGGGCCGAATGTTTTATTTGTGGCCGTTTTAGGATGGAATATCGGTATGAATGCGGGCGGCGGTATCGCAGGCGGCGCAAGCGCATGGGGCATGGCGTTCGCGGGGTTTTTTGCAACCATGCTGGGGATTCTCTTGCCAAGTACCACGCTTACTTTCTTTGCGGCCCGGTGGGGGCATCAAAACAAAGAACGGCGCGATGTTCGAGCGTTCAAGATGGCGATGGCACCGATTG
>Ga0247844_1007761_pt1 | contig 11962 bp, 12 predicted proteins | sample LaCtaG_FD_192421 | JGI IMG/M metagenome (GOLD analysis project Ga0247844, IMG submission 192421) | Freshwater microbial communities from meromictic Lake La Cruz, Castile-La Mancha, Spain - LaCruzMarch201714.5m_1 | ecosystem: Environmental > Aquatic > Freshwater > Lake | place: Spain: Castile-La...
TAACCTTTCATTTGATGGTCACTCATTATTGTGGGTACAACAATTATATTTTTTAATGTTTTATAATTAGATTCACCAACAAATTCTTTTTTCACAGATGATTTTATAGATTGTAAATAGGAAACTCTACCTTGAAATTTTGATTTCAATTCATTAACAAGTTTTTTATCATCTTTTAATTTATACAAAATATCATTATCGAAATTTTCAGTTTCGTCAAAATATTTATTTAAAAATTTTTCTTTTGTTAGAAATTGTTTGCGCACAGGTAAAATAAGATTCATTACATCCGCAATTTCATCAATTTTATCTTTTATAGGTGTTCCTGACATTAATAATATTTTGGAATTTTGTATTAAATGTAAGAAACGATGAAAATGTTTGTATAATGTTTTATCTTCATCTTGACGAATATTATGTACTTCATCAATAACAATAATATATTTTGAATATTCTTTAATTATAAATTCATCACTTTTGTTTTTGATAAAATTTGAAAACGTTTGAAATGTTTTGAAACTATAATAATCTTTAACTAATACAGTGCTTAATTTATTTTTTGATTTCTTATTGATATATTGTCCTTTAGTGCATTTATATAAAAGTTCTCGTTTGTAATTAGAAAGTAATAATTTCCCTTTTGCAAAAATAATTGCTCCTTTAAAAGTAGAATTTTCTGTTCTTATTTTTTCTATACAAGCTATAGATGTGCAAGTTTTTCCAGAACCCATGCTATGATAAAGTAAAAGTTGGTCATATAACGTATAAGAAGAAAAGAAATATGATATAATAATTTGATTTTTTAAAAGTGTACCTTTTTTATCAGGTAATTCTTCATATGATTCAAGTTTATAATCATATAATTCTTTTTTATTATATATTTGCTGATTAAAAGAGTCATCGTTAATATCTGGGTATATCGGTAAAAATTCTAAAATATCGTTCATTTGTTTAATTACAACTTTTTTTTATAAAACTTTTTTTGTAAATTTTTTTTTGTAAACTTTTTTTTGTAAACTTTTTTTATTACTTATAATAAAATGGGAAACTCTATTGTATTTCCTAATGCAGATAATTCACCAAATACATCATACTTATATGAAATTACACATGATATATTAACCAATGATTTTGATAGAAAACATACTGTATTTTTTACAAATATATTAGGTGTGCTTTGTTATTTAGAATTTTCTAATCATAAAGAAGATGATAATATTAAGTTGATAGTTTACAAAAATGAATTAAATATATATCAACTTGATGATGACCAAAAAGGAATGATGCTTACCGTTTTTCCAAGTCTTGATGAAGAATTTATACCAACTGATGAAACTGTATCATTATGTAAAGAATTACATAGATTAACTTTAGATAAATTAAAAATAGAAGAAGTAAATTATATTAATAAAAATTACGGTAGTTATTTACATGTTAATAAAAATAAATTAAGTGTATGTGAACATATAAATGTATATAATGTATATAATTTAAATGTTTCAACGATTTCTGAAAGTGATAAAAAAACACTTCAAAATTTAAATGAAACGGGTAAAATAAATTATCTTCTTAAAGAAAAAATGACATTAAATATAACTGATAAAAATAAGGTGCAATTACATTTAGAAGAAATAGCGGAAAAAGAAAAAAACGAATAGCGAAAAAAGAAAAAGAATCGGTAGATGGACGAAAGAAAAAAAGTTTACGCAAAAGAAAATCGCGTAAGAAATCAAGAAATCAAGAAGTAAAAGAAAAAAGTAATTTTTTAATTTTTATTCTTAACCTGATTTTATGGTTAAGAATAAATACACTGGTGTGGAAAATTTTACAAAATTTGATTATCTGGGGCATTGGTTTTTGCTTTCAGAAGTTGATATTGTCTTTTTTTCTTTAGGACATACAATTAACTGAGTATTAAGAAGTTTTCTAACAGAATTGGTAGTTGTTTTTGATCTCATTTTTCCTCCTTTAAGGTTTACACAACTTGAAGAATTGACAACATCAGTACCATAATTACAATCAGAATTTAAATTAACATTTCTTGATATATTTTTTGATTGTTCGCAAACAAAATTTGCGCAATTTGTAGGTACTGGATTTTTCATTATATTTTTTCTAACCATCTTACCATTTTCATAAATTTCAGTTGGTGACACATAACAACATGGTACAGGTGCAGGTGTTGGCATTGCGGTCGTTGTTGGTGTAGGTGTAGGTGTTGGTGCAGGTAATTTTATAAATCCTATGTCAATACTTCTCTTGTTACCGACGGTGAATCTGTTGTAATCGACGAAACTTGGACTAGTTTGACACTGATATATTTCTTCGTTTTCCCTTTCGGTCGATCTCAAATTGCAAGATTGAAAATAAACAGAACTGGTAATTGCCAATTCATATCCAATAGGGGATTCAAGAACAGAATCAAATTTAATATAGGATGTTGTTCCTGCACTATAATATTCAAGAAAAATGAAATGTAAATCTGTACCATTTGTAGTATATATTATTTCTTTTTCTCCTCCAATTTCAAAAAGTAACATTTCAATTTGTTCTTTAATATTTGCCGTAGTTTTGGATGTATAATTAAATGATCCATCATGTAAAATATCGATATTATCTGTTTTACGTGGTGTGTTAGAACTTATTAGGTCTTTAAAATCTTTTCTTCCTTCGTTATTTAATGTGGTAAATAAATTATGTATACCATCTTTTCTCAACTTTAATTGTTCATTTGCGTTGCCATTGATAGGATATGAAAATATAAATTTCATAATCATATACATCGCATATGCATTACGATGTAAGGGATTTAATAATTCTAGTAAATGTATGGATAAAAAAATTTTTTTATCCATACATTTACTAGAAATTATTAAATCTGTTTCTGTACCATAGTAGTGGTTATCATAGAATTTATAATTTCTAAAAATGTGACATAATTTAATTGTTTTTTTGTTACTAAAATTTGTTAATTTTTTATTACTTATATTTTTTGTAATGGGTACGGCTAAAAATTTTGAATTAATTAAATCCGGATTGATTTCTCCGTAGTCTTCTTCTGTATTTTTAGTAAGTGGTTTTTTTAAAGTGATTTTTATAATGTCGTCGAGGAAAATAGGAATCTTATCATTACTAGATTCTGTCGTTACTACAGTTTTCATTTCATCTTTAATCGCATCAAAAAACCTAAAATCGTTAGTTGTAGGTGTAGATACAGGTTGAGCGTACCGTTCTCTATAAACGATTTTAGGTTTTGTATTATCCAAATATCCTTCACACAAATTTTTGTAATTTGAACGACTCATTTTTTATTAAACAAAAGAAAATAATTTAAAAAAATTAAAAACATTCTCCAAAAATAAATGGAGAATAAAGATTAAAAGATAAAAATATTGTCGTTACAAATTTTTGAAAAATATTAGGAAATTAAGTTTTTCTCCATATTGGTTTTATGATAAAGTTTTTCCATCGGATTTTCATAATTATATAGATAATGCTACGAAAATATCAAATTATGGAACAATAGATGAACTGAATGAAATAATTGATTTAAAGACAATTTTAAAAGATAACAAATGAAAAACTATAGTTTGTTAACTGTTGATGAACAAATTGCAATCATGAAAAAAGAAATCGATAAAATCGAACATGAAATTGCTTTATGTGAGCTTGTTTACGGATGTCACGGAGAAGATACATACGAAGATTTATTTAGAGATAATATACCTTTGTTAAAAGAAAAAATCAAAGGTATATTATATGCGATTAAAAACTTGGAAAACGGATGGGATGATAACATAATATAATTTAATTTTTTTATGCAAATATAAAAAAATTTAACTTTCCAGATGAGTTGCTTTTGATTTTCTTAAACAACTTTTACAATGATATTTATATCCATCTAAATTTTGTTTACATTTACCGAATTCTTCAGTCTTTTTGTTAACTTTACATTTACTGCACGTTTTTGATTCTATAATAATTATTTCACGAGAATTTATTTTTTTATTTTCTCTTTCGTTTGTGCAAATTTTACAAACTCCATTATAACCATCAAAACTTTTATTTCTTTTATGAAAATCCTCAATATTTTTGACTTCATTACAAGTACTACATTTTTTTGATTCTACATCGATTTTCGGTAAGTTAATAACTTTTTTATCCATTTCTTTCGAACAACTTTTACATATATTATTCAAGTTATCTTTTCTATTTGCATTTTTATAGTATTCTGAAGCTAATTTATCTTCTTTACATTGCGGGCATATTTTATTGTGTATTTCTATTTTTTCAACTGTAACTTTATATTGCATTTGAATATTTTTTCTACACGATTTACATCTTATTTCTAATCCATCTTTATGACTTCTATTCGAGTTAAATTCTGTTAACGGCTTTTCTTCTCTGCATGTAGAACATAATTTAACTTGTTCGACAAGAACGGTTGGAATAACTTGATTTTGTTAATAAATCTATTTCTTTAAATCTAAATACAAATATTTTTACAAATGTATTTAGAATTATTTAATCACAAAATAACCCTATGTATAATAAATATGTATTTAAATACGACAACCAGAGTCGGATAAATCTAATTTTAAAAAAAATTTCAAATGTATATAGATTTTCTCCCTTATTTCATCGTCTATCTACCGTATTAATTTAACATAACCTTGAAACATATGTTAAATTATAAATTTTAAATGATTATCGGGATATTAAGTATATTTGCAATATCTCTTGCTATTTTCAGTATGGTTAACTCACTTAACTGCGTTTTGTTTGCAAATTCTTTTATCGAAATATCAAGATTTTTCATACAGATCCAAGCAAACACTAATCCAGAGGCTATTGACTGTGGACGACTGCGGTTTATCGTAGAAGACTTGTTTTTTATTTTATTGTAAAGTTCAAATACCTCTGCTTTCTGTTGCGGAGTGGCACTAAACTTATCCATTATCTCTTCAACTAAATTTATTGGTGTTATATAAGTAGTATGAATCTTTGAATCTTTTGGTGTTTTTAAACTTACTTGTTTTAAGCCTTTGAGAGCAGATTTTCTAGAAATCTCAAAAGTAGCTAAAAGTTTTTCGTGTGTTTGTGGGATGTGATTCACCCTAAAACTGTAAAAGATCGAAGCAAAAATTAAACTCTTCCTAGAACCACCCCTGTAAATTTGCCCATTGGTAACTTGTAAATATATTTGATTTGCATGGTAAATAATTTTATCACTAAATCCCATATTTTCCACATCCTTGAAAATATTTCTTTCTTCCAATTTTCTAATATGCACACGGTTAGGGTCAGACGTCCGTTTATTATCAGACTGTCCATAATATCTCCATTCTTTATCTTGATAAATATTTTTATTCATTTCAATTCCACAGTCACTACAACTTATAAATCCGTTATCTTCGTATACATTACTATGTTCACATGATACATCGACTTTTTCATTTTCGATTAATTCTTCACAAACATCGTTTAATTTTAGAGATTTTTCAATATTTTTGTTCTCATATTCTTTCAAAGCGTCATCAAACAAACTATAATCAGACATTTATATTAATAAAACAATTTCTTTAAATCAATATTTATTATGATTTAAAAATCAATTTTCAATTTATATTTTATAAATAACAATTTGAGAATCGTTATTTAATTTTACATCAATAGATGATTTTATTTTAAAACTTAAATTACCATTAACTTTAATAATTCCCTGAAATTGCGTCGATAATTTTCCCATTATAGGCCCGTTTATTCCTGAAGAACATATTGTATTAATTTTTTTATCTTCAATATCAACGCAAGAAAATGAAACATAATTTATTAATAAATTTGTTATGCTAACAAATGTAGAAATAAAATAAGTACCAGATTGATGAATATTTATTATATCACCATTTATTGTAAAAACATTTTCATCTTCTTCAATTTCTGAATGTTTTATCCAAGATTCATTATCACGACTAAATACCATTGTATATGATTTATAGATTCCAGCTGGACCAACTTCACCACGTGGTCCAATTTCACCAGTATGACCTTGGATACCTTGTGGACCTGTAGCACCTATTTCTCCTTGAGGACCACCTTCTGGACCTATCGGTCCAATTAAACCTTGAGGACCAGTTGGTCCAATTTCACCTTGAAACCCTTGCTCGCCTGGTAAACCTTGATATCCCATAGGACCGGTTGGACCGTGTGGTCCAGTGGATCCTATTATTAATAATTTTTCATCTTTATTTTTATATAATAATTGTCTTTTAATGTTTTGAAAATTAGTATCCATTTTATTTATAAAAATATAATTTATAATAAAAAAATGATTAATTACGAATTATTATATGATAGAATATTTAGTTGTGAAAAAATTATGTTTTCAAAAGATATTTTATTCATTACACATACTATTCATGAAATACCTTTTTTACATAAAATAAATTTTAACGATATAGTTAGTAAAAATTATCATACAATGATATTAGTAGATTTGTTTTCTTCATTTTCAGATGATGATATTAAAGATAAAATAGATTATTACAAAACATTTTTAAAAAAGAATGGACGAATAATTTTTATAGAACAATTACTTACGAATGATAATTATCAAATCTTAACAATATTAAAACATATATTATACCCTGTATTACCTATTGTAGGTAAAAATATAAAGATGACACATATGTATGATATTATAAAAGAATGTGGATTATATATATTAGATGTTGACCGTGTTTATAGCGATGATATTTTATATTCTTCAATTGAATATTTTTCGGTCATATGTGAAATAATTTTTTAAACATTTGTTTAAAAAACTTAAGAAACAAAACAACACTTAGGTTTTTTCTTAATTATAATCTTTCTTTTATCAACTGATATTAAAATGTCTATTAGTTCAGGACATATATCATTAACAATATAATCTATATTAGAATATTTTTCATCATATAAAAATTTTTTAATCATAGAAATTATAATATTCTTTTTATCTATTCCTTTGATATTAAAATTATCAATAAATTTCATTAATTCTGTTACAATAAATATTATATTTAATGATGAAGATGTTGTAATAAGTTTTAAATGATAATAAATTTTTTTTTCTGTTTCGGATAATTCAGAATCTAAATTTTCATTAGATTGTTTTAATAATTCTAAAAGCTTGGTTTCAATAACTGGTTTTTTTTTGATAATTTTTTTTGCTTCATCAGTCATTTTAATTCTAAATTTCGGTCTTAATTCAGTTTCAACAACAGTTTCAACAACAGTTTCAACAACAGTTTCAACAACAGTTTCAACAACAGGTTCAACAACAGTTTCAACAACAGGTTCAATTTCGTTTATTTTATATTTTTCTGAAATTTTATTTATATAACATACTAAATCATTTGCAATATTTTTTATTTCAGATATATGTTCAAACACTTCAACATCATTTACAACATCATTTACAACATCATTATTTACAACATTATTTACAACATTATTTACAACATTATTTACAACATTATTTACAACATTATTTACAACATCATCATTTACAACATCATCATTTACAACATCATCATTTACAACATCATCATTTACAACATCATTTACATCAACATCATTTGCATCAACATCATTTACATCAACATCATTTACATCAACATCATTTACATCAACATCATTTACAACATCATTTACAACATCATCTGTATTTTCTAATATAGTATACTCAATTTTATTGTCATAATTTTGTTTTTTGGTTTCACGATCATATAAAACTGAATTAGTATTATTTATTTTTAATATTTTATCAAATTCTTTTATATATATTTCATTTGAGATTGTTAATACTAAATTATAATCATTATCATCAATATTATTTATTTTATCAATCAAATTAAAATTAGTTTTTGGATTTTCTTTAGACACACAAAGTCGTATGATTCTATAATTATTAGTCGACGACATTCTTTATTATATAGTGATATAAAATATTTTTATTTTTAAATAACAAATTGTGTTTAGAAATTTTCATTAGAAATATCAATATTTAGACGAGAACACAGTTTATTTACATCATTTGTTAAACTTTTTGGTCCACAGCATATAATAGCCATATCTTTACTTCCTATTTTTTCATCATCTATAAATTCATGTATGACATTTGCGATATTTGGTTTCTCAAATTTTACATTAAATTGAGATATAATAGATTCGTTAGTTCGTCGAGAAATGTAAATATGAATTTCGAAAATTGGTGCTAGTTTACATAATAAACTTGTAAAACATTTAACGAACGAATAATGTTTTACAACCCAAATTAAAACTACTTTTTTAATACGACTAAGTTTTTTATTTTCGTAAAGATAATTTATATCTTGTAATACTGATATTATAGGAGTTATTCCAATACCTCCGGCAATACTAAAAATGCATTTATATTTATTTTTAGTATAATCAATTGTTATATGACCATATGGACCTTGTAAATATATATCTTTATTCATTAATATATTTTTTTCTATAGAACTATCATGTCTCTTGAGCTCATTTGTCCACGTATTTAGACCTCTATCTTTTGCACAAAAAATAAGATTTTCATTATATTCAGATATTAAACTTAGAGGATGATATTGATATATTGAAACATCTTTAAAACAAATGAAAAAATATGATCCATAATTTACTTTTATTGGTTTTAATAGTGTTATATGAATAAAAATACAAGATGTGCCATTTTTTTCATTTCCTGATATTTTAAAATGTGAATATATCGCTTTATGTGTATGAACTTGTCTCATAATTAAATCTATAATATATAATAAAAGAGCAGGTAAAATATAGTAAAGCGTCATTACATAATGTAATGATCCAGTGATAATTGTAAATATACCCAAAAAACGGTGAGAATAATAAAATAATTCAAAGAATTTATGACGAATATATGGTATTGATAAAATCGTAGATAATATTATCGAAAAACTACATATTGTTCCCAATAAAGGAGATCCGCCAGTATCAGCATTATTTAAAATAAAAAGATAATAAAAATCTTTCAGAACAATAACGGTAATTAATTTTATCAATATAGATATAAAACATAATATAGAAACATATTTATGTAAATGAATTACATGATCATATGATATTTTCAATAAATTTAACCATATACTATTTCGAGATACAGGTGTTAATATAGCACTCATATTTACAGCAATCCATAATCCGAGTCTCGATAATATTTTATCTGGATTAAGAAAAGAATAAATTAATAATCCAGACCACCATAAAGTATATAAACTACAAAAAATCACTGTATGTGGTAATTTATTTGTAAAAAAAGAAACATTATCAAATTTCTTAATTAAAACGGATGAAATAATGATGCTATAGAAAAAAGATTGAGAAATAAAAAATATTGTAAAATCGTTAATATCAGTATTTTTATTTTGAATTTGAATTGGATTTACAATATATTCTTCTTGACATACAACAGGACAATATAAAAATGATATTAGAATCCATTTAAAAATATTCATTTATTATTTAGAATAAAGTTTTAAATAATAAATGAATAAAAATGTTTTATTTGTATCAGTTGGTGATAAAACTATATTTTATGAAAATTGGTTAGGTGAAAACAGAAATTACGATATATTTATTTGTTATTATGGATGTAAAAAAAATAAAATATACGAAAAATATGCCGACTATTATTTTGAAAGAAAAGGTAGTAAATTTCAAAACTTTTCATATTTGTGGAAAATCTCAGAAATATTCCACAAATATGAAAATTATTTTATAGTTGACGATGATATAATAATCAAAACAAATGAAATTAATGAATTGTTTGGATATATGAATACATTTAATTTATGGATTTTACAACCGTCATTTTCTATAGAATCTAAAATAAGTCATCAAATAACAAAACAAGAATTAAATAATAATTTTAGATATGTAAATTTTATCGAAATAAATGCGCCAATATTTAGTAATTATGAAATAACAGAATGTATGAAAATATACAGAGAAGAATTGACAGGATATGGTATAGATTATTTATTCTTAATACATTTAGGGATTGAACATAAAGATAAATATATGATTGTAGATAAAATAAATTGTATAAATCCTTATTCAAAAATACGTGAAATAGATTTATTAGAAAATTTCGAAATAAGATTAAAAAAATGGAATAAAATTAAAGATGATTTAGGAATAACAGAATATGAACATAAAGTTTGGAAAAAAATTTAAAAAGTTTTTATTAAATAAAAACATGAAGATATTACTTTTATATAAAGGATATCCACGCATATCACAATCGTATCAGATAGATGAAGCGCAAGAATTAAATAAAGAAAATCAATTAATGATAATATCTTTTGATTGGGAAGTTTTAAAATCGTCATTTGCATCATTACCCTATTTAAAAAAAAATCCTTTAGATAGCATTTCAGAAATTAAATTTTTTAAACCTGATTTTATACATTCGCATTATTTAGATACGATTGAAATATGTGATAATATATCACGTAAAATAAATAAAAAATATTCAATTAGAACACATTCATTTGATATTTTGACAACTGATGAAAAATTATTATCTTATAAACGATATGTAAATTCTGAAAATTGTAATGGTATTATCGTATTTCCTGAATTTAAATCAAGATTGATTTCTTTAGGATACAATGAAAATAAAATATATCAAAATTATCCATCTTTATATATACATAGGTTCCTTGAAATTAATACAAATGGTGGGGGTATTATGAGTGGTGGGGCAATGTTACCGAAAAAAAATATTGAAAGTTTTATCGAATTATCAATCAAAATAAAAAATAAATACCCGTCAAAACAAATTAATTATTATTGTATCATAGATGATCAAGATTATTATAAAAAGATTGATAAAATTAATAATGCATATGGAAAACCTGTCAATTTTATATCTGAACAAATAATTGATATGCCAAATGAATATAAAAAACATGAATGGTTAATATATACTGCTTGTCCAAAATTACGGACTGTCGGATTACCTATGATGGTTGCCGAAGCACAGGCGTCAGGTGTTGGAGTAATAATGTATAAGTTGCGCGATACCTTATTGGATTATGTAACAGAAAATGGTTATTTATATGAGACAGATGATGAAATACTTGAAATAATAAGTAATGATTTTGATGAAACAAAAAGAAAAAATGCGAAACAAATAAGTATACGGTATGATATAAGAAATAATATAAAACAATTGAAATTTTAAAACTTTTTTTTATTTTATTAATATAAATGAATAATAAATTTAGAGGATCAAAAAGTCTTGCAATGTTTGATTCTACTAATTCAAACAAAATAAAATCTAATACTATTAATACTACAAATATTATTTCTAATAATATACAAACAACTTCTTATACTTCGAGTGCTGTTAATACGGTTGTTAATACATCTGTTGTTTATGACGGAACATATACAGTAAATGCTAATGGAATGCATAATTATATTTTAGCATTTGATATCATTGATAATAACATTGAAACTAGAAATTTTACACTTAATGCTGATACATCTTCTACACAAATAAATGATAGAGTTATTTTAATGTTTAAAGTTACAAATGCTGGTGGTAATACAGTAACTTGTAATTTATCAAGTGATTTTTATTATACAAGATGTGGAAATCAATCATCATCATTTCCAATATCTGGATTTGAAAGAATGGTTATCGAATTTTTTTATGATGGTGAGAAATATGTAAATACATATGATAATTGTTAAAAACTTAAAAATTTTTTATAACAAATTTGTTATAAAATTTTAATTTCGAGATTTACTTTTACTTTTACTTTTACTTTTACTTTTACTTTTACTTTTACTTTTACTTTTACTTTTACTTTTACTTTTACTTTTACTTTTACTTTTACTTTTACTTTTACTTTTACTTTTACTTTTACTT
>Ga0247844_1007764_pt1 | contig 11957 bp, 10 predicted proteins | sample LaCtaG_FD_192421 | JGI IMG/M metagenome (GOLD analysis project Ga0247844, IMG submission 192421) | Freshwater microbial communities from meromictic Lake La Cruz, Castile-La Mancha, Spain - LaCruzMarch201714.5m_1 | ecosystem: Environmental > Aquatic > Freshwater > Lake | place: Spain: Castile-La...
AGAAATTTGTAAGACTGTTGATCCCCTTGCAGGTTCATATTATGTTGAGAGTTTAACGGATCAAATTGTTAAAGAAGCAAGAAAAATCATTAAGAAAATTGATGAAGTAGGGGGAATGGCGCAAGCAATTGAGCAAGGACTTCCTAAACGTATGATTGAAGAGGCAGCAGCTGAAACCCAATCACTTATTGATCAAGGTAAACGCGTCATAGTAGGGGTAAACAAGTATAAACTTGCCAAGGAAGATTCAATTAATGTACTAGAAATTGATAATCAAGCGGTAAGAGAGGGACAAATTGCCCTACTTAAAAAGATACGTGAAACACGAGACACAAAAGCTGTGGATGCAGCACTTCAAAATATTAGAGAAGTGGCTAAAAATGGTGGAAATCTTCTAGATGCTGCCATTAAAGCAGCAAGACTTCGTGCCACTCTTGGAGAGATTTCTGATGCTATGGAAGATATCTTTGGAAGATACCTTGTGCCAAGTGAGTGCGTAACAGGGGTTGTTGCTAAGGAGTATCACCAATCACCAGCAGATGCTGAGCTTTTCGATAGAGTGAGAAAAATGGCAGAAGATTTTGAAAAAGAAGAGGGAAGACGTCCAAGAATTTTGATTGCTAAAATGGGTCAAGATGGGCATGATAGAGGGGCAAAAGTTATTGCAAGTGCTTACTCAGATTTAGGATTTGATGTGGATTTAAGTCCTATGTTTTCAACACCTGCAGAGATTGCAAAACTTGCGGTTGAACACGATGTACACGTGGTAGGGGCATCATCACTTGCCGCTGGGCATAAAACCCTTATTCCTGAGCTAATCGAGAGATTAAAGGCTTATGGAAGAGGTGACATTAAAGTGGTTGCAGGTGGGGTAATTCCTCCACAAGATTATGACTACCTTTATGAGCGTGGGGTAAGCAAAATTTATGGTCCAGGAACAAAAATGATAGTGAGTGTTCAAGAAGTTCTTGAAATGTTAAAAGGGGAGTAATGAATCTTACAAATGCTTCGGAAATTGTTACAGAAATCATAAATGGAAACCGTGTGGCGTTAGCTAGGGCGATGACCTTGATAGAGAGTACAAGCAGTAAGCATCAATCCATTGCAAGCGATATTTTAGACCAAATTATGCCTCTAACAGGCAGAGCTAAGCGAATTGGCATAACGGGTGTACCAGGAGCGGGTAAAAGTACCCTTCTTGAGGCCCTTGGAATGCACCTCATTAAACAGGGGTTAAAAGTGGGTATTATTGCGATAGACCCTAGCAGTAGCTTAAGTGGTGGCAGTATTTTAGGCGATAAGACGCGTATGGTGACCCTACTTCGAGAGGAACAGGCCTTTATTAGACCTGTTCCTTCAGGAGGACATTTAGGTGGAATCAGTAAACGTACACGAGAGCTGACATTTTTGCTTGAAGCAGCGGGTTATGATGTGGTCATTGTTGAAACGGTGGGTGTTGGGCAGTCTGAAATTGCTGTATCTCATATGGTCGATTTTTTCTGTCTTGTACAAATAGCGGGTGCCGGAGATGAGCTGCAAGGCATTAAAAAAGGGATTATGGAAGTGACGGATACCATCATTATTAATAAAGATGATGGGGATAATAGAGTAAAAGTTGAGATGACTAAATCTATTTATAAAAGCGCCTTCCATATCATGAAACCCAAATACGAATCGTGGCAAACTAAAGTATTAAGTTGTAGTGCCATAGAAAAACGCGGTATTGCTGAACTTTGGGGAGTGATGGAGCATTTTTTCTTTATCATGAATCAAAATGGGCAATTAGAAAAGACGCGAAATGCTCAATACTTAAATTGGGTACAGGAGCAAATTGAGGAGAATTTTCTCAAGACCTTATATACCTTAGCGCCTTTAAAAGAGAAGTATGAGGCACTTACTCAGTGCGTTAAGGCACAGACAATATCTCCAAGACGTGCCGTACTTGAGATGCAAGAAAAGCTTGAAGAAATTTTAAAATAAAAAAGGAGTTTTAGATGAAAACTTTTGAATATGTTAACATTATTAAAGATGGGTTTGTTGGAATCATTGAATTTAATTATGCACAAAAACTCAATTCCCTTAGCGAGTGTTTTATAGATGATATTATTGGGGCACTAGAAGAATTGAACACAGATGAGACGCGTTGTGTTATTTTAAGAGCACCTATCGGCAGCAAAGTGTTTTCAGCAGGCCATGATATTAAAGAGCTACCAAAGACACAAAGAGACCCATTAAGCTATAAAGACCCTCTACGTATGATTACAAGAACCATTCAAAAATACCCAAAACCTATCATTACCATGACACAAGGCAGTGTTTGGGGTGGAGCATTTGAGATGACGATGAGTACGGATATTGTTATTTCAAGTGATAAATGCACATTTGCATTCACACCAGTTAATTTAGGGGTTCCATACAATATGGTAGGAATTCATAATATCATTAGAGATACAGGTCTTCATGTAATTAAAGAGATGATATTTACAGCTAAGCCAATTTCGGCTCAGAGAGCTTTAGAGGTTGGAATTGTTAACCATCTTGTTCCTGATGCTGAGCTTGAGCAATTTACCATGGATATGGCTAAACTTATTTGTGAAAAAGCGCCTTTAGCAGTGTCGGTGATAAAAGAGGAGTTAAGAGTACTTTCAGAGGCGTCTCCGATTACCCCTGATGAATTTGAGAGAATTCAAGGTAGAAGAAGAACTGTATATGATAGCGATGATTACCAAGAGGGATTGAATGCCTTTTTTGAAAAAAGAAAGCCAAATTTTCAAGGAAAATAGGAGGGGTTATGAGCAGATTTCCAAAAATAACTCCTCAAGAAGCAGCTGAGTTTATCTCAAATGGAGATATGGTTGCCATGAGTGGATTTACAGCGGCAGGTGCGCCTAAGGCAGTGCCTCAAGCTATTGTAGAACGGGCTAAAACCATTCATGCAAAAGGAGAACCTTTTAAAATTAAGTTGATTACAGGCGCTTCCTTAAGTGCAAGTATTGATGACAGTTTTGCAGCTGAGCAAATTACCCAGTGGCGTGCACCGTATCAATCTGCGAGTGGACTTAGAAAAGCGATTAATGCTGGGGAAATTGATTTCATTGATATGCACTTGAGTGAAGTGAGTCAAATGATTAAATTTGGATTCTTTGAAAAAATTAAGGTTGCCATCATTGAGGCAACTGAAGTAACCGAAGATGGAAAAGTTTACCTTTCAACAGGAATTGGAAACTCTCCTACTTTTTTAAAAGAGGCGGAGAAAATTATCATTGAGGTTAACAGCTACCACTCTAAACGTCTTCGTGAGATGATGGATATTGTCTCATTAGAAAAGCCACCTCATAGAGACCCTATCACTATTAAAAAGCCACTGGATAAAATCGGAACCTCTTATGTTCAGGTAGACCCAAATAGAATAGTTGGAATAGTTGAGACGAATGCTAAAGATGAGATTGGAAGTTTTGGTGCAAGTGATGCAATCAGCCAAGGTATTGCGCATAATGTAGAGAAATTTCTCCTTTCTGAGCTAGCATCGGGAAGAATACCGAGCGAATTTCTACCTGTACAAAGTGGTGTGGGCAACATCAATAATGCGGTTATGGAGACGCTTGGTGCAAATCAAGAGATACCAAAATTTCATATGTTCACGGAAGTATTACAAGAGTCTGTAGTAGGGCTTATGGAGCAAGGGAAAATTGCAGGGGTAAGTACATGTAGCTTTACGGTTACTCCTGGAACATTGCAAAAGATTTATGATAATATGGATTTTTTCTCGCCAAAATTGGTTCTACGTCCACAAGAGATTTCAAACAATCCAGAGTTGATTAGACGTCTTGGGGTTATTGCACTCAATGTAGGGTTAGAATTTGATATATATGGGCATGCTAACTCAACCCATGTTGCAGGAACTTCATTGATGAATGGTATCGGTGGTAGTGCAGACTTTGAGAGAAATGCATACCTTTCCGTGTTTATGGCTCCCTCAATTGCTAAAGGGGGAAAAATTTCTACGATTGTCCCTATGTGTAGCCATGTTGACCACAGTGAGCATAGCGTTAAGGTGATTATCACTGAGCAAGGTATAGCAGATTTACGAGGACTCTCTCCTATTGAACGGGCTAAGGCAATTATTGATAATTGTGCACATCCTATGTATAGAGATTATCTTCACGCGTATCTGGCACGCTCAAAATCAGGGCACATTAAGCATGATTTAAATACGGTATTTGAACTTCATCGTAATCTGCTTGAGCATGGTCAGATGTTGTACCAAAATAGTTTAGATACATTAGTAGAACAAAATAAAAGTTTAAAGTAGGCAGTATGTATTGTAATGTAAATGGGTGTGACGTGTATTATGAAACGTACGGTGAAGGAATACCCCTGTTGGCTATCCATGGATTTTATGCAGATTTAAAGTTGATGAGCTCATGTTTTGAGCCTGCGATTTTAGAAGGGTGTATCTCAGGGTATAAAAGAGTCTATTTTGACCTACCAGGTATGGGGAAAACTAAAAATTATCACCATTTAAAGGATATTCATGATGTGATTAATCTTATACATGGATTCATTGAAAAGGTGATAGGAAAAGAGCCATTCATCATTTTTGGACAATCTTATGGGTGTTATCTTGCTCGAGAGATTTTAAGTCAAAGAAAGGCTCAGGTGGAGGGAGTTTTTTATCTCTGTCCGGTGATTATACCAGATTTTAGACCACGTGAACTTCCTACATCTCGCTATGTATATAAAACAGAAAATTTTATGTTTGAAGCAGATAGGGTATTTAAGAAAATCAGCCCAAATCATGACAACATCACACATCAGGTGTTTGAAGATTCACTTGCAGAGGGACTTTATTCAACGGATAAAGAGTTTACAAAAAAAATTCATGAGAGTTCCTATTCAATTGTAGATGTAGATGAGCGTGTAGGGGTATTTGAAAACATTGCGACAATTCTAACAGGAAAAGAGGATGTTCGTGTAGGGTATAAAGATTGTCAAAAAATCTTGAAAAACTATCCAAGAGTGACCTATGGTCTTCTTGATTTGTCAGGGCATAATTTACAAATCGATAATCCTATGCTTTTCAATGCATACGTAAAGGACTTTTTTCTGAGATTAGAAAAAAGGTCTCATACACACTTTGAAAAAACGTCATAAATTTAGAAAAGGAGGTACTGTGTGCCTTCTTTTTCTCTACAAAGATATTTACTAGAAAGGAAAAGTAGGAGAAATGTCTGAAAATAAACCAATAGAAACCGTAGATGGACATTCAACAGCCTCTGCGAATTTAGACTTATATTTACTCCTTGCGCGTTTACTCTTTCAAAATGGTGCTTCTGCATCGAGAATTATTGACTCTGTGGCACAATTAAGACGGTACTTACGAGACTATGATGTCAATGTTTCACTTGCGTATGAATCTATAACCATTACTAGGGAAAATGGGGAGATACTTGAAACGAAAGTTGGAAAGCGTCGAAGTGTTGCGATGCTCAATGTCCGTGTACTTCAAGGCATTAGCAAACTCTTAAAAGCGATGCGAGAAGATAAGTATAGCGTTGAAGAGATACGGACACATCTTAAAGTCATCACAGAAAATGAAGCATTAAATGGTCCGTGGTGGTGGGCTGTTATTGCTTTTTGTATTGCCGCAGTGGGATTTGGACTGCTCAATGGTGCGGATAATGTTGCACTTTTGGCTGTTATCCCAGCAGCGCTTCTTCTTGCGTATATTAGACACAAATTTTCGAAATTAAAATTTCATTTTCATGCGGCACTCCTTTTGAGTACATTGATATCAACCCTAGTGGCAGCAGGAATTGTAACCTTTCTTCCCACCAATACGGCCATGGTTGCCATTATTGCAATACTCCTCCCTTTAGTTCCTGGCTTTCCTTTAGTAACAGGGGGGATTGATGTATTTTGCAATTACAACTCAATTGGTGTGGGGAGATTTACCTTTGCCATAATGAATATCTGGGTATTGACCATCTCTTTAGTGCTACCGTTAATGCTATTTCCACATGATTTTAGCAATATTGCGGTGGTGACATACCATAATGTATGTTATGGAGTTATCCGAGATGGTATAGTTGCCGGAGCAGCCTCTCTTGCGCTTTCTATTATGTTTAAAGCCCCTAAAAAATTGTGGATTTGGTTTTTTGTAGGAGGGTTCATTGCAAGAGCGGTGCGTACATATTTGGTGCTAGGTTGGCACATTAATATGCCATTTGGGGCATTTTGTGGTGCGGTGGCTGTGGCGTTCTGTGCTTATTTTATGAGTAAAAAAGAGAGACTTCCTGCCTCAACGCTGGCAATGATATGTGTCCTACCGATGATACCAGGGTATCTTATGATGAATGGATTTGATAATTTAGCGGTCATGTTAAACTCTCCGACGATGATACCTTACGAGTTTTTCATTCATACCATTCAACTGCTCTTAAATGCTATCTACATTGTAGCGGCACTGATAACTGGGGTGATATTTCCTCTGATGATTGTACAAAGAAGATTGCCTAAAATATAAAAATTCTGCCTGTTAAAGGGCAGAATTTTTTTTAAAATTAGGGTGTTTGAAACAGCTTATCAGATGGTCGTTAACCACACCAATGGCTTGAAGGTGTGCGTAAATGGTGGTACTTCCAACAAATTTAAATCCACGCTTTTTTAAATCCTTTGAGATGGTATCTGAGAGTGGGGTGGTAGCAGGAACTTCAGCAAGGCTTTTCCACGCATTGATAATAGGAACGCCTGAAGTAAATCCCCAAATATAAGCGTCAAAACTGCCAAACTCTTTTTGAAGCTCTAAAAATTTTTGAGCATTGGTGATGGCGGCTTGGATTTTGAGACGGTTTCGAATGATAGCAGGATTTTGCATCAGCGCTTCTACCATTTCAGGGGAAAATTGTGCTACCTTTTCTACCTCGAAGTTGGCAAAGGCTTCTCTAAACCCCTCACGCTTGAGTAAAATGGTATGCCATGAGAGGCCTGCTTGAAAGGTCTCTAGCAGAAAAAATTCAAAATGCTTTTTCTCTGAGTGCATGGGGATACCCCACTCAGTGTCATGGTAATCGATATAGGTTTGAGATTTTAAACACCATTCGCAGCGGTTGATTGTCATAACTCTCCTTATGTGTAAGATATATCAAACTATACCATTTATCATAAAAAAAGTAAAGGTCTAATCATAGCATAATAAAAGTAAGAAAAAAATAAATAAATATATTTTAATTTTCAATAAAAAATGGTATAATAAGAGAGAGAATGTCACCACAGAGACTTAAAGTTCACAGAAAGAAATATATAATTGTTCAATAATAGATAATTATTGATATCAACAGATGTGTAAAGTGTAATTACATTCTTTTGACCTACCCCGTCCATTGGGATTTTACCGTAAAGAAATTGTTTCAAAGGAGCCTACTTTTTCCGCACTGTTTGACCAACGGGAGTTTGCGGAAAATGTCAGCGAACTGAAAGAATTTTAGGTAAAATCACACGGACTAGACATTTTTGCTTACTTTTTTTGGCAATGCAAAAAAGTAAGTCGCTAATAGGGAAAATAGTCTATAAATTATAGTAGGCTCAGCGTCCCGTATAGCGAAAAAGCAGAACAAGGCAGTGAGCAGTTTTTTGAAGAATAAGAAAACAAAAGATACCCCCACTAACTCCCCCTAAAAGGGGGAAAATTGAAGAAAAGAAGGAGAATAAAGAAATGAGTAAAAAGATAAAATGGGTTATAGCCATAATCATAGCGGCAGTGATAGTCACGGTAGTGGTACTCGCCGCAACCCCCAACACAACGAAAGCCAACCCATACACGAAGGTAGGGTTGAGAAAAGATTTTAGCAGTGTGTTTAATAGTGCGATACAGCCGTCCAGTGGTTCAGATGCAATTGGAATTGTTGGGACTTCAGGAAAAATAATGGGAAATGTATTAATATATCCATACTATGCCTATTTAGATTATAAGGCTGGAAATATTAGTGAAACTCAATTTTTTCAAGTCTTAGATAATACAAGAGGTAGTATGCAAACAATCTTGAATTTATATACTGAAAATTATAATTATGTACAAGCGAATGGATATTATGGCCAGTCATCCTCAGGAAAATCGGTAGGACTTGATGTTAATGGCACGTGGGTGAATATAACTTTAAATTTTTATCAACTCCAAGGAGTAATGATGGCACTAGCTCAAAAGATATATCAAAGTAAGAATCCAGATGAAATATATCAAGATATTCGTCAGTATGGAGCCTATTTAGAGCAAGGCACTTTTTATTATGCCTATAATACTCAATATGGAATGGACCAAATAAATGCTCAAACTTTTCAAGAGAAGTGGTTACTTGATAATGTATACATGAAACCAGATAGTGTGCAGGCATTGTTTAAGTAGGAGACAATAGTGCATTATTCATAAATTAAGAAAACCAAGGTAGTTACCCTTGGTTTTTTGTTTGCTTTATTTTGCCACTCTCTTGCAGAATATAAGCTGGTCCTGACTGAGGTATGATGTTTACCTGTGTCGCTGTAAGTGTGGCATTTCTGATAATAGCCCCTTGAGCGCTTGAGATGGCAACATTTTGTAGTAGAATACGTGTAAAAGGATTTTGTGGAGCCCCTACAATGAGCATCGCATTTTTACTCACCTGTGTCGCGGTAAGGTGTGAGATAAGAATATCACTAGCAATTAATGAGGCTCCAGAAGCTGTTGCAAGTGAAGTTCCTGCCTTGGGAATGGTATTTTCTGGGTAGTAGGCAGAGAGCTCAAAAGCTGTACCAACTCCGTTCATAGTTGTGTTGATATAGTAGAGATTTTTGACGCTACCAACAGAACCCAAAGGGGATTTAATTCGAATACCAGTGGTTGTTCCACTGAAACTGTTGTTTAGAGCATAGATGTTTGAGACGCCTGAATTGGTCTGTGCTCCAATGGAGAGTCCATGACCAAGGCCGAAATGGTTATGTATGATATAGATGTTTTTACTCGGACCCTTTTGAGCTTTTATCGCAATATTGTCATCACCATCAGAGATGTGGCAGTTCTCAATGACCATAGAAGTGGTGGAGGCAGGGTCGATACCGTCAGTATTAGGAGAGGGGGTATAGGTGGCGATGGTAACGTTAGTGACAACCACATTTTTACACTGTAAAGGCACAATATGAAAGCTAGGAGAGTTTTTCAGTGTGATATTTGCGATGTAGATATCATGACAGTTTTGAAAATAGATAAGCCTTGGGCGCTTAAAAGTCGCCTGATGGGGCGCGCTTTTAAAGGCTTGCCACCACGCCGCTCCATTGCCATCAATGCAACCCGTGCCGATTATCCCAAAAGTGTGTGCATTTTCAGCGGTGATAAAATTCTGTGGCATGGTACTATTGGGATATGAGGTGTACGGGAGAGATGTAAGAACAGCATTTGCATCAAGTTGAAGATAGACCCCACTTTTTAGTTGAAGAGGACCGCAAAGGTAATTTCCTTCTTGAAGTTCAACAACCCCTCCAAGTTTTGAACAGGTATTGATAGCAGATTGAATTTCAAAAGTTGAGCTTCCAGAGCTGAGTAAAATGTGTTGCATATGAGAAAACTGTGCAGATGTAGGCGCTACTTGAGTTTTAATAGCGTTGGCACTCTCTAAGATAGACTTAGAAGTAGGCTCAGTAGAGGCAAAAAGCAGAGCACTCATAAGGGAAAAAATAAGGATGAATTTTAAAAATTTCACGTTAGCCTCCAATTTATGATTTTGCAGTGAGGGATAGATAAGTAAAGAGTAAAATCCCTGTCACGACAAAAACGGTGAAGAAGGCAATAATCCAACTTAGGGCAACCGTGTAATCTTGATTTAAGAGATACCCTTGTAAAAAATAGATGATGATGATACGATAGGCAAGTCTTTTGTCATCGCTTTTAAAGTAGGGAATGATGAAAGGGATAAAGTGGATGACAATGACTGCAACCAATATCAGCAGATTAAAATTGGTGTGATTCAACGGTATCACAAAGACAACTAAAAGTGCGATTACTGAGAGCGCAATGGATTTTGCAAACTTTTTGACGTTAGCATAGTAATCCTTAGCATTAAGTTTACATATTCCAGGGGCAAATATAAGGGCAAGCCCATACACATTATATGAAAGACCTAGAACTTCATGGAGCACGAGATATACCACGAACACGGTAAAACACATGAAAATAAAATTTTTATCTTTAAAGGGCTTTAACACGGATTGAAAGAAAGAGTGTTTAGGTTTTGACAAGGTGTGTGGATTTGAAATTTTATAAAGCGTTCCCAATTTAAGGTGTTTCTTATGTTGGAAATAGCGCAGGAGAAAAATATAGCCAAACTCAACACATATCACCACCCCAGCCCCAATGAGAGTTTGATAGGTTCTATTAAGGGTATAGAGCGCATAGGATTGACCAAGGGAGTGAATGTTGTTGTGAATGACGACCACCACACCATAAAGCCCCAACCCTCGAATAAAAGTGGGATTACCCAGTTTTAAAGAGAGAAAATAGAGGAAAAAAGCACCGACATAGTAGCTTAGCATAATGTTGTTATGGAAGAGCGTTAAACAGATAAGCCCTACAAAAACAGCCGTAAGAGAGTAAATCACACGTTCTTTGGCAATATAGAGTGAACGGATAACACTGCTTGAAATAAAGCTGTAAAGGATAACAACATCGGCATAATAGTATCTTGAATAGACGTTATTATGGAAAAAAAGTGTGTCAATGGTCATAATAATTAAAAGTCCAATAATGACTTTGTATAGAACTGGTTCAAAAAAGAATTTTTTTAATATATTCATATGTCCCCTCACAAAATATTTCATAAATCTATGCTATATTATACCACAAAAAAAGAAGAGTAGCATTAAAGTTTGCCACTCTTCTTCTTGTTTTTATAGTTTGTAATCTCACCACTTAAATGACCCATTGGACATACTGCGCACCATGTTCTGGGTTTGTAAATAACTCCGAGCACTACAGCGATGATTGAGGTAAGCACAATCATTCTAAAAATGATAAATGCAATTTTCTCAACATCCCCATGTGTTGAAATCACAGAGAGGATAAACACAGCAAATACCAATATTAAAATGGCATATTTTGTCTGTTTCTTAAAAAACCATTTTGGCGCAGTTTTGCTCATGCTAATTTTGTCCATAAATTTTGTCAGAAACGAGCCTCTAGGGCAGAGATGTGAGCAATTTTTCTTTCCTTGTCCTGAAAGGGAGAGGATAAGGGGCATTAACATACAGATAAGACCTACCAATGCAAAGTACATATTGAAAATGCCTAATATAAAAAAGAGTATAAAAAATATCCAAGATATTTTAAAAAATTTAGTGTTCATAACCGCCTCCAAAAAACAAATATTATAAAATCATTATATCGTAATATTTATATTTTGTCAACAGGTTAAAACACACGTTTAAATTTTTTTCGTCCACTTAAAAATGAGGCCACAATGGAGCCAGAGATGAGTTGGACGAAATAGTAAACGATGGCGGCTACAACGGCATCCCCATTGGGAAAAGCCATAAGTCCAATCAAAATAAGAGACATAGGAAGCGTTTTCGTGCCACAACTAAATATAAGGGCTTTGCTCGCTTTTGTATGAACTTTTGTAATGTTGGTAATAAGATAGATGACATAAAAAAAGAGTAAATTGATGATGAGTGCCATACACACAAGCCAAATCAGTGTTGAAAAATGGAGCTGAAATAGAGAGTTTTTGCACGTTGCAATACTTGAGTATACAATAATGAAAAGCGCTCCCATTGGACCATGTTTTAGAAAAACATTTGTAGGGGATAGTGTGAAAAACAGGCGAAACAGTATCCCAATAATATAGGGGATTAAAATTAACACGACCAATGTAACAAACATATCAAGGCTTGAAAAATGGTGGCCATTTCTTACAGGAAGAATGATGGCTAACATA
>Ga0247844_1007768_pt1 | contig 11952 bp, 11 predicted proteins | sample LaCtaG_FD_192421 | JGI IMG/M metagenome (GOLD analysis project Ga0247844, IMG submission 192421) | Freshwater microbial communities from meromictic Lake La Cruz, Castile-La Mancha, Spain - LaCruzMarch201714.5m_1 | ecosystem: Environmental > Aquatic > Freshwater > Lake | place: Spain: Castile-La...
TGGACGCTCGCCGGCGCGAGGGCGACGCCAGACGCGACAAACTCGGACACTATCTTGATGCGACTTTTCACTATGGCGGGGAATGGTACTGGGGGATCGATCGGCTGCACTATCTTGAAACGCGCCTGGCGGACCTCGGCGCTCGCAGGTCGGGCGCGCCCACTGCGCCCATCTTTGCGCCGCCGGTTTCCCCCGCCGCTGCGCAAGCGCCGGCGGGCGCAGGCGGCGTGCTCGACTTCTTCGTGTCGTTCCGCAGTCCTTATACCTACATCGCCACAGAGCGCGCCAAGGCGCTCGCGGATGCCTACGGCGTGGAATTGAGGCTTCGCTACGTGCTGCCCATGGTCATGCGCGGCATGCAGGTGCGTCGTTCAAAACGCTACTACATCGCGGGGGATGCAGCACGTGAGGCGCGCCGCCTGGGCGTTCCGTTCGGTCGAGTAGCCGACCCTGTAGGACGCCCGGTCGAGCGCGGCTATGGGTTCTGTCTCTCCTTCATGCGCGCGGTGTGGTCAGAGGGGGTCGATGCAGGCGAACAGGCCGGCATGCGGCGGATTGTGGAGCGTGCCGGTTTGGACTGGAGTGTCGCGCGGACCGTCATCGGCGATGACAGCTGGCGTGCAAAAGCAGAAGTGAACCGTCAGGAGATGTTCAGCCTCGGCCTTTGGGGCGTGCCGTGCTTTTGTTTCGGGAATGTCGCCGTCTGGGGCCAGGACAGGCTCTGGGTGATTGAGGAAGAGATGCGCAGAACACAGGCGGGTGCGAATTGAGCGGAGACCGTGTGGCTATCCGATCGACTGGACGGCCGGCGGACGGAGCCGAACTGGCTGACGGGCGTCGCCTCCGTTCGAGCCGCAGCCGCGCGGAAATTGTGAGGGCGATGCATGCCCTCATCGGCGCAGGAGACTTCTCGCCGAGCGCTGCGCGCGTCGCGGAAGCCGCGGGCCTAAGTCTCCGCACGGTTTTCCGGCATTTTGACGACATGGACACGCTCTACCGAGAGATGTCAGCGATTGTGGAAGCGGAGGTGAAGCCGATCCTGCAGCGGCCGTTGCAGGGCAAGATGTGGCGCGATCGCCTGACCGAGTTCCTGACGCGCCGCACCGACATCTTCGAGAGAGTGATGCCGCACAAGGTCGCCGGGAGCCTGAGGCGCTTTGCTTCGACCTATCTGATGCAGGACTATGAGCAATTTGTTCGGATGGAGCGAAAAACGCTTCAAGAGGTCTTGCCGCCAAAGGTCATGGCCAATCCGAAGCTGTTCCATGCGCTCGAAATGGCAACGGGTTTTCAGGCGTGGCGACGCATGCGGCAGGACCAGAAGCTGTCCATCAAGGAAGCTCGTGAGGTGATGGTCTTCACAGTCGAACGATTGCTCGCCGACGTGTGATGCGGTGGGGCCTCGCCATTTCGCTTGCACTGGCGGTCGGCGCATGTACCGCCGAACCAAACTCCAGCGATCAGGCGAAGTCCTGTGCGCTGCATACGATGACCATCGGGCGCATGATCTCGCTACCGGGCGGCGAACTCGTGAAGGGATTTGCGCCGGTCCATCCGGAAGAGCAGCCGACGCTGCGGCTGCATGTGGCGTCGGTCGACGTCCTGGCGCACGAAGTGACCAATGACGAGTTCGCGGCATTCGTGGCCGCGACATCCTACGTCACCGATGCGGAGAGATCCTCCTCAAGCGGGGCAGCGGGCGGCGGTTCAGCGGTATTTGTAGCACCGACACGGGGTGCGCCGGGGCACTGGCGGTTGGTGCGCGGCGCCACATGGCGAACGCCAACGGGACCAGGATCGACGAACGCGGGACGCGGTCGTTACCCGGTTGTGCACGTGTCGCTCAACGACGCGCGCCGATACGCGGCCTGGGCTGGCGCGCGGTTGCCGACGGAAGTTGAGTGGGAATATGCTGCATGGAGCGGTCTGCGTAATCGATCGGATCCGTTGTCGGGAAGTGTGGGACCTGACGGCGGGGCGAGCGCCAATATTTGGCATGGCGCATTTCCTTTCGCCGATACTGCTGAGGATGGATTTGCAGGCGCGGCGCCGGTCGCTTGTTTTCCACCAGACCAGAACGGAATCCATGATCTAATCGGCAATGTGTGGGAATGGACGGAAACCCCCGCGGCAGTGGGCCTGCATGTGATAAAAGGCGGCTCGTACCTGTGCGCCGAGAACTATTGCCGCCGCTACAGGACCGCGGCCCGCGAAGATCACGAGATCGAGTTCTCGGCGAGCCATATCGGATTTCGGATCGTACGTGACCCTCGGGGGTCCTGAGTTCAATTGGGCCAGAAGATGTATTCCGCGCCCTCAGGCGCGCGGCGCGCCAGTGAATGGTCGATCGAGACCGGGCCTTCGATCGTGTGGGGGTAGAGCGGTGGGCGCGCAGGGGCGAAATGCTCATCGATCAGCGCGCGCAGCTCTGCGACCCGCGCGGGGTGTTGCTCCGACAGATCATGCTGTTCGGTGGGATCCTCCGAGAGATTGAACAGCCAGGTCCGCGCCGGATGTTCGGTGACTTGCAGCTTCCAGTCGCCGCTGCGGACGACGCGATAGTATCCACTCTGCCAGTACAGGTTTTGGTGCGGCCGCGCGCTCGGGAGACTTTCCCCGGTCAAGAAGGGCAGCAGGTTGACGCCGTCGATCTCCAAGTGGTCCGGCAAAGGGGCGCGAGCGGCGGCGGCGAAGGTCGGCATCAGGTCGATGTGCGCGACAGGCGCACTGACACGCGTGCCCGGTGCAATGCGGCCCGGCCAGCTTACAAGGAGCGGAACACGAATTCCCCCCTCAAAAAAAGTCATCTTCCAGCCTCGGTACGGCGCATTCACATCGTCGATGCCTACATAGCCTGCGCCGCCATTGTCGCTGGTGAAGACGATCAGCGTGTTGTCAGCGAGACCTTCAGCTTCGAGCGCATCGAGAATGCGTCCGACGCTCCGGTCGAGCGCGCGCACCATGGCCGCATAAACCCGCTGTCGTTCCGAATCCATGGCGCCGACTGCGTCGTAATCTGCTCGGGTTGCCTGCAAGGGCGTGTGCACGCTCCAATGCGCAAGGTTGAGGAAGAACGGGCGGTGGCGGTTGGCGCGGATGACGTTGATAGCCTCGTCTGTCCACCAATCGGTGAGGTAGCCGCCAGGCTCGAACCATGGCCCTTCATTATAGGATGCGGCGTACTGCATGCGCGCCCAAAGGAATCTGTCGATCGGATCAAACGGGAGCCGGGCGTTCACCACATCCGGATGATTCTCAGGCAGATAGAGCGCGCTCGCCATGAGCAGGCTTTCGTCAAATCCTTGCGCGTTCGGACCGAATTCTGGGCCAAGTCCAGTGTGCCATTTGCCGATATGCACCGTATGGTAGCCGTGAGGTCTCAGGACCTCCGCAATTGTGACCTCGGATCCTGGCAGCCCCTGCTGTGCGTAGGGAGGGGCGTTCTCCACGCGGGCGCGATCAAGTCGGATCTGCGGCAAACCCGTGGCCTCCGGGTCGTTGAACAAGGATACGATGCGCCCCATGCCGTCTGGCGTCGGCGTGAATTCAAAGCCGGTGCGTGTAGGATAGCGTCCGGTCATGATCATGGCGCGCGACGGCGCGCAGGTAGCGTTGCCGGCATAGGCTTGCGCGAAGGAGGCGCCCTGCGCGGCAAGCCGGTCGATATTGGGCGTCCTAATGCGACCCCCCGCCACGCCGCCGCCAAACGTCGAGATATCATTGATGCCGAGGTCGTCGGCCAGGATAAAGATGATGTTGGACGGTCTTCCTTCGGCAGTGGATCGGTTTGTCATGGGCGATGCTGGACCCTGGGCCCAATTCACGGGCGAGTAGGGCGCGATGTCATCGTTCTTGGCAGCGTTCGTGACCGCGAACAGGATTAGCTCCTTGCGGAACATCCAGGCGCCGCCGGCGACCGCAAGCAAAAGGACGAAAATCCCAATAGCCATGCGCTTGGTCATGTGGCGCTTCCTTCGACCATGGTCTCGCACCCCGTTCCTGAGAACATCGCATCGACCTCCATGTGGTCTGACGGCGAAAGCGCTGCGTACCCCTCACGGATCCAAATCAGGCATTTAGCCTGGTAAGGAAATGTCGGCTGCGTCCAGGGACTCCCATCGATGGTTGCCTCGAATGCCTCGGCGCCCACTGCAACGGCCCCCGCGTTGGCGCGCAGGAAGGGCGCATAGACACGCCCAATTTCGGTAAGAAGCGGGCGACAGAAGGTTGAGGCCTCCTCGCGCGTCATCCAATCATTTTCGCACGGTTCGAGCCCCGAAAGGTCTTCAACTCGGTCGAGCCAGGCGCGCACGCGGGGGTGGCGCGTCATCAGAGCGGCTGATGTCGGCTCGATGACGCCAAGCTGCGTGAGTTGCCCATAAATGGCGAAGTCCGCGGAAGACGGCCGTGCGCCGAGCACGTAGCCCTTCTGCTGGATGAGGTCGTCAAACACGCCGAGAAACCGCACATAGCTCGCTTCGATTGTCTGGGCCGTCACCTCGTTCGACCCGACCACGTAGAGGCGATCGAATTGACGCTTGGTGATCATTTTTGCCGCGGCTTCGCCGTCGGCAGGCGGCGTCAGCGGTGACGACCAGTAGATGAGCAAGGGGCCAGCATTGTCGCGATCGACCGGGTGATGCCAGCGATAGTGAAACATGGCCTTTGTGAGCCATTCGTCGGCATAGTCCTCGATCAGATCATTGAGGAAGCACAACACGGGATCCTCGGGCAAAGCGGCGCGGCCGCTATGCTCTGCTTCCAACCGGCGGATGATCGGCGTGGAGTCTACGACCGGTTCGACGTCGCCCGCCGCGGTTGGGAAGTAGAAGGTCGGCAGCAACTTCACCTTCGGCGAGGGCAGCCCGAGCGGTGGGTTCTGGTGACCGCCCCAGATAATTGAATATAGCACCCGACGGTACCGCAGGAGCGCGATCATTTTCCGCGTGTAGGGCGATCCCGGAGCGCCCAACAACTGAAGCGGAACCGTTTGAGGTTGAGCCATCGCGAACCCAGTTCAGGGGGTTACCAATCTAATTGACATACAAAGTGTCATTATGATGTCAATCGTCCGTTATTGATGCGTCGCGTGCTCAGGCGATAGCTAGGCAACGCGCAGTCCGGTGCGGAGTTTGGGAGGCGCGGCAATGAGTGAGAGTTCGATTATATATGACGTTGACCAAGCCGTTGCGACGCTGACATTCAACCGGCCGGAAAAGCTCAACGCCCTGACGCCGGACATGCTGGGCGCCTTCTTCGCGCGCGTCGCCGAAGCCGGGGCCGATCCGGCAGTGCGCGTCATCATGATCACGGGCGCGGGCAGGGGCTTCTCGGCTGGACTTGATCTTGGTGTGATCGGCAGCGGCAGCGGCGTCAGCGGGGCCATTGTGCCGGCAGCGGAGGCCGAACCACAGTGGGGCGATGACATCGGACCCCAGTTGAAGCGCTTCTTCAGCGGCGGCTGGAACGGACTGATCACAAGTCGCAAGCCGACAATCGCGGCGATCAATGGTGCGGCATTTGGTTGGGGCTTCATTCTGGCGCTACATTGCGACATCCGGTTCGCCGCTCGTTCCGCCATGTTGAATGCCACGTTCGCCCGTCTCGGCGTTCCAGGCGAGAAGGGGTGCGCGTGGTTACTGTCGCGACTGGTCGGAACCGCGCGGGCGGCGGATCTTCTCTACACTGCACGGCGCGTCGATGGGACCGAAGCTGAGCAACTTGGCATCGTCAATGCCGTATTCGATGATGAAGCCTTGATGCCACACGCGATTGAATACGCGAGAGCGATTGCGGCAAACTCAGCGCCGCGCTCGTTGGCGGCGATGAAAGCGCAAGTATGGACAGCCTTGGACGATTGCTATGATGAGGCGTTCGCCGCCGCGGACCTCGAACAGGGTATTGCGAGCCAGACTTCAGACTTCAGGGAGGGATTTGCGAGTCTGCGCGAAAAGAGACCGCCACGCTTCCAGGCGAATTAGTGATTGCACAGACTAGCCGCTGGCGACGGCGCGTCCGCGCCCCCTTCTTCCGCGTACATTCGCGACCAAGCGGAAATGCGCGACGGAGGAAACGTCGGTGGTTTGTTTTCCGCCTTGCGAAAAAGCACGCAGAAACAGCGCGATATCCTACCGCGAAACAATCGAGTGGGAATGAGTCAGTGCTCTGGCGGCGCCGGTCAGGCCCGGCGCATCTTCTTTTGGCCTGCGGCGCAGCGTCTCGCCCGGGCTGGAAGCGGGGAGGGGCCAGCTGCAGCGGTTAAAGAAATCTGAACCCGCAAGGCCGCGGGCCGCGCGGTGCAGGATGGGCGCCAGGATCTCGCAGCAACCTGCGGCGCGCATGATGAGAGGCCGCTCGGCAAAGCGGTTCCGCCAGATTGAGCGCGGCCCGCAAGGTTTCTAACGCCATTCGCATAATCAATATTATGGGAAATAATAATCAGGTCAGAATGGCGGCTGGCCAGGAACCAGCAGTGTTTTCGGGGCATGCCGCGCTCAGAGGGGCTCCCCCGGGCCTCTTCCCCTAGGCCTCAAACTCCACGGCCAGCCCATCATACGCCGGCTCCACGCCCTGAGGCAGTTCGCGCAGCAGCGTCTGGTAATCGAGATCAACATGCAGGTTCGTGAGGATCGCCCGGCGCGGTTTCAGCGCCGCGATCCAGGACAATGTTAACGCGAGGTGCGCGTGCGATGGATGCGGCGCGTAACGCAGCGCATCGATGATCAGCGTATCCAGCCCTGTCAGCGCGTTCATGGACCGGGGCGGCAATCCGTTGACGTCGTTGCAATAGGCGAGATCACCGATGCGCAAGCCGAGACAGCGGATGCGGCCATGTTCCATGTCGAGCGGCAGCAGTCTGACCGGCCCGCCGCGGCCAGGAATCGTCAAAGGCTCATAAGGCTCGACGGCGGGCTGCGACGCAAGGATTGGCGGGTACCCGCTGGCGCCATTGAAGATGTAATTGAAGCGGCCTTCCAGGCTGCCCCGCGTATACGCGTCGAAGTATACCGGCAGCGGGGCGCGTTGCCGGATCGCCAGCGCGCGCACGTCATCGATGCCGTGAGCCTGATCGGCGTGATCATGCGTATAGAGGACGGCGTCGAGGTGCGTGGTGCCTTGTGCGAGCAGCTGTTCCCGCAGGTCCGGCGACGTGTCGATCAGGATGCGTGTCACCTCGCCCGTCTCGCCCCAGCGCTCCAGCAGCGCGCTGCAGCGCAGGCGGCGGTTGCGCGGCTCGCCAGGGTCGCAGGCACCCCAGTCGCCGCCGACGCGCGGCACCCCGCCGGAAGAGCCTGTGCCCAGAAGCACGAACCGCGCGCGGGCCATCAGCGGGCCGCCTTCGAAAAAAGGCGCGCGGCATTTTCTGTCGTGATGCGTTTGACTGTTTCCGTATCGACGCCCTTCAGGGCGCCGAGCGCTTCGGCGACGTGGACGAGGTAGGCGGGCTCGTTCCGCCGGCCGCGCATCGGAACGGGCGCGAGATAAGGGCAGTCCGTTTCCAGGATGAGGCGCTCGAGCGGCACATCGGCGATCACCGCGCGCACGTCTTTTGCGCTCTTGAAGGACAGGATGCCCGACACCGAAACGTAAGCGCCCAGCGCCAGTGCGCGTTGGCAGAGGTCTGCCCCGCCGGTGTAGCAATGCAGCAAGGGCTGGAATGTCCCTTTGGCATATTCGTCCTCGAGGATATCGGCCATGAGGCTATCGGCTTCGCGTGTGTGAAGGATCAGCGGCAAACCGGCCTCGCGGGCCGCTGCGATGTGTTCCCTCACGCTGCGCACCTGATCGGCTTCGCCGCTGTAGCCATAGTGGAAATCCAGGCCCGTTTCGCCGATGGCGACGACCTTCGGGTGATCGGCTTCGGCGATCAGGGTCGCCGCCGTGAGGGTGGTGAAATCCTTTGCGTGGTGCGGATGAACGCCGACCGAGCACCAGATGTCGCCATGCGCCTCAGCGATCGCCCGTACGGCCGGGAAATTGTCGTAGCGGTCACAGATCGCAAGAAAGCGCCCGACACCGCTTTGCCGGGCGCGCGCGAGCACGTCTTCGAGGTCTTCGGCGAAGGCCTCACCGTGCAGATTGACATGTGTATCGAACATCCTGGCGGCGTTTAGACGGGCTGAGCCAATTCATAAAGCCCTGCGACCAGTTTTGACGCGACTTGCGCAGCGTCCATGTTCAGCCGCTCGGCATCGCCGGCGAGGCGCGCCTGCTGCAGCCACAACTTCGCGGCTGCCGGCTGGGTTTCGGCGCGTTCGGCCAGCCACTCGCTGATTTCGCCGCGAAAGGCCTCCATCGCGCGCTCATCCGCTGAGGCCGCTGACAGGGCGGCCATCGCCAGTTTGTCGGGTATCCTGGGCACCGAATGGAGCAGGGCGCGGGCTGCTTCGGCGGCCGCAAGTGCGGTCGGCGACGATAACCGAATACCCCTTCCCGGCCTGCCCCGGGCGATGCGCGCGGCTTGCGCGGGTGCACCGGCCGCTTCGAGCGCTGACAGACAGTCGGCCTCTGAAAGAACCGAAAGACGCAGCACGCGGCACCGCGACCGGATCGTTGGCAGGATCGGCTCTCGACCGTGATTGATGAGGAACAGCACGCACTTTGGCGGCGGTTCTTCGAGCGTCTTGAGAAGCGCGTTTGCGCCATGGCGGTTGGTCTCGTCGATGGCATCGATGATCCCGGTGCGCCAGCCGCCGAGCGCGGCCTTCATGGTGAAAAAGCTGGTCAGCTCGCGGATCTGGTCGACGCTGATATCCTGGGCCAGTTTGCCCTTGTCATTCAGCTCTCGCTTGAGCAGGCGGAAATCCGGGTGGCTGCCCGCCGCGCAGGCGCGCCGCACTTCGTCCGTCTCCGGCGCATCCAGTGGCTTGTCCGCCGGGCCCCGCGCGCCGAGCAAGAAAGCGGCGAGACAATGGGCGAGCCGCGATTTGCCGATGCCTTCAGGACCCTCAATCAGCCAGGCATGGTGGAGGCGGCCATGCGCAAAGGCGTCAAGGAAGCGCTGCTGCGCCAGCGCATGACCAAAGAGGGGCCATCCGGTGCTCATGGCCGGGCATTGACGGCGCCAAAGCGCGCCGAGATTGCGGACCAGGCGAGGTTGGCAACGTCAGCGGCGGGCAGGCTGGCATCGATCAAGGTGCAGCGGCCGGGTTCCCGCCGGGCGATGTCCGAAAAAGCTTCTCGCACCGCTTGGTGAAAGGCGAGGCCGCGTGTCTCGAACACGTCAGGTTTCCCGCCGCGGGCCGCACGGCGTTCCAGGGCAAGGCTCACAGGCGCATCGAGAATGAGGGTAAGGTCCGGTCTGGTCTGCGCCACGACGTGACGTTCCAGATCAAGCAACACATCTGAAGATACCGCGCCCGACACGCCCTGATAAACCCGCGTCGAATCGCTGAACCGGTCGCAGATGACCCATTTTCCGGCCGCGAGTGCAGGCCGGATGAATTGATCCAGATGATCAATCCGGGCGGCGTTCACCAGAAGGGCTTCCGCCAGAGGCGAAAAGGACATCTCGCCGGGAGGGTTCAAAACCAGAGCGCGGATGGCTTCGGCGCACACAGTGCCTCCCGGTTCGCGTGTGATCAGGGCCTCGATGCCCTGCTCTGCCAACCGGCGCTGCAAGGTCAGCTGAAGGGTGGACTTGCCTGTCCCCTCGCCGCCTTCCAGCGTGATGAACCGTCCCCGGACTGGACTATTCATCACCGCCCGTCGCCGGTTCATCCGCAGGCTTGGAGGTGTTTTCGCCCTTCATCAGTGTGCTGACGCCTGCGATCGCCTGGCCGAAGAAGCCCAGCTTTTTGACATCGGCTTCGGCGATGACGGGCGCGCTGACGGGGGGCTGGCCCTCGAGGGTCACAACGAACATGCCGACCTTGTCGCCTTTTTTGACCGGCGCCTTGATCGTCTTGTCCAGTACGAGTTCGGCCTTGGCTTTGGAGAACGCAGCTTTGTGTCCGACGACTTTCACCGGTTCGGCCAGCGAAACCGGCACGCTGCGCTGTTGGCCCAGCCAGACATCGACGTCCGGCAGGGTTACGGTTTCCGGGCCAATGGTCTTGAGTTCGAAACTCTGGATCGCAACGCGCATCAGGCGTTCGGCTTCCTGAGCCCGGGCCGCCATCGTTGGCAGACCATTGATCACGATCGTGCGGCGAACGCCGTCGCGTACAGCCGATGCGGTCAGTCCGTAGCCTGAGGATTCCAGGTGCCCGGTCTTCAGGCCGTCGGCGCCTGCAACTTCGAGCAGGGGGTTACGGTTCATCTGAGTGTATTCGCGCCATGTGTAGGACGGAAGCGAATACCAAGCATAATACTGAGGATACTTGTCGATGGTCATCTTCGCGAGTTTCGCAAGATCCACCGCCGAGACGACATGCCCTTCGCCTTCCAGGCCCGTCGTATTGACGAAGTTCACCGATTTGAGGCCGAGCTCGTGCGCGATCTCGGTCATGCGGGCCGCAAAGGCAGGCTCCGAGCCCGAAATGCCCTCGGCCAGCACGATGCAGGCATCGTTTCCGGACATCGTGATGACGCCGTGGAGCAGTTCTTCGACGGTTGGGGTATCCCTGGGCACAAGACCCATGGTCGAAGTGCCGGAAGGAAAGCCCCCGCGGCGCCAGGCATCTTCGCTCACGGTGAACCTGTCGGTCAGCGAGATTTCGCCCCGCTCGATCAGTTCAAAGACCACGAAGGCCGTCATCATCTTTGTCATCGATGCGGGCGTCATGGCTTCTTCGCCGCGTTTCGAATACAGGATCTGCCCGGTCTCATGGTCCATGATCACGGCATATTCTGCCGGTGTATCGATCACCTGCGCCATAACCGGAGGCGCAGCTCCGATGCCGACCGCTGCCGCCAGAACGATCCCACGCCAAAACTTCACGATGTATGTCTCCCTAGTCCGGAACGGCCGAATGCACACGCGGCCCCTCTTCCCGGATATCCGGGAAAAAGGGCCGGTTTGTGGTCAGCGTCAATGGGCAGGCTGCGGGCATTCTACTCCGCAGTGACCACCCGTCCGTCGCCCTTGCCTTCTGCATTCAGGCGGTCACGGAGATCTTGAGCTGATGCGCGGTCTGTCAGCGGCCCGACGCGGACCCGGAAGTAATCGGATCCGTTGACCTGGGCCGGCACGATTTCCACAGGCAGATCGGAGCGAAGGCCGCGGTAGAGCGCCTCCGCATTGTTGCGATCCGCGAACGAGGCCAGCTGGACATAGTGCGATCCGAATGCAGCGGCGCTGATCTTGGTCGTCTGCGGTTTGACGCCCCATTCGGCGGGAGGTTCCGGCCAGGTCACGGCGGCGCGCGCTTTTACCGGCGCCGGGCCTCCTGCCAGCTCGTCGCCGCCCTGCAGTTCATCTGCGGGCTGGGTGCGCACGGCGCCTTCGCGCAGCAGCGGCTTGGGTCCGGAGGCAGGTTTCGAAATCGGGACAGGCGCCCGTCCAGCGACAACATAGGTCAATTCAGCCCGCCCTGCCCCGGACATGCCGAGTTCCTGGGCAGCTTTCCGCGACACTTGCAGCACAGCGCCGTCTTCAAACGGTCCACGGTCATTGACGCGAAGTGTCACTTCCCTGCCCGTTTCCGGGTTCCGGACGGTGATCATGCTGGGCAATGGCAAGGATGGATGCGCGGCGGTAAGCGCATTCTGGTCGAAGATTTCGCCATTCGACGTCGGCAGGCCTTCAAACTCGTCGCCGTAAACGATGGCGAGCCCAGTTTCGGCGGCCCCGGTCGCCACGACGGCAGCGGCCGGCACAGTCTTCGAAACCATGACGGGTTGAAGTGCAGAGACTTCGACAATGGGCGCTGCAACCACCGGCTCAAGCTGTTTCGGACGCGTCCAGATGGTTTCTGGAGCCGGCCGCGCGGCCTCCCCCGACCCGGGATAGCGGAAGGCTATGCGCTGGGCCGCCTTGTCCGGCACCAGCGGCGTGACGGCGGCCTTCGA
>Ga0247844_1007770_pt1 | contig 11949 bp, 13 predicted proteins | sample LaCtaG_FD_192421 | JGI IMG/M metagenome (GOLD analysis project Ga0247844, IMG submission 192421) | Freshwater microbial communities from meromictic Lake La Cruz, Castile-La Mancha, Spain - LaCruzMarch201714.5m_1 | ecosystem: Environmental > Aquatic > Freshwater > Lake | place: Spain: Castile-La...
GCGTCATGCCCCACATGCCGACTATCGCCGTCAATGTAGGGCATCAAGAACCCATCATTGCGTAGTGGGTAGCGCATGATGTGGATGTGGTCAGGCCAGCCGCGCCACTTGGCATAACCCAAGCCCGTCAAGTACGCCTCGATAGCCTCGTCAGCACCTGAGTGTGATGAGTTGTTACGCTCACGTTTGTATGAGCGCACAAACCCCTTGCCCTCATCGCTCTCGTGCACAAGGCAACGACCCAGCACCATACCGTCAGTGTCAGTACGCACAGCCATCCGCCAGCCGAGCGATGGGTCGTACACCGCATACGGATGGCGCTTCACCTTGTCATCACACAGCAGGTCGAAGCGGCTCGACATACACGAGCGAGGCCCGTTGATGACTGCGCTTAACATCTCGGTCATCTCCTTGGTGATGGTGGTCGAGCCGCCGTAGGTGTACTTGGCGCTGATGTCCCGGATAAGGTTGGATGGCGCGTCAGGGAAGTGACGCGTCAAGTACTTACCGATCGTAGTCACGACCGCTTTGGCATCGCTGTCGCCGTTGTGCAGGGCAGAACGCTCGTCCCGTGTGTAGGCCAACCTGTTGGGGTCAGTCAGGGCTCTGTGTGGCCACTCAAGCAGCAGCTGTTGCCAGTCTTGTGCACGGTACATGTGATGGGTCATCATGTCATACACAGCGGGGTGCAGGGTGTGACGGCTGCGCTGTTGAGCAAACCACGGCCGACCGGGGTAAGCCACGCGCCACTCACGGCGGAAATTACGGGGGCCCGTAGGTAGCATGACCGACTCATGCGAACCGTCGGATACGATGCGGGCAGCGGCGAAGAATACGTAGTCCATGAAGTGGTGTGCTTCATTTGAGTCTTTCCATGTAGGCATTTTGCTTTCTCCAGTTTCAGATTTTAGGAAGTGATGGGTATACCGGGATCGGTCGCCACCCATCAAGGCGCTGTGGGACAGGGTGTCCCACGGATTCATTGCTCAACTACTGTCCACCCCATCGCTTCGATGACTCGCTTGAGCGAGGGGTCAGGCGCAATCCCTACGATCAGGGTTGCGATGCGTTCTCTCTTGTTGATACGCACCATCGTCATTGAACGCGGCACCATCCACACACCGTCATCGTTGATGGTGTCGAACATGGCGCGTGTCCACTTAACGGCGTTGTTCATGCCGTCCTTGGTGTCGAGGTCGTAGTCTGTATCGGTCATGCTCATTTGCGTGATCCTTTCTTCTTGGGCACTGTGAATGTGCCAAGCCACTCAGTGCCCGGCACTTGGGGTTGGAACATGTTGATGTCATACTCAGTGGTGTGCGACACGGGCACACTGAACAGGTTGTACGAGTAGCCGTCCTCGTTCATCAGTTCGAGCAGCGCGGGTAAGTCTCGCGTCTCGTTGGTCGTTGCCCACTGCGATACGCTCGCGGCAAAAAAGTGTTGGTCTTTCATTTGCTTTCTCCAGTTTCAAGTGCCGCCCGTTGGGGTAGGCTCCACCATGCGGGCGGCGTTGCATGGTGGAGTTGGTGGTGGGACAAGGTGTCCCACCGGGTTACTTAAGTAGTCCGTGCCATGTTGCTGGCAGGGGGGTTGTTGGCGGTAGCCTGTCCAGTTCATACTGCGCCCTGTGCATGGCGTCCAGTTGCCTGTTCAGTTTGTCGTGTTCGTCGGGGTCAGTCGTCACCTCGTACTCACGCTCGGCGCTGGCAATCTCCCCGTTCAGGCGCTTGACCAAGGCTAGGCGTTGCTCCTTGTGTGCCGCCTTGGTTATGTGTCTGCCGAAGGGGGTCTTGCGTTTGCCTCTTATGGGTGGGGGCAGTGCGTCAAACAAAAGGGTGATGCGTTGCTTGTCGCTGGCCTTGACGTAGTCCGACCAGTGTGTGCCCTCGTTGGGTATGACACGCCCCGTTTCCTCCTTGAGAAAGGCAATGAAACTTTTAGGCGTGTGCACTGAGCCTCGTTGCACTCGGGTCAGCTTCTCGACCACGGTGGTGATGACGGTTTCGTATGCACACAGCGCATCCCACTTGCGTGGGTCGGTTGGCGCTTGCTTCTTAAGCTGTGCCTTCATAACGAAGACGGTCTGGCGCTCAGCCCTTGCGCTGTCGAGCAGGGGCTTCCAACTTTTAGCTGTCACCGTGGATTTGATGCGCTCTTTGCGGCGCTGGGCTTTCAACTCCTGCACCTCGGCCACGAGTTGGCCCACGAGCACGGGCGGTAGCTTTCGTGCGGTCAAGTTGTTGCGAAGGCTGGCCTCGCTCAACTCAAGCCACCACTTCTTGATGGTATTGTCCATGAGAACTCCTTAAAATAATGGGTTGATCGAAAACTGTCCAAAACTTTAACCCGCGCTTTGCAAAAATGGACAGCCGCAAACCCGCATGGTTGCTGGTGTCCATTATAAACTGTCCAACTATCTATGTGTTTTTAAAAGAGGCAATGCCTGAACAAAAAGATTAGCTGTTTTCTCAGACAGACTGTCTGAACGCGAGTGACTTTGCACAAGTACCTAATAATAATTCTCCTACTCTATATAATATATATATAGATAGATAGAGAGGACGGAAACGCGTGAGAGCACGCATCCATGCGGGTTTGCGGCTGTCCAAAACTTGAACGCTCGGGTTAAAGTTTTGGACACTGTTTTTTGAGGTTATTTTAAGGCGGTGGGACAGACTGTCCCACCGCTCACACGCCGTCCAAGGGGCGTTGCTGTCGGATGTTTATCTCGTGCCACATCTGCGCGACTGAGGCGCAGGGGATGCTGACGGTAGTGCCCACCATGCACAACATGTGCATGGTGTAGCGGGGGTCTTTCTTGCCCCATGGGTAGTAGGTCTGAGCGCACCAGAGTGCGCCTGCTTGGTCACGCCATTGCGTGACGGTTTCGATGGTTGCTTGGTTGTGATTACGCATGGAAGTTCTCCAAAGGGCACGCTGGCTAGGCGTGTTTGACATGGGGAGGAACAACGGGCCAGCCCTGCCCGTTGAAATCGAGAGAGAAATCTCTCTGAGAATCATTCGCATTTACTTGGCGACTGCACGCAAAGCGGTGATGGCATCGGCTACGCTGTCGAACTGTGCAAGGTAGGCTTCAGCGGCCGCACGATGCGCCTTGCTGACGCGTTGGTGGGCCTGCTCTGGTGCGGCCTTGGCCTTGGCCTTGGCCTTGGCCTTGGCCTTGGGCTTGCGAACAACGTGGTACTTGAAACTGCTGTACGACTTGTCGATGGCGTCAATGCTTGCCTTGCTTGCCCTGCCGCCCTTGCCACCAGAGAGAATTCTCTCTGCCGTTGGCGCATCAACATCTGCCTTGCCTTGGATGTACCCAACCTGCCAGTCGTGCTTGAGTTGCGCCTTCTGCTCCGGCGTTGCACTGACGTATGCCGTGTGAAAGGGTAGCGATGCCTCCAAGGTGAGGCGGTCGTTGTTGCCAAGGTTGAAGGCAAATTGGGAAAGGGTCACTGTTGCTTTGCTCATGGATTTTCTCCGTTGGGTTGTGTATCGGCTAGAGAACCATTCCCTAACCGATGCCTCTAGTTTACGAAAGGGGGTGTTTTTAGCACTACTGACGGGGGCGAACGGCGTACCTAAGACCCCACCGTACCCCCACCAAGCCTTGTATGGAGCAGCAAGGCCAGTCCACATGAACACTGTTCCCCTCCCGCTCCCACCACTTTGTAAAAACTTAGACAAAACAACCCACCCCCCTGTATAAAAACACACCCCCACCTAAAAATTTTTAAAAAATTTCAAAAAATTCAGGCGTAAAAAAACCCCCCGGGTTGCCACGGGGGGTTAAAGGAGTTCTCACTCCAAAGGAGAAAGCAAAGGAACAACAAGTTGCACCCAAGCCGGATGTGAGTATATACTCCGCACATCGGGACAGCAACCCGCAACTCCGGCCTTAGCCGTCAGGACCAAATGTTAGACCACCTTCTTGACTTCAACCCCGAAGTCCTGCCCAAATCTCAAGCGCCAGCCCCGGCGGAGAAAAGCTCGCCTGTTGAATTGCTCAACGGCAAGATCAGCACCAACGACTGGCTCAAGGAAATGGGCGTACCTGACGCCGAGACCGCCGTCTCCGAGTTGGAAAAGCAGCAGGCCCGGGAAACTTTCTCGGCGCTGACAACCGCCTCCCCTATTAAAGAGCAGCACGGTTTGGTCTCCACGATAGAGACCCCAGCGGCCGTGCGCCATCTGGTGGGCATGCTGACGGCCTACGACTGGGAGTTTGTGCACCAAGCCAAAGAGCTGCGCGGGTATGCGGTGGCAAAGCTGGTCGAGGAGTGTGAGAGTCCCAACGCCAACATCCGCCTCAAAGCGCTTGGCCTTTTGGGCAAGGTCACAGAGATCGGGCTGTTCACCGACAAGATCGAGGTCAAGAAGACCGACATGACCGAAGCTGAGATCGACCAACGCCTGAAAGAAAAGTTGGCCAAGTTCATGGATGTGTCAGACGCCGACGTGACGGACATCACAGAGATCACGACCACCAGCACAACTACAACCGCCCCCACCAATGACAAACAGCCCACCGTTGACGCCTGAGCAAGCGCAGGCGCTGTTCAAAAACCTCGGCAAGCTCACTGCGGCCGAGAAGTTAGAGGCGCTGCAGCTACTGGACAAGGCGCAAGAGCACAAGCAAAAGAGTTTGGCCCGCTCGGACATGCTCGAGTTCGCCAAGTCGGTGTATCCGGGCTTCAAAGTGGGGCCGCACCACAGGAAACTGGCCAAAATCTTCACGGAAGTGATTGCCGGAACCAAAAAACGCGTGATCATCAACATCGCGCCCCGTATGGGCAAGTCGGAATTCAGCTCCTACCTGTTCCCTGCCTTCTTTTTAGGCAATTTCCCCGAGAAAAAGATCATCATGGGCACCCACACCGCTGGTTTGTCCGAGGATTTTGGCCGTCGGGTGCGAAATTTGCTGGCTGACGAGGACTACCATGGCCTTTTCCCCCAAACGCTGGTGGCTGACGATCAAAAAGCTGCCGGTAAGTGGTCTACAAGTGCTGGTGGTCAGTACTATGCTGCTGGTGTCGGCGGTGCTCTTGCTGGTCGTGGTGCTGACCTGTTCGTTATTGACGATCCTCACTCGGAGCAGGACGTTAAGGCCAACTCACGGCTGGCTTTCGACACTGCATGGTCTTGGTTCCAGACGGGCCCGCTCCAGCGACTGATGCCGGGCGGGGCGATCATCATCGTGATGACGCGTTGGGGCAAGTTGGACCTGACCGGGCGCTTGATTGACTACCAAGCCAAGAACCCAGAGGCCGAGCCGTGGGAAATCGTGGAGCTTCCGGCCATTTTGCACGAGGACACGGAGAACGAGAAGTCGCTCTGGCCCGAGCAGTGGCCGCTGGCCACCCTCAAGGCAACCAAGGCCAGCATTGACCCCCAGTACTGGAACGCCCAGTACATGCAGCAGCCCACCAGCAACAACGCAGCCATCATCTCACGCAAGTCGTGGCGTGTATGGGAGAAAGAAGACCCTCCCCGGTGCGACTACATCATCCAGAGCTGGGACACGGCGTTTGAGACATCGAACACGGCCGACTATTCTGCGTGCACAACGTGGGGCGTGTTCTACAACGAGGACGAGGACGACAAGGCGCAGGTCATCTTGTTGGACGCGTTCAAGGACCGCATGGCGTTCCCAGAGCTCAAAGTGATCGCGCTCAAGCACTACAAAGAGTGGGAGCCCGATGCGTTCATCGTGGAGAAGAAGGCCGCTGGCGCACCGCTGATCCAAGAACTCAGGGCCGTGGGCATCCCAGTGGAAGAATTCAGCCCCAGCCGGGGTAACGATAAAATTGTGCGGCTCAACGCGGTGTCAGACCTTTTTGCCTCGGGCTCGGTCTGGGCACCTGACAAGCGGTGGGCACGCGAGGTCATTGAGGAGGTCGCATCCTTTCCCAACGGAGAGAACGATGACTTCGTTGACACCACATCTCAAGCGCTGTTACGCTTTCGCCGGGGCGGGTTCATCCCGCTTGACACTGATGAGCAGGCAGATCGCTTCTACCAAGCCCGCCGGGCTGCGTACTATTAAGAAAGAGTTACACCATGGCCACGAATATCGACAAGGCGCTGTTTCAGCAGCCCACGGGCATTGCGGCGGCAGCCGAAGAGCTGGACCCCATCGAGATTGAGATCATTGACCCAGAAGAGGTCAGCATCAAAGTCGGTGACATGGAGATCGAGATCGAGCCGGGGGAGCCCAGCATTGACGATTTTGATGCCAACTTGGCTGAGCACATCTCGGACAGCGCTTTGCAGTCGCTTGCCGGTGACTTGGCGGGCGACATCGACAACGATCGCAACAGCCGCAAGGACTGGGAGAAAACTTACACCGAGGGGCTCAAGCTCTTGGGCCTGAACATGGAGGAGCGCACAGAGCCGTGGAACGGAGCCAGTGGCGTGTTCCACCCCATGATTACCGAAGCCGTCGTGCGCTTTCAAAGCGAAACCATCACAGAGACGTTCCCGGCCGTTGGCCCGGTGCGTACCAAGATCATCGGCAAAGAGACCCCTGAGAAGAAAGAAGCCGCCCAGCGCGTGGCGGACGACATGAACTTCCAGCTCACGGAGGTGATGAAAGAGTTCCGCGCCGAGCACGAGCGCATGCTGTGGTCACTGCCAGCCACAGGTTCAGCGTTCAAGAAGGTCTACTTTGACCCCAACCTTAACCGCCAAGTGTCGATCTTTATCCCGGCCGAGGACATCTTGCTGCCCTACGGCACCTCAGATATTCAGGCTTGCTACCGCGTCACGCACCAGATGCGCAAGACCGAGAACGAAATCAAGAAGCTGCAGGAAGCCGGGTTTTACCGAGACGTGGACATCGGTGAGCCCGACAAAGCGACTAGTGAGATTAACAAGGCCAAGGACAAAGAGACGGGGTTCAGTGACCTGAACGACGACCGCTTCACGATGTACGAGTCCCACGTTGACCTGTACCTCAAGGACGACCCGCTGTGCGAGGACGACGCAGAGATCGCGCTGCCGTACGTGGTCACCATGATCCGGGGCACCAACACCGTGCTGTCCGTGCGCCGCAACTGGCGCGAAGACGACGACTTGCATTTGAAGCGCCAGCACTTTGTGCACTACCAGTACATCCCCGGGTTCGGTGCGTATGGCTTTGGTCTGTTCCACCTGATCGGCGGGTTTGCCAAGTCGGCCACCAGCTTGATGCGCCAGTTGATCGACTCGGGCACGCTGGCCAACTTGCCCGGCGGTCTGAAGACACGCGGCTTGCGCATCAAGGGTGACGACACGCCGATCGCACCGGGCGAGTTCCGCGATGTGGACGTGGGCTCGGGCACCATCCGCGACAACATCATGCCCCTGCCGTACAAGGAGCCGTCACAGGTTCTGATGGCACTGCTGGGCAACGTGGTGGAGGAAGGTCGCCGCTTTGCTGCTACGGCCGACATGAAGGTGTCGGACATGGGGGCAAACGCTCCTGTGGGCTCCACGCTGGCGCTGCTTGAGCGCCAGTTGAAAGTCATGACCGCTGTGCAGGCGCGTGTTCACTACGCCCTGAAGGAAGAGCTGCAACTGCTGGCCGCGATCATCCGGGACTACACGGACGACGAGTATTCCTATGAGCCAGACGGCGAAGAAGGCCCCCGCGCCAAGGCTTCGGACTACCGCCATGTGGACATCCTGCCTGTCAGCGATCCGAACGCAGCCACACTCAGCCAGCGCGTGGTGCAGTACCAAGCCGTGATCCAGATGGCGCAGATGGCACCGGACATCTACGACCTGCCTGAGTTGCACCGGGGCATGCTTGACGTGTTGGGCATCAAAAATGCCGACAAGCTGATCCCGCTTGAGGACGACATGAAGCCAATGGACCCGGTGTCTGAGAACCAGAACATTCTGCGCAGCAGCCCGGTCAAAGCCTTCTTGCACCAGAACCACGACGCCCACATGGCCGTGCACAACATGATGATGCAGGACCCCATGATTGCGCAGGTGATCGGGCAAAACCCGCAGGCCCAGAAGATTGCGGCGGAGATACAGGCACACATCTCTGAGCACTTGGGGTTCAAGATGCGCCAGCAGATCGAGGCCCAGTTGGGCATGCCTCTGCCGCCCGAGGACGAGAAGTTGCCACCGCAGATCGAGATCGCGCTGTCGGCCATGATGGCTCAGGCCGCTCAGCAGGTGGTGCAGCAAAGCCAAGCGCAAGCTGCCCAGATGCAGGCTCAGCAACAGCAGCAAGACCCCGTGCTTCAGATGCAGATGCAGGAGTTGCAGATCAAGCAGCAAGAAGTGCAGATCAAGCAGCAAGAAGCTCAGATGAAGATGCAGATGGAGCAGGCCAAGATGCAGATGGCCCAGCAAGAGATGCAGATGAAACAGCAAAAGATGGCCATCGACGCGGCCGCGCTCTCCGACAAGCAAGAGCTGGAGCAGGAAAAGGTCAGCGGCCAGTTGGAGTTGGAGTCCATGCGCGTGGGTGCGCAGATTCAAGAAAGCAAGGCCAAGATGGACGCGGCCGAGCGTCAAGCAGGTTTGAAGATTGGCGTCGATGTCGCCAAGAGCAAAGCGGACCAACAGCTACGCGCTGCGCAACTGATGGCCCAGTCCCAAAAACCAACTGGAAAATCTGACCAATGATCGCTGACTTCGCACGCGTATTGCGCGAAAAATTACGCATCGACATGAACAACTACGCCGATGACTTGGCGGGAGGGGGCTGTCGCAACTTTGACGAATACCAAAAACTCTGCGGAATCATTCAGGGTCTTGCGACCGCAGAGCGTCATCTCATAGACCTTGCAAAGAAAGTTGAACAATCAGATGAGTGAAATCATTCTGCCTCCGGGCATTAGCCTGCCAAAACATATCCAACCCATCGAGTCCCCGGACGAGGCGGCGGATAGCGAAACCAAAGCAACAGCGCTACCGGTCCCCACGGGCTACAAGCTGCTGTGTGTTGTGCCCAACGTCGATGAAAAGATCGCCGGTACGACCCTCGACCTCGTTCGAGATGCCGCAACCTTGCGAGCTGAAGAACACGCCACAACCGTGTTGTTCGTATTGCGGGTTGGTCCAGACGCGTACAAGGACCCTGCCAAGTTCCCATCGGGAGCGTGGTGCAAAGAGGGCGACTTTGTGCTCGTGCGTACCTACACAGGTACGCGATTCAAGGTGTTTGGTAAAGAGTTCAGGGTGCTGAACGACGACCAAATTGAGTGTGTTGTGCAAGACCCTCGCGGTTTGACCCGCGCATAAGGAGTAAAAATGGCTGATCCCTACAGATTTCCCGATGAGGTCGAAGAGACCAATATCGAGGTAGTCACAGATAACGACGTCGAAGTCGAAATCGTTGACGACACCCCCGAGCGTGACCGTGGCCGCAAGCCGCTGGACCGCGAAGTGTCTGATCCCACAGACGAGGAGATCGAAAGCTACTCCGACAACGTCAAGAAGCGCATCAAGGACTTGACCCACGCCCGTCACGACGAGCGCCGGGCCAAAGAGTCGCTGTTTCGTGAGAAACAAGAGCTGGAGCGTCTTGCACAGCACATGATGGCGGAGAACAACAAGCTCAAGCAGTACGTGAACAACGGCTCTGAGCACTATGCTGCCTCTGTCAAGCACATTGCAGATTCCGAAGTGGATAAAGCCAAGCGGGCTTTGAAAGAAGCCAACGACTCGTTTGACACTGAGGCCATCATCACCGCGCAAGAAGCGCTGATGGATGCCAAGATGAGGGCGGAAGCTGCAAAAAATTTCCGGCACACCCCTTTACAAGTGGATGAACCTGTTGTACAAATGCGTCAACAGCAAGACGCTGCGCCCCAAGTCGATGATAAAACACTGCGCTGGCAGGCAAGAAACCAGTGGTTTGGGTCGTCAGGTTTTGAGGAACACACCAGCTTTGCACTAGGGCTGCACCAAAAACTAGTAAATTCGGGGCTTGATCCCCGCTCTGATGAGTACTTCGAGAGAATTGACTCTCGCATGAAGTCAACATTCCCGGACATGTTCGGAAATGAAGACCGGCCAAGGTCCGGTGATGGCTCCCGACGACCTGCTTCTGTCGTGGCCCCGGCGACACGTTCGACTGGAGTCCGAAAAGTTCAGCTAACACCTACGCAAGTTGCGTTGGCAAAAAAGTACGGACTGACCCCGCAGCAATACGCTGTTGAAGTAGCAAAACTGGAGAAATCAAATGGCTGAAACAATCAACCGGAATCCCCGTGCTCTTGATGCACGCGATAAAACAACTCGCTACGTGTATACACCTGCGAGCGCACTGCCCGACCCGACACCTGAACCCGGAATGGTTTATCGCTGGATTGCGACACACGTTCTTGGTGAAGCCCAAAACACAAATGTGTCTACCAAGATGCGTGAAGGTTGGGAGCCGGTAAAGGCAGTAGACCATCCTGAGCTGATGCTTGAGGGTAATGCGAAGACCGGAAACGTCGAACTCGGTGGCTTGATGCTCTGCAAAATGCCCCGTGAACGTGCGCAAGCCCGCGACGAGTATTACGCCAAACAAGCGCAAGCCCAGATGGAATCTGTGGATAACAGCTTCATGCGAAACAACGACCCCCGCATGCCACTTTTCGCTGACCGAAAGTCAACGACCAGTCGCGGTGGAGGTTTTGGTTCTGGTTCAAAGTAACAAGGAGTCCTTAAATGGCATCTACTGCTTCTCCCTACGGCCTGCGTGCCGTAAACGAGATCGGCGGTCTTCCATACGCTGGAAGCACCCGCACTTTCTTGATCGACCCAGCTGGTACAGCTGCGAACATTTACAACGGCTCGCCCGTGTACGTGAACGCCTCTGGCTATCTGGCCATAGCAACTGCTACTGGCGCTGACGCGACTACAAACGGTTTCCCTGTTGGTACTGCCAACACCGGTATCGTTGGTATTTTTGTTGGCTGCTCGTATGTTAACGCTCAAGGTCAGCAAATCTTTGCTCAGTACTACCCCACCGGCACAACCGGCGTGGTGACTGCACAAGTGATTGATGATCCAGATGTCGTGTTCCAAGTCCAGTCCGCTGGCTCGGTGACACAAGCCGCGCTTGGTGCAAACTTGTTCTTCTCAACTGGCGCTGTGGCAACTGGTAGCACAACTACTGGTAACTCCACTGCTTCTGTTGTGGCGGGCTCTTCTGCCGTGACAACTACGGCTGCTTTCCGCGTTGTGGGTTTCCCCAACTCGGTCGGCTTCTCAGTTGTTGGCGACGCATTCACTGATGTGTTTGTGAAGATCAACCCCGGCTATCACAGCTACACCAACGCCGTTGGCCTGTAAGGAGTAACTCACCATGGCAATTTCACGCGCACAACTGCTCAAAGAGCTGCTCCCCGGTCTGAACGCTTTGTTTGGTCTGGAATATGCCCGCTACGGCGAGCAACACAAAGAACTGTACGAAACAGAGAAATCTGAGCGTTCGTTCGAAGAAGAAACCAAGCTGTCCGGCTTTGGTGCTGCACCTGTCAAGAACGAAGGCTCCGCCATCGCTTACGACAACGCGCAGGAAGCCTTCACTGCTCGTTACACCCACGAAACCATCGCTTTGGGCTTCTCTATCACGGAAGAAGCTGTGGAAGACAACCTGTATGACAGTCTGTCTGCCCGCTACACCAAGGCTCTGGCTCGCGGTATGGCTTACACCAAGCAGGTTAAAGCCGCTTCTGTGTTGAACACTGGCTTCGCTGGTACTGCCCTTGGCGGTGACGGTGTTTCTTTGTTCGGCGTCAACTCCAGCGTTACTCGCGTTGGCCACCCTCTGGTGGGCGGTGGTGTTAACTTCAACAGCCCAGCCACTGGTGTTGACTTGAACGAGACTTCGTTGGAAAACGCAACGATCCAGATCGCTGCTTGGACTGACGAACGTGGCCTGCTGATTGCAGCCAAGCCTGTCAAGTTGGTGATTCCTCCATCACTGATGTTCGTTGCCAA
>Ga0247844_1007776_pt1 | contig 11941 bp, 6 predicted proteins | sample LaCtaG_FD_192421 | JGI IMG/M metagenome (GOLD analysis project Ga0247844, IMG submission 192421) | Freshwater microbial communities from meromictic Lake La Cruz, Castile-La Mancha, Spain - LaCruzMarch201714.5m_1 | ecosystem: Environmental > Aquatic > Freshwater > Lake | place: Spain: Castile-La...
AGGGGCTAAACAGACAACAAACACAAAAAACCGGGTAACTGAATGGAAGAACAGTCCCGGTGACAATACAGATTGGTAACTTTGATTACGGCCGCCCGAGGAAAACTTGGGCGGCCGTTTTTTTATCCAATTTCTTATCGCTGCAACATAATTTTCGAAACCGGGAGAAAAAAAGGGGTTCCACGGAGAAGCACAGAGGTACGGAGTTACACGGAGTTAAGAGGGTGCCGCCTTTTTTCTCTGTGTAACTCCGTACCTCGTGGAACCCACCCCTCTAAATCGGAGTTTTTTCTCCGTGTATCTCCGTACCTCTGTGCTTCTCCGTGGCCCCCCCTTCAAAGGCGGAAGCGCTTTTCTCACCAAACACAGCCCAATTCCCACCAAAAAACGAAAGCCCCAAGACCCCAGCGCTCCCCCGCCCCATCTTTGTATCATCAAACAGCGCAAAACGCTACAACATCAAAAAAAAGTTACCATGAAATTCTTCGCAATCGTCCTCGTTTTCTTCCCAATGTTACTCACCGCGCAGTTCGCTGCAAAATTGCAAAACGCATCCAGCCCAGTCGCTGCTGAACTGCACCTCAACAATACCAACACCACTACCAACGTAAAATACAACTGGAAACGCGGCATTCGCCAGGCCATCCTGCCAGGTACTTTGGCTTTCGCTTCGGGTGTTTCCGGCGGCTTGCGTGAATCCATCCTTTGGAGAAAAGATGTGTTCTTCAAGCGCTTCCCAAATGCAAACCGCAATTTCTGGACCGCACCAAACACCCTGAAAGACGCGCCTGCCAACGCGCAGCCTTACTCAAAAGCACACAAAGTGCTTACCACCGCACACAACGCATTTTTGGCAACTGCTGTGGTCAGCGCAACCATTCCGCTCGTAAAACACGGCAAAAAAGAAAAATTGGGCCACAAACTGGCAGATATTGGCTTACAGGCACTCGCCATCAGCCTGGGCTACTCGCTCGGATTTGAAGGCACCTTCGGCCACTTCTTCAAAAGATAAGGGGCTAAACAGACAACAAACACAAAAAACCGGGTAACTGAATGGAAGAACAGTCCCGGTGACAATACAGATTGGTAACTTTGATTACGGCCGCCCGAGGAAAACTTGGGCGGCCGTTTTTTTATCAAAGTAATTATCGCTGCAACATAATTTTTGAAACTTGGCGCTTGCCACTTGCTGTACTTAACTCCAACAAATAAAGTCCATTGGAAGCCGATTCCGGAATACCCAATATTTCAATCGTGCTCGCAGCACGAACGGTCTGTTCAAAAACCAAACCGCCTTGCAAATTCAGCACCCGCAACTGCACGGTTTCATCTTCCCAGGCAGCCACATCGGCAAATAAAACACCTGAGGTTGGGTTGGGGAATACCCGAACCGCCCCGTCAATGGCCACTTCTTCATTGCGGTCAGCTGATTGTGCACTGGCAACCCCTACTGCGCAATTAAACACGTTCAAATAAGCCTCCCGATTGGTCGTTCCAGTGCGCGCAGAGACCAAAATGTAGCTTGGATTAGCCGTACTGGGCAAGGTATATTCGAACAAATCAGCTTGTGCGTTTGCAATCCCATCTGTGCTTTGGTCCTTGAATCGGATCGAATAAAATGGTGAAAAATTCGGATTGCGCACATCATAAGCATGACCGCCAATGGAATTATACACGCTCGGGATATTGATTGCAGTCACCCCTTTCGGCAATTGAAATGCAACCGACACCAGTTTATCACTGCAATTATTCACCACCCGAACGCGGTAAGTTTTGTCTCCATTAGCCGTTCTGGTAATGCTGAGCAGCTCAAAACGCACACAATCAATGGTTTTTACATCACAAGGAACTTCTACTGCTTCCAAGGCAATGGCAATATTTGAAATGGCTACCCCGCTGCCAATGGGCCCTACCAGTGTTGCTGCACCTGTGCTCAGATTGACGCGATACAAATTGGCAGCCACAGCAGGACCGACATTGGCTACCAAAAATGCATTATTTGGGTTGCCATACACTGAATAATAGATATCCAGGTCAGTGTTAGGGTCAGCCAGGTTCACCGCAATACCCGAAGCGCCAATTGTATTCAAGGTGCCGTTGTTTGGCGGAATTTGGGTGGTCAAAACATTCAGCGAATCATCATAATTGTACAAGGTGGTTGCCGTGCTGCCCGGAAAGCTATTGGTATAAGCTCCTGCCCCAATCGACGGATTTTTACCTGTATTAACATCAGTAGCGGCAAATGCAAGATCCAGGTCGGTGGCAGCTAAGGTGCCCGTAATCGGATTCAATCGGTAGTTGGCGTTGTTGCTGCCCGTTAACCGAATGCGATCTACCGTTGGATTAAAATCCATGCTGATTTTACCCAAATTCGGTTTCAACAGGATCGGGGTGGTACTCACTGCCGTTGCCACACCCGTTGTAAGTTGAAGGGTGTAAATCTGCGTTTCACCATTCGTTTGATTGTATCCAATGGCATACAATTGGCCGGTTGCAGGACGGAAATCCAGGCCTTCCATGTTTTGACCGGCACTGATACCAACTATCGGGACATTGGTGAGCAAGGTTGCTGGCGTAGATGCTTTAAAAGACACCAAATTATTGCCCGACAAACCATAAATTGTTTGTGCCTCCACGGCAGCAGAAAAAAAGAAAAAAAGCATCAAGCCCAGCCCAATGCTGCGTACAAAATTAAAAGTTGCGTTGAAAATTCGGTTTTCCATGCGTTTTACTTAAATTTAAAAATGAGAGAAGAAATGTGTTGCTAAGCACTCCTACAAGTACGAATGAAAGTAAACCTTAGATTTATTAAACAAATAATTTTTTATTTAAAACAAACAAAACAAATTGACTTATATTTGCAGCCTTATGACGCGTTTATGGATAATTTGATCATATTATTTATTGGCGGGGCGGTCATCCTCGTGCTCGCCTTGCTGCTTTTACAACAGAAAAAAGGGCCATTAACCACCGAGGCCATGGTATCGCGCGAACTTTACCAAACCATCGTTACCCAGCACGAAATGTTACGCACCGAACTTCAGGCCAAAGAGCAGGAAATTCGAACTGCGCAGGCCCTTGTTTCTGCCCGGGACCAAACCATCCGACACCTGGAAGACCGGCTGGTGCATCAAAAAGGAGAATTAGAGCAATTACAAGTCCGATTTAAAACAGAATTTGAAAACATTGCCAACCGGTTACTCGAAGAAAAAAGCAGGCATTTTACCGACAAAAATGCACAGCAGATGCAAGGTATTTTAGCACCCTTGCGGGAAAAAATCCAGGAATTTGAAAGTAATATTGAACGCAAATTTTTAGAAGAAACCCGCGAAAAAGCCAGTTTGAAACGCGAAATTGAGCAGTTACACCAAATGAATATGCAACTCAGTCAGGATGCTAATAATTTGGTGGGTGCCCTGAAAGGACAAAGCAAAGTGCAAGGCGACTGGGGGGAAATGCAACTGGAGGTGCTGCTGGAAAAATCGGGACTTTCGAAAGGAATCCATTTTATCGCACAAAACACCCTGCGAGACGACCAGGGCAGTGCCAAACGGCCCGATTTTATCATCCACCTGCCCGACGACAAACACCTTATTATAGATGCAAAAGTTTCGTTGACGGCATTTGAACGTTTTTTTAACGAAAACGACCCTACCCAGCGCGAACGACACCTGAAAGCGCACATCGAGAGCATTCGCGCCCACATTGACAACTTGAGCCGAAAAAATTACCAACAGCTGCATCAATTGCATACGCCCGACTATCTTTTGCTGTTTATTCCGCTCGAAAGTGCCCTGAGTACAGCAGCCCAAGCCGATCCGCGATTATTTACCGATGCCATTGAGCGCAACATCATTTTGGTCAGCGCTTCCAGCCTGCTTTCTACCATGCGTACCGTGGCATTGTTGTGGAAACAAGAAAAGCAATCGCGCTCTGTACTTGAAATTGCCCGGCAAAGTGGATTGTTGTACGACAAATTTGTGGCTTTTGTAGAAGACTTGCGCGCCATCGGCATGCGCCTCGATCTTGCACGGGAGGCCTATGACGCTGCCATGCACAAACTCACCAATGCCAGCCGGCCGGGCGATACCCTGATTGGGAAAGCCGAAAAAATAAGGGCACTGGGGGCTAAAAACAATAAAATGTTGCCACCGGACCTGCTGGAATCGCAGAAAGAAGATCTTCCCCCTGCTAATGCTGGCATCGACTTGCATTCGTGAGCTACTTTTCCGCAGAATAAATACCGCAAACCCAAATCAAAACGTAATTTTGCGGCTTTAATCAAGTGTGTTATGGCATCTTTGTTGATTCGAAATATTCATACCCTCGTGCTGGCCGATAAAACGCGTCGCCGAATAGCGGTAAAAGGCCCCGAAATGGCCCAACTTCCGTGTCTGCAAAATGCATTTTTATTGTGTGAAGATGCCATCATCAAAGCGTTTGGCCCTATGGAGGCTTGTCCCGAACGGGCAGATACGATCATCGATGCCGAGGGCGGCATGGTGTTCCCTTCTTGGTGTGATTCGCATACCCACATCGTTTTTGCTGCAGCGCGGGAGGAAGAATTTGTAGATCGCATCAAAGGACTTTCCTATGAAGAAATTGCGGCGCGTGGCGGCGGTATCCTGAATTCGGCCAGGCGTTTGCAAGTTTGTTCGGAAGATGATTTGTTTGAAGGGGCCTGGAACCGATTGCAAGAAGTAATTGGCTACGGCACCGGGGCGATTGAAATTAAAAGCGGTTATGGCCTTACCCTGGAAAGCGAATTGAAAATGTTGCGGGTAATTCGCCGTTTAAAAGAAAAAAGCCCCATTCCAATCAAAGCAAGCTTTTTGGGTGCCCATGCAATCCCCCTCGAATATAAACAGCAGCGCGAGGCCTATATTAATCTGATTATCCATCAGATGTTGCCGCAAGTAGCCGCCGAACAATTGGCCGATTATTGTGATGTTTTTTGTGATCGCGGCTTTTTTACGGTAGCAGAAACGGACCAGATTTTAAAAGCAGCCTTGCAATACGGTTTAAAACCCAAAATCCACGCCAATGAACTCGATTACAGTGGTGGCGTGCAAGTGGGCGTTGCAAATGGGGCAATCTCCGTGGATCATCTGGAATACACCGGCCCGGAAGAAATTGCGGCCTTGCTTGATGGCCATACCCTTCCAACACTTTTGCCTTCCTGCGCTTTTTTCCTGGGCATTCCGTTCGCGCCCGCGCGCCAAATGATCGATGCGGGCCTGCCGGTTGTGTTAGCCAGTGATTATAACCCCGGATCATCCCCGTCGGGCAAAATGTCGTTCGTCGTTGCGCTGGCCTGCATAAAAATGAATATGCTGCCGGAAGAAGCGATTTATGCAGCCACCCTGAATGGGGCTTGCGCGCTCGAACTGGCCGACGATTATGGCAGCATTGCGGAAGGAAAAAAAGCCAACTTGTTCATTACCAAGCCAATACCGTCCATCGCATATTTGCCTTATGCGTTTGGAAGCGATATTGTGCAACACATTATCTTAAATGGCCAGGTACACTAGCCGCCAACAGAAAGCAGTAATAAAAGTTGCAATAAAAAATGTTAAAGCGCCGTTTTGTGGCGTCCCCATTAAAACTGCCCGAAATATTCAAACATTTGTTTTGTGTTTGATATGTTAGATCGCGGCTTATTGCCTAATTTTGCGGCCACTTATCGCGATGCGCCTAGTTTTAGGGGCATTTTAATCCTAATCCCGACCTAAAATAGTTAAAGTCATCTTGTTCAAACAGCGCGTTTCATATAAAAGGTATCCTAACAAGATGCAAAAATCCCGCTTTCTGAACATATCCATCAACCTTTGTAAATCTTACGCTCGAATGCAAAGAATTCTAATCCTCCTGTTTGCGTGCTTGGTCTTCAACGCCACGCACCTGCTCGCCCAGGTTCCTCAGAACATCTCTGTCCCGTATCCAGTTAAACCCGATTTTAGTGGTACACACTCCCCTGAATCGGTCTGTAACTTTGCGGGAACATTTGCCCTGGGCAGTCCTGGTGCCAACACCCAAAGCAATGATCTCAACCTGAACCAGATTTTCCTATGCTTTGGTGACTCCCTTTTCATCAACCATAATGGCGATGCCGACATTAGTGGCGACCCAATTCCTGCAACGCCAGGCGGTATTGGTTGGGCATTTTACAATTGCAATCCTACCATCGTGGGCGATAATCTTCAAACCGTCATCACCGATCCCTGCTTAACACCAGGTGGTGCCAACGGAATTTGGGTTTATACCGGTACCACCCCCGACGGCGATGCATGGTTTTTCAATAACGGGCTTTTGCAAACCACCTTTAATGCTGGCCAACCCGTAGAATTGTTTTTTGCCCCCATTACCTTAGACGTGTTCAATCCCATCGGATTCGAATCTACCCAAGTCGGCTTCCCCGCAGGACCTTGTGTCAATGTAAATACTGCCGCCGCATTTTCGGTCGTGTACCTCAATGCAATCACAGAAAGCGGTATTTCTACCAACTTTGGCAATGATTGCCTGGGTAAATTCCGTATTCAGGGTGGTTACCCGGAATTTGAGCCAACAGCCGTTTACACTATTAATATTGCACTCAAAAGCGATCCGAATGTAAAGGCCCTGATTCAAACACCTTCTATCTCGCAATTATACCACAGTGCCGACGTTATTTTCTCTGCGCCTCAACCAGGCGTTTATGTCGTAACAGTAGAAGACGGGATCAGCTGTGGACACACCTTTGAAATAACCATGGGCACTTGTAATGCAACCGACAACGTTGTATTGTCTTTCCCACAGGTAACAGCACCTCCTGGCTCTAATATTTGTATCCCAGTCACCGTTGAAAACTTCAACAGCGTTGCTGCCTCGTTTTCGATGACTTGGGATCCTACCATACTCCAATTTACGGGCTTTAACAACGCCGATCCTTCTATTGACGGCTTTACTGCAAGCAATTTCAACACACAAAATATCACCTTTGGTCAACTGGGTGTTTCGGTGTTTGACAACAATCCGGTTGGCGCGCCCATCGTGATTGCCAATGGCGGTACCCTCTTTTCTGTGTGCTTTGATGTAATCGGTGCACTGGATGAATGTACTACCTTAGGCTTTACCAATACGCCAACCCCCGTTATCATTGAAAATAATGTGGGCTTGATTCAGGCTGTAACGGCCGATACTGGTCAAGCTTGTGTCGGTTTCAAACCATTGGCAGCCGAACTGGACATTGATACCCTCTGCTTTGGAAGCGCATTGATCAAAGTAAAACCAAGTGGCGGTATCGCACCCTACGAGGTAACCATAGAAAAATTGGTCACTGGCCCTACCTCACAAGGCATCGTACCCAACGACGGTGGTCTGTACATTCCGATGAACAGCAGCACCAATGGCGATTTCAGAATTTCGGTAATTGATAATAATGGCAACGGTGATACGATTATTATTTTGCTCACCCTCGACATCGAATCGCTGGGAGCGGCACTTAATCTGACCGATTTGCCCACTTGTAATGGCTTAAAAGATGGTTCTGTAACTGCTGAAGTTTTCATTGGTACTACTGCGATCACTACGCCAGGGCCAAACATCAGTTTCGCATGGTCTGGCCCAGGTGGCCCCCATCCTGCAACGCAAACCCTTAGCGGCATCGGTGCAGGTACCTATTCGTTGATTGTTACCGATAGCCAAACAGGCTGCTCTGCTTCTGCAAGCGGTACCTTAGGTCAACCAACCCCTGTAAATCGATTTACTTTCTCTACTACACCTGCCGATTGCTCTGGGGTGTGTAATGGTACCATCAATTATGTACCCGAGGGTGGCACGAAATATCCTGGTGGTAACTATGATTACGTATGGACCTACTCTCCGGATGGAAATCCTGCAAATGCAATTTCAGATGCCGTTGGTCAGGACAGTTTGATTACGCTTACCAACCGTTGTGCAGGCACCTATTTTGTGACAATTACGGATCAAAATGGCTGTACATTCACCGATAATGTAGTAGTAACCAATGCCCGCACGGTGGTGATTGACACAACCAGCATCATTAACATCGGTTGCAACGGCGCAACCAATGGTGAAATTTGTGTGCAAGTAATTGAAACACCTGCTTCCGGCAACGCCAACTATAATTTCTTCTGGTCACCACCTGGTTTTACACAAACAAGTGGATCCGTAGTAACCTCTTGCTACTCCGGACTTCCGGCCAATAGTTATGACGTTTTGGCAGTAGGCACCGTAAGCGGTTGTATCGCATCGGCAACTTTTGAAGTAACAGAGCCAGAAGCCTTGGTCGCGGTAGCCGATATTACAACCAATCCACTTTGCGACCAGCCAACCAGCGGTCGTATCGAAATCCGGGGAACCGGCGGAACGGCTACGGTTGACCCAGCCAGCTATGATTACCTTTGGAACACCGGCGATACTACCCGACTGATTGAAAACCTCAGCCCAGGCACTTATTGCGCTACGGTTACCGATTTAAACGGATGTACCGATACCATTTGTGTTACCCTTACCATTCCTACGCCACCTGCAATCACCGCGCTGGATTCGACACAAGTAAAATGCGGCAATGATGGCTGCTTAACGGTTACCGTGCCAGGAAGTAACCTGACCTACACCTGGAGCAATATAGACGGAAGCTTGATCCTCACTGGTCCAGAAAATTCAGTTTGTGGACTAAATGGCGGTGATTATATCCTTAATATTAAGGACCAGGGTGGATGTTCTACTACAGATACCTTCACCCTTGCTTCTAAGGCACCCCTCAGTTTGAGCGACACCACCTTTGTGGAACCAACTTGTGCGGGTCTTTCAAACGGGATCATTTCTGTAGCCGCCACCGGTGGCAACGGCGGTTATACATTTGTTTGGAAACCAACAGGCGCAACGGGCCCCATTCTGCTCAACGCAGCAGCAGGTTGTGATACCCTGATTGTTCGGGATATTGAAAACTGTTCACTTACAGCCGTACTTTGCTTAGGCGAACCTCCCGCAATCACCAACGTATTTGATATCACCCTTATCAAAAATGTAAGTTGCTTTGGAATCTGCGACGGTGCAGCATCGCCTGTAACCAACTACTCCGACGGCAGCAGCGGTTCCTTTATCTTCCAATGGGCCGATTTAGTGACCGATTCAAACCGGGTAAATTTGTGTGCAGGATTAAATATTGTGACCATCAGCGATTTGAACGGTTGCTTCCTGATTGATACGGTGACCCTGACCAGTCCAACAGCGGTTGGTGCATTTATTGAACAAATTGATTCTGTTTCCTGCTTTGGCGGTATGGACGGACGTATCGGTATCGGCGGTGAAGGTGGTAATGGTATTCCTTACCAATATCAATGGAGCCCTAATGCCAACAACTCCAACAATACGCCGATTGTAAATAACCTGTCTGCAGGTATTTATGCAGTGACTATTTCCGATGTTAATGGTTGTACGGGTGTAAGTTCCTTTACGGTATCGCAGCCTGGCCAAATTGTACTTGCCGTGGATAATGCAACCAGCATTCCCCCAACTTGTGCCGGTGGAAATGATGGTGTAATTGGTTTATCCATCGTTGGTGGTAATACAGGCGCATTCACTTACAGCTGGTCTAATGGAACCACTACGGTTGGCACAACCAATCCATTGGAAAACCAGCCTGCTGGAGTTTATGCCGTAACTGTAACCGATGCTGAAGGCTGTACAGGCTTGTTGGAGAATATTTTACTCGAACAACCAGATGCTATTTTTGGCCGCCTGGATACATTGGACGAAATTCAGTGTTTTGGTGACCAAATCATCTTGAGCGTTGATACCATTTTTGGTGGCAAAGGCGGTCCATACCAATACAGTGTGGATAATGGCGTAACCCTGAATCCGTCCTTCCCAATTTCAATTGGCGGCGGTATTCACTATGTTTCCTACTTCGACCAAACGGGTACTTGCTCTTATACGGATACCATTAATATCCCGGAACCAGCGCAAATTGAAATTGACTTCAACCCAACTTCGGTTGAATTGGAATTGGGCGACTCCCTTCAATTAAACCCAATTTTTACGGGCATCATTGAAGACTCTATCGCAACATTTGCCTGGTCGCCTACAGATCGTTTGTTAAACTTGCCTTCCCTGCGCCCTACGGTTTACACCTTCGAAAGTCAGAAGTACTTCCTGTCAGTAACCGATAAAAAAGGCTGTACGGGTATCGGATCAATCCTGATTAATATTGATCCAAACCGCAACGTGTATATTCCAAACGTCTTTATCCCGGGCAACCCAACTGGCTTGAATGACCACTTCAATGCTTGGATTGGCAAAGGCGTAGAGAAAGTGAATAGCTTACAGGTATTTAACCGCTGGGGCGTAAAAATGTACGAACGGGTCAACTTCCTGCCTGAAAATCAGCCTTCAGAAGGTTGGGATGGCCGCTTCAGAGGTGAATATGTACAGCCTGCTGTATATGTGTATGCCATTGAGGTTTCTTTCCTGGACGGACGTGTATTGGTTTACCGTGGAGATGTAACAGTTTTCCGGTAATAGGCCTTTCTAATAAACATAACATGCGTCATCCCGAATTTTGGTGAAAACCAGAATTCGGGATTTTTTATTCATATGATCGAACACTCAGCAAAACGGAAACATTTGGGTAAGATATTCGACCTATAGCGAGGTCGTGCGGAAAAAAACCATTTGGCGTTGCTATAAATATTTGACCTCCAAGGAAGTCAGTGCCTTTTCTTTGAGATTTCGGGTATCTTCTTAAAGAAAAGGTTTTAAATCAATAAATCATAGGGTAACGCTACGACTTCGGAGAAGTCGAACATTTGTAGGCGAACATTTGTAGGCGAACATTTGTAGTCGCACATTTGTAGAACAGCGCCATCCCGAATTTTAGTTTTCACCAAAATTCGGGATGACGCATGGTTATGTTTTAAAAGCCTTTTAATCCTTCTTTTTAGGCATTTTCTTAGGCTTTCCTACAATGTCTTTGTCTTTTCTGGCATCCAGAATCGGTTCTGGTCGAGGAGCCTCATCCATTTGATCGTGAAAAACCTGCGAAACAAACTTCCAGGCCCCTTTTTCCAATTTTAAACCATCATAACTACCATCCGTCACATAGGCAATACCCCGTCCGTGCGGACTTGGAATGGCGATTAAGTGGTCAAATAACACCATCTTATATTGTTCATCCCAGTTTACCTTAATCGAACCATCCGCAGCATATTCAAAGAAAAGGCGTTGTTCTGCGGGTATTTTAGCGGGTTGTCTTTGAAAAACGGGTGCACCAAATACCGGATTGCCGTTTTTATCAAAAGAAAGCACATCAATCACTTTCCGGCGCGAAAAGAAATCAGGTACATCAAACCCAAAAAGCAGGTATTTTTTGCCTTCTTTGGTATCAAATTGGCGCAAATTGTAGTACAAAGCCCCAAACCAACGTTCGGGCGCCAACTGATCATGCGTAGGCGGTGGCTCCATTTCGGCGCTCCGATCAATAAGCGGGAATAACTTTAGTGCCGACTGATTCATTTGAATCGCGCCATAATAGCGGTAGGTCGAATCATTCACATACAATTGCCAGGAGAAAATGCGAAAACTACTGTCGGGCGGCGTCAAGATAGAAATGCTTTGAAGCCGATCGAATTGGTACTTAAACGAGTTTTCAATTTTTAGGCTTTGTACCAGTTGTTTGATCAACACCTTACAAGCCGCAAAACGTTCTTTTTCAATGGAGTCATTCACCACCGCATAGGCCAATAATGCCAGGGTATCTTCGGCGGCTTTGAGTTGGAGCGCCGCTGCCGGAGCAAGGGTGCCTGCTGGTTTGGACTTTGGTTGGGCAAGCAACAGCCCCGTAGAAAACAAGAAAAGCAGGAAAAATAATCGATGCAGGATGGCCTTCATAGTTTGTTTTTTATCAGATTGAAGCGATCAAGGAAACGCAAGGTCTGGT
>Ga0247844_1007778_pt1 | contig 11940 bp, 9 predicted proteins | sample LaCtaG_FD_192421 | JGI IMG/M metagenome (GOLD analysis project Ga0247844, IMG submission 192421) | Freshwater microbial communities from meromictic Lake La Cruz, Castile-La Mancha, Spain - LaCruzMarch201714.5m_1 | ecosystem: Environmental > Aquatic > Freshwater > Lake | place: Spain: Castile-La...
ACGGCAACTGCGAGCGCCATGGGCATGACGGCGCGGAAGAAGCGCTCTTTCACGTCCATCTTGCGCACCATGTAGTCAGCCGCATACAGGAGCACAGCAAACTTGGCCAGCTCCGAGGGTTGGAAGCTGAATGGGCCTAGCGCAATCCAGCGACGCGCGCCGTAAACGACCTTACCCACGCCGGGTATGAGAACCACAATCAGTAACACCAAAGACGCAACAAACAGCCAGGGTGCAGACTTTTCCCAAGTGGCTACAGGAACCTGAAACGCAATCAGCGCGCCAACAAATGCGGTCAATACCCACATTGCATGGCGAACCAGAAAATAGGTGTGGGTGTACTTGGCGAACTTGGGGTTGTCCGGCATGGCGATGGAGGCCGAATAGACCATCACCATGCCCCACAGCAACAGGGTGACGACAACCCATACCAGCGGCTGGTCAAACCCACGGGTTTGCGGCACTGATGTAGTTGCAGAAAAGGAACCCCGCCCGCCAAGACGAACGGGAAGCGCAGCCGCAGCCTCACCAGCGCGGCTCAGCGAGAACCATCCCGACAGGGTTTGGCCCCAAGCGCTCATGCACCAGTCTCCATGTCCACTCCGCTGGCAATTGCCAGATCTCTCACCGCAGCGCAAAACATGCGGGCCCTGTGCTCGTAGTTGTCAAACATGTCAAAGCTGGCACAGGCCGGGGACATCAGCACCGCGTCTCCAGCATGGGCACGCTGGTTGGCCTGTGCCACAGCCGCCTCCATGGATGCGGCATCCACCAGCAGAACGCCTGACCCGGCAATGGCGTCCCGTATCAACGGCGCATCCCGGCCAATCAGAACAACCGCACGCGCGAAGCGGCCAACAGGTGCTGCCAGAGGCGAGAAATCCTGCCCCTTGCCTTCACCACCCAGAATGACGACGACCCGGCGATCTGCGCCCAATCCCTGCAAGGCAGCCACCGTGGCGCCCACATTGGTGCCCTTGCTGTCATCAAAAAACTCAACCCCATTGAGGATGCCGATGGGCTCAACCCGATGGGGCTCACCCCGGTATTCGCGAAGGCCAAACAGGATTGGCGCCAAAGGGCAGCCAGCGCCGGCGCACAGTGCCAACGCGGCCAGTGCGTTGCTGGCGTTGTGCCGGCCCCGGATGCGCAGGGCATCTGCGGGCATCAGGCGCTGGATGTGCAACTCCTCCTCCCCGGCGTCCTTGCGCTTTCTGCGCGTCTCGTCGGCTTCCAGGGCGCGCACCAGCCATACCATGCCGTTAACCTCTTCGATACCAAAATCACCGGGGCGCTGCGGCATGTCGCTGCCAAAAGTAACGTGGGCACGTACTACAGGGCGCTGCAACTTGACCCGCAAAGGCGGCGGAAGCATTGCCATGACCTGTGCATCGTCACGGTTGAGCACCATCAGACCTTGCTGGCCAAAAATGCGGGATTTGGCCGCTGCATAAGCATCCATCGTGCCGTGCCAGTCCAGATGGTCTTGCGTGACGTTCAGCACCACGGCTGCCGTGGGCTCGAAGCCGGCAACGCCGTCGAGCTGGAAGCTGGACAACTCCAGCACCCAGACCTCGGGCAGGGTATTGGCACCCAGATGGCCGCTGAGCGTGCCCAGCAGCGTGGGGCCGATGTTGCCTGCCACCGCCACCGTCTTGCCCGCATGGGCAAAGAGCTGACCGGTCAGGGACGTCACGGTCGTCTTGCCATTGGTACCGGTGATGGCCAGCACGGCCGGTGCATAGCCCCGGCTGGCGCGTAGTGCCTGCAGCGCCATGGAAAACAGGCTCAGTTCGCCTCCAGCCCACGTTTTATTTGCCTGTGCAGCTATCAATACGGGAGCAAGCTCCGCGGGGCTCAAACCTGGCGAGCGGTACAACGCGTCCAGGCTCTGACCCTCTACCAGCGCCGCTGAGAAGGCCCCTGCGAAAAAGCGCACTTGGGGCAGTTCCTGCTGCAAGGTGGCCAGCTGGGGGGGGGCATCGCGCGTGTCGGCCACGGTCACCTGGGCCGCGCCGCAGCGCACACACCAACGCGCCATAGCCAGGCCGGAGGCACCCAGGCCCAAAATCAAGATGTTCTGGCCTTGCATTGTGGTATCCGGGAGAGTGGGAGGCAGAGGGCTCTGCTCCGTGTCCCCCGCCCGCTTTGCGGGCTCCTCCTTGACCTGCGCAGAGCCCTCTGCCTCCCACTCTCCTGGCGCAACTGCGGCAGCTGCATCTTCGGAGAAAATGCGCGCGACAAAAGCCGCCGCATCGGCTGCGGCGGTCAGGGTGGTTGGCAGGCCGAGTGCCGTCTCCATAGCCGCTGCAACGGCGGGCACTTCCACAACCTCCGGCACGCGCGGCTCCACCACATCCTCCTGTGGGGGCACGGGGTCCTGGCCCTGAATGTGGGGATCGTCTGTGTTCATCGCAATTTCAGTGTGGACAGGCCGACCAGGCACAACAACATGGTGATGATCCAGAAGCGCACCACGACCTGCGTTTCCTTCCAGCCTTCTTTTTCAAAGTGGTGGTGCAGTGGTGCCATCTTGAACAGGCGACGGCCCTGGCCAGTCTTTTTCTTCGTGTACTTGAAGTAGGTGACCTGCAACATGACCGACAGGGCTTCGACTACAAAAATGCCGCCCATGATGGCCAGCACAATTTCCTGGCGCACGATAACGGCAATCGTGCCAAGGGCTGCGCCGAGTGCCAGAGCGCCTACATCGCCCATGAAGACTTGCGCCGGGTGGGTGTTGAACCACAGGAACGCCAACCCGGAGCCCGCCATGGCGCCACAAAATATCATCAACTCGCCCGATCCGGGAATATGGGGAAAGAACAGGTATTTGGAATAGACCGCGCTGCCTGTTACGTAGGCAAATATCCCCAGAGATGCGCCCACCAGGACCACCGGCATGATGGCAAGACCGTCCAGACCATCGGTCAGATTGACCGCATTGCTGGACCCCACAATAACGAGGTAGGTGAGAACCACAAAGCCAAAAACACCCAAGGGGTAGCTCACTTCCTTGATGAACGGCAACAGCAGGCCGGCCTTTGGCGGCAAATTGACATCAAACCCGGATTGAACCCAATTGAAGAACAGCTCCAGCACCCGCAGGTTGGAGTTCTCGGAAATACTGAACACCAGATAGAGCGCGGCAAGCAGACCGATCATGGATTGCCAGAAATACTTTTCACGCGAACGCATGCCCTCAGGATCTTTGTTCACAACCTTGCGCCAGTCGTCCACCCAGCCAATCGCGCCGAATCCCAGAGTAACCAACAAAACGATCCAGACAAACCGATTGCTCAGGTCCATCCACAGCAGCGTGGAAATCGCAATCGCCAGGAGAATGAGTACACCGCCCATCGTGGGCGTGCCACTCTTGTGCAGATGGGTTTCCATTCCATAGCCGCGCACGGGTTGACCAATCTTCAACTCCCGCAGTTTGCCAATGACGTAAGGGCCGGCGGCCAGCCCAATGAGCAGCGCGGTGAGCGCGGCCATCACGGCGCGAAAGGTCAGGTACTGAAACACCCGGAAATAGCCGAATTCTGGCGACAACGTTTGAAGCCATTGGGCCAAACTCAATAACATGGGTGCACTCCAATAAGAAACTCAGCCCGCATGGCGACGCTCCTGCTGTGGCGCAGTGCTGACAAGCATGCCCCCCAAGGCATCGACCACGCGCTCCATCCGCATAAACCGCGAACCCTTGACCAGCACGCTGTGCAAGTGCGGCAGGTCGTTCAGCAGCGCATCAATCAATTTTTCAACCGACTCAAAATGCCGGGCACCCTCGAATGCGTTCGCCGCCACCTGCGCCAGTTCGCCCAACGTAAAGACCTGTTCAATGTTCCTGGCCTTGGCATAGCGCCCGGCTTCTGCATGGAACATGGGACCTTGATGCCCCACTTCACCCATATCGCCCAACACCAGCAAACGTGGGCCTGGCAAATCGGCCAGCACGTCAATAGCAGCGCGCACGGAATCCGGGTTCGCGTTGTAGGTGTCATCAACCAGGGTCACCTCACGCCCCTGAACGGCCAGCAGTGATGCCTTGGACCTGCCTTTTACGGGCACAAAAGTCTGCAAGCCGTCAACGACTGCTGCGGCTGACACCCCTGCGGCTAGTGCCGCGGCGGCGGCGGCAAGAGAATTCTTGACGTTGTGCCGGCCGGCAATGGCCAGTCGGTAGTGCAAGTCCTGGTCCATTCCGCGCGCATGCACCTGCCAGGCGCCACCGATCCATTGCGCTTGCGCGCACACCAGAGCGTCGCGGCCACCTGCGCCATCCAGTGCAAATCGAACCACACGGCGCGATCCTGCCAGGACTTCCCACACGTGGGCATGCTCATCGTCACGTGGAATCACCACAACGCCCTGCGGTCCGACCGGGGTAATCACGGAGCCATTTTCCAAAGCGACGGCACGCACCGTATGCATAAATTCCAGGTGCTCGCGCTGTGCGTTGTTGACCAAGGCCACGGTGGGCTGCGCCATAGCTGCCAGCACCGCTATTTCGCCCGGATGGTTCATACCCAACTCCACCACGGCGATTTCGTGCTGCGCACGCAGTCGCAGCAGCGTCATGGGGACACCTATGTCGTTGTTCAGATTGCCCCGTGTGGCCAACGAAGCGCCATCGGGCTTGAAGCTCGCCAAAATGGACGCCAGCATCTGTGTGACCGTGGTTTTGCCATTGCTGCCAGTGACCGCGATCAGCGGCAAACTGAACTGTGCCCGCCAGGCCCGCGCCAATGCGCCCAATGCGAGGCGGGTATCGGGAACCACAATACAGGCCATGCCTTTGAGGGGACTGCGGTCCGCACTGGCGTGACACAGGACTGCTACCGCACCGCGCTGCTGTGCTTCCAGCAAAAAATCGTTGGCGTCATAGCGCTCGCCTTTGAGGGCTATAAAAAGGTCGCCTGGCTCAACCGTGCGGGTGTCGGTGTGGACGCGGTCCACAACGGTAGAGCCACTGCCTTCGAGTTGCGCAACGGGCAACCACTGAAGCACCTGGGAAACGGACACCATGGAACTCATGTGCGCACCTCTACTGCGCGCATGACGCGACTTTGCAAGGCACGCTGCGCGTGGTCACGGTCCAGAAAGTTGTGTTTGACACCGGCAATCTCCTGGGTCGCTTCGTGTCCCTTCCCGGCAAGCAGCACAACGTCGCTGGGCTGTGCGCGGCCGATAGCATCCGAAATCGCCAACGCCCGGTTCGTCTGCACCGTCACAGCCTTGCTTTGCACCAAACCCAACAAAATTTGAGAAATGATGGCTTCGGGCTTCTCGTTTCGGGGGTTATCGCTGGTAACGACCACCTGATCGGCCTTTTGCGAAGCGATGGCACCCATCAGTGGCCGCTTGGACGGATCACGGTCACCGCCACAGCCAAAGACGCACCACAGGCGACCACCACGCTGTGTTGCCATAGGGCGCAGCGCAGACAGCGCCTGTCCGAGCGCGTCGGGTGTGTGGGCATAGTCAATCACCACTATGGGTTCGCCAGCCGTACCCAAACACTCCATGCGCCCTGGAACCGGATGCAATGCACTACAGGCCTGCACGGCTGCATGCAACGGAACACCCAGACCACGCATGGCAGCGATGACACCCAGCAAGTTGGATACGTTGTAGTTACCGATCGTGCAAGTCTGCAAGGTATGCGCCTCGTCACCTTCGACGACATCAAAGCGCAGACCCCTGGATTCGTAACCGATGGAGCGTGCCTGCAGACGTGCGGGTTGTTTGCAGGAAACGGTCCACAAATCAAGTTGCCCTGTAGCACCGAGCACCTGCGCCAGTTGTGCGCCATGTACGTCGTCCACATTGACGACTGCACACTCCAGCCCCGGCCACGCAAACAACTTGCGCTTGGATTCCCAATACGCTGCCATGCTGCCGTGGTAGTCCAGGTGATCCTGGGTAAAGTTGGTGAACACGGCCACCCGAATGCGGGTGCTGTCGAGTCGGTGCTCTTCGATTCCAATGGACGATGCCTCCATGGCGCAGGCTTTGAGACCTTCAGCCACGAATTGGCGCAGTGTGCGTTGCAACAAAACGGGATCCGGTGTGGTCATTCCAGTGGAAAGAAGCTGAGCCACCGTTTGCGAACCCGACGCAGTGGCGCCAAGTGGAGGACGACCAACACCCAAGGTGCCGACCATGCCACATGGCAAGGCCTGCGCACCGGGCAAAGCCGACAGAGCTTGGGCCAGCCACCAAACAGTGGAAGTCTTGCCATTGGTCCCGGTAACGGCCACTACCGACAAATCAGCCGATGGCGTGCCCAGGAATTCGGATGCGATAAACCCGGTACTCGCCTTTAGGCCATGAAAGCTGGCCGTCGTATTCCCATCCAGCGCATAGGCCGACACGCCATCCTGTTCGACAAGACACGCTGCAGCGCCACGCTGTGTTGCATCGGGAACGTATTGACGCGCATCGACCACAGTGCCTGGCCAGGCAATAAACCCATCTCCCGGGTTCACTGAGCGGCTGTCAGAACACAACGTGCCCGTGACATGCTGGCGCAACCATTGCGCGGCGTGCGAGGGAGTGTGAAAGCTCTGCATCAGAAGCTCTCCTCCACGGCTGCCACGATTTGCGGCTTGACGGCCATGTCGGGCTGCACGCCCATCATGCGCAGGGTTTGCTGCACGGTTTCGCTGAAAACGGGTGCGGCCACATCACCACCGAAATACTTGCCATTGCTGGGCTCGTCAATCATTACCGCAACCACAATGCGCGGGTTGTCGATAGGTGCAATGCCAACAAAGAAGCCGCGGTACTTCTTGTCAGCGTAGCCTTTACCTTCCTGCTTGTGGGCTGTACCGGTTTTGCCCCCAACCGAATAGCCCATGGTTTGCGCCTTGGGTGCCGTTCCACCGGGACCAGTCACCAGGTGCAGCATGTTGAGGACCTGGTGGGCGTGGTTGGCATCCATGACTCGAACGCCGGGTGCCGACTGGGTTGCCTTGAGCAGAGTGACTGGTGCCAGCTCACCCTCACGTGCGAACACGCTGTAAGCCCGCGCCAACTGAAAAAGGCTACTGGACAAGCCGTAGCCATAGCTCATGGTCGCCTGTTCAATCGGACGCCAGGTTTTGGAGGCCCGCAACCGACCGCTGACTACGCCCGGGAAGGGCACTTGGGGTTTTTGGCCAAAACCGACCTGGCTGAACATCTCCCACATTTCATGCGGCTGCATTTGCATGGCCATCTTGACCGTGCCCACGTTGCTGGATTTTTGAATGACTTCATTGACCGTCAGCGCACCATGTGGATGGGCATCGCTGATGGTGGCACCGCCTATGGTGATCCGACCGGGTGCTGTCTGAATCACGGTCTCGGGCTTGACTAGCCCCTTTTCAAGCGCCAGTGCAATCACGAACGGCTTCATCGTGGAGCCGGGTTCAAACGTATCCGTCAGGGCACGGTTTCTCAATTGAGCGCCAGTCAGGTTGGCACGCTTCGCCGGTGAATAGCTGGGGTAGTTGGCCAAAGCCAGAACCTCGCCGGTCACGACGTCGAGCACCACCACACTGCCTGCCTTGGCCTTGTTTTCCACCACCGCATCGCGCAACTTCTGGTAGGCAAAAAACTGCACCTTGCTGTCAATACTCAGCTGAAGATCTCGACCGTCCAGTGGCGGCGTTTGGTTACCCACATCTTCCACCGCGCGGCCCATGCGGTCTTTGATCACCCGGCGCGAACCATTGCGACCGGACAGCTCCTTGTTGAAGGTGAGCTCGACGCCCTCCTGCCCCTTGTCCTCCACATTGGTGAAGCCGACAACGTGTACAGCAGACTCGCCTTCCGGGTATTCGCGCTTGTATTCTTTGCGCTGGTAAATGCCTTTGATGTTGAGGGCGCTGATTTGACGCGCAACGGCTTCGTCCACCTGGCGCTTGACCCAGACAAAGGTCTTGTCCTCATCGGCAAATTTTTTTGCCAGTTCTGCGACCGGCATTTCAAGCAGCTTGGCCAAACGCTGAAGCTGATCTTTGTCGATCTCGACGTCTTCTGGAATCGCCCAGATACTGGGTGCTGGTACGCTGGACGCCAGGATCAAACCATTGCGGTCCAGGATGCGACCGCGGTTGGCGGGCAGGTCCAGCGTGCGCGCAAAACGCACTTCCCCCTGGCGCTGGAAAAAGTCATTGGCCACAACCTGAATGTAGGCAGCACGTGCCGCCAATCCAAAGAAGGCCAATGCGACAGCGCCGACCACTAGCTTGCTGCGCCAAACCGGTGTGCGGCTGGCCAGCAAGGGGCTGGAGGTGTACTGGATGCTGCGGCTCATTGGCTGGCCTTTTTAGCGGGGCCATTGGTGCGTGCGTTGATCGGCTGATCTTGGCTATTGGCGGGCACCGAATAAGAAACATAGGTGGTGACCCCCGGTGAAGCCAACCGCATCTGCAACTTTTCCCGCGCCAGTCGCTCGACCCGCGCGGGCGTAGCTTGCCCGCGCTTTTCGACTTCCAAACGCTCACGCTCTGTCTCCAACCTCGTCGCTTCACTATGGGCCTTGTCCAACTCTGAAAACAGACGACGCGAGTCATACTGCACCCCCACCAGGTACAGGGCGCTGACCAGCACCGCCAACAGCAGTACCAGATTGAGCCTGATCACGCTATGGTCCTCTGGGCCACTCGCATGATGGCGCTGCGCGAGCGCGCATTACCACTGATCTCGTCGGCAGATGGCTTGATGCGATCCAATGCAACGAGCTTCATCACCTTGGGCGCCGCAAATGGTGCGCGGCGGTCATACTCGTCGCGGGAATGTTTGGCTATGAACTGTTTGACGATGCGGTCTTCCAGCGAATGGAAGCTGATTACAGCCAAGCGACCGCCCGGCTCAAGTACATGCAGGCAGGCCTCTAACGCTTGTTGCAGCTCTTCAAGCTCGGCGTTGATGAAAATCCGAAAAGCCTGAAATGTGCGCGTTGCAGGGTCCTTGCCCGGCTCGCGGGTTTTGACCTGCTCAGCCACGAGTTGGGCCAACTCGGTGGTGGTTGAAATTGGGCCCCGTTCCTGTCGGCGAGCAACAATCGCCTTTGCAATGGGGCCAGCAAACCGTTCTTCACCATATTCACGTATCACCTCCGCGATTTGATTGGTTTCGGCTGTCTCCAGCCACTGAGCCACACTCTCACCACGCGTGGTATCCATACGCATATCCAGTGGTCCGTCGAAACGGAAACTGAATCCACGAACCGGGTTGTCGATCTGGGGTGAACTCACACCCAGGTCCATCAAGATGCCCGCAAGGCTTGCGGCGGGCAAATCTGCAAGATGTGAAAAAGCTTCATGCCGAATGGAAAACCGCTCGTCCGAGATGGCATTGGCCTGGGCAACGGCCTCCGGGTCCCGGTCATAGGCAATCAGTCGCCCGAGCGGGGACAGTCGCGACAAAATCAGTCGTGAATGACCGCCCCGACCAAACGTTGCGTCCAAATACGTGCCATCGAACTCAGGCGCGGCGGGATCAGTCGCATTGTTGAAAAGCGCATCCACAGCCTCGTTCAACAACACGGTGGCGTGGGTCCATGAAGTTTCCACCGCCCGGCCCTAAAAGGAAAAGTCCTTGAAGACATCGGGCATTTCGCCCTGCATGGCTTTGGCTTCTTGTGCGTCGTAAGTTGCCTTGTCCCACAACTCGAAGTGGTTGCCCATGCCCAGCAACATCGTGTCCTTGGCAATACCTGCAGCTTCCCGAAGTTCAGGCGACACCAGAACGCGACCCGTGGCATCCATCTCGACATCCATGGCGTTACCCAAAAAGATACGCTTCCACCATTGGGCGGACATGGGTAGCGCGGCAATACGCTCGCGAAACTTTTCCCATTCAGGGCGCGGAAACACCATGAGGCACCCGTGGGGGTGCTTGGTGATGGTCAGATGGCCAGATGCCGTCGCACTCAGGACGTCACGATGCCGGGTTGGCACTGATAGCCGACCCTTTCCATCCAGACTGAGAGATGAAGCCCCTTGAAACACCGCTGACCACCTTTATTGCACGACGACAGAAAAATGCGCCGCCATGGGCACTTTTCACCACTAAATTGCACTTTTTTGCACTGTATCAGCAAAAGTGGATCATGCAAGGGGGCTTGTAAGAATTTTTTCCAATGAAATCAACGACTTAGAAGTGATTCTGCAGCTGGCAAGGCAGCAAAAATCGTTCTAAATTAAGGACTTAGCGAAGGCAATGAAAGTAACGCTTTAGGGTCTTCGTCCATCTTGGCCGTTTTAGGCAGAGCCAAGGACCTGGGGCGCCAGATGTCACAGGATGTAACGGGAGAGGTCTTCATTCTGGCTGAGTTCGCCCAGCCGCGCATCCACGTAGGCCGCGTCCACCCGAACCGTTTGACCCGACAAGGAAGCGGCATCAAAGCTGACATCATCCAGCAGGCGTTCCATGACCGTGGATAACCGCCGCGCGCCAATGTTTTCGGTGCGTTCGTTGACGTCAAACGCGATCTGTGCCAGGCGCGTAATGCCCTCTTCGGTGAAGTCCAGCGTCACGTTTTCGGTTGCCAGCAGCGCCTGATACTGCTTTACCAACGATGCGTGGGTCTGCATCAGAATAGCCTCAAAATCCTTGACCGAGAGCGACTGCAATTCCACCCGAATGGGAAAGCGCCCTTGCAACTCAGGTATCAAGTCGCTGGGCTTGCTCAGGTGAAAGGCGCCAGACGCCACGAACAGGATGTGATCGGTCTTGACCACACCATATTTGGTAGAGACGGTCGTCCCCTCCACCAGCGGCAGCAAGTCGCGCTGCACGCCCTGGCGCGACACCTCGGCGCCGCTGCCCTCGCTGCGCGAGGTGACCTTGTCAATTTCGTCAATAAACACAATACCGTTCTGCTCCAGCATGTGCAGGGCCTGGGTCTTGATGTCGTCTTCGTTGACCAACTTGGCGGCCTCTTCATCCACCAGCAACTTCTGCGCATCGCTGATCTTGAGCTTGCGTATCTGACGCTTGGCCTGCCCCATCTGTCCAAACATTCCGCGCAATTGTTCGGTCATTTCCTCCATGCCCGGGGGACCCATCACTTCGAGTTGTGGTGCTGCCAGTGCAACGTCGATCTCGATTTCGCGATCCGCCAATTGCCCTTCACGCAACTTCTTGCGAAAGGTCTGGCGCGCAGTGCTTTGCGGCATGTCGTCGCTGCTCACAACCCCAAACTCGCCTCGCGCAGGAGGAATCAGGATGTCGAGAATGCGCTCTTCAGCAGAGTCTTCTGCACGCGCACGCACTTTGCGTTTTTCGGCTTCACGCGTCTGCTTGACCGCAATATCGGCCAGATCTCGAATAATGGAGTCAACATCTTTGCCCACATAGCCAACTTCAGTGAACTTGGTTGCCTCCACCTTGATGAAGGGCGCATCAGCCAGGCGGGCCAGGCGCCGTGCGATTTCGGTCTTGCCAACGCCAGTGGGGCCAATCATCAAAATGTTCTTGGGCGTGATCTCACCGCGCAAGTCGCCCTCCACTTGCTGGCGCCGCCAGCGGTTGCGCAGGGCAATGGCAACCGCGCGTTTAGCCTGGGCCTGACCCACGATGTGTTTGTCGAGCTCAGAAACGATTTCTTGGGGTGTCATAGCGCTTCCACTATGTGCTGCATGTTGGTGTAAATGCATAACTCACCCGCAATTTCAAGCGAGCGTTTGACGATGTCAGGTGCCGACATTTCAGTATGGTTGAGCAATGCCATCGCTGCTGCTTGTGCATAGGCACCACCTGAGCCTATTGTCACAATGCCGTTTTCAGGCTCCAGAACATCACCATTGCCGGTGATGATCAACGAAGTTTCCATGTCTGCAACGGCCAGCATGGCTTCGAGTCGACGCAGCACCCGGTCGGTGCGCCAATCCTTGGTCAGCTCAATGGCGGCACGGGCTAAATGTCCCTGGTGCTTTTCAA
>Ga0247844_1007779_pt1 | contig 11939 bp, 16 predicted proteins | sample LaCtaG_FD_192421 | JGI IMG/M metagenome (GOLD analysis project Ga0247844, IMG submission 192421) | Freshwater microbial communities from meromictic Lake La Cruz, Castile-La Mancha, Spain - LaCruzMarch201714.5m_1 | ecosystem: Environmental > Aquatic > Freshwater > Lake | place: Spain: Castile-La...
TAGGGAGTATTTTCGAGAAATTGTACATGCCATTCATGAAAGAAAAGAAATATTTACTCCAAATGAGTATTCACTAAACCAACCGGCAAATAATTCTTAAATTAGCCTGCTATGTCGACGATTTACGATAATATGTTCAAAAACTCCTCCATAATATTGAAAAACTCTCTCGTGAAATTCCCCCCAAGATTCAAATGCCTTAGTCTGAAAAAACTGGCAATAACGCAGTGAAACTCCAGGAACACTTGCCACAAATAGATATCCCCTTACTTGATGCTGTCCAATATAAAGATCCACTTCTCCATGATCAATTTGAAGAAATTTTCCTTTCTCAAAATCAAGATTTAGAAAACTTTTCTCGGTAGTTAATTTAAATTCTTTTCTAATTTGAGCAGTAATAGCTCTAATGGTTCTAGAGGATCCTTTATAGGAACATTCCTCCTGGAGTTTTTTATAAATGACACTGGCAGTAAATCTCTGTTTTTTTGGAACTTTATGAGAATGCTCAAATTCAATATATTCATTTATTTTATTCTGAATATCAGGGGTAACAACTTTAGGAACTCTTTTTCTTTTGCCTCTTAGTTCAATTAAATGTTCAGGGATTTTAATAATTTTATTAATAGTTTCCCAGGACCGATTATATTCCCGAGCGATTTGGTAGACAGATTTTTTATTGATATGAAATTCTTTTCGAATTTTGTTAAACTCATCCATACGTAGCATCCTTGCCTCCGTTTTTTGAATTAATACTTTTGTTTGGGTATTAAAGTTTAACTCAAATTTGGAGGCATTATGCTTCGGTCTATGACTCTCGATTATACACTGCCAACTATCTCGTTCTTATATGGCCAGACTCACATTCAGATTCTTTTTGACATTGAACAGTGAAAGTAGTTTTAGAAGTTCTACCGATATTTATAACTTTTAGTCCTGGCAAAAAGACTTTTTGAAGGAGATAATTTTCTGGAGTCATGGTTCCTCTTTTCTAAAAATTTTGTGTGGTAATAAAATTTTATGAAAAAAAGAAAACATGACTCAACTGACTAAAAAACTATTGATTCGGTGCGCACACCATTAAATTTGAAGACCCATAATGGATGCAATTCTCACCCATGAATGCAAATTTATTTAAAGCAATGACTGTCTTAACTAAATTTTTAATTTTAATATATTTTAAAAATTTCTAGGAAGTGAAGATAAGTTGACGATGAGTTCTCCTAATATCAAAAATTGCATAATCCCATAGTCAGTCAAAGAAATTTTTCCGTTAGCGGTCCATTCCGGATACATGGGTAACAGTTTATTCCGGAGACTTAGGTAACACTTTTATTTTAAATGGATCGGCTACTGGTTCGACCCTTTGTGCAGCCTCTAATACAATTTCCCAGATCATAATCTAGAGGTGATTGACTGCTATTATATAAAATATTCATTATCGCTAAAGAAAAAGAGCCTCGAAGCACCCAACAAACATTAGTTTTGAAAGTAGACGGGTTGATGGATTGTAGTAGATCCACCTTCAGACATAGGTTTTTCAAATTGCATTTTTTTAAGTTCATCAATCATGCATTCTTTGGCACTTTTTCCTAATACAAAACTTTTAGCATAAGCATTTGGTTCTTTCACCTTACCATCGTTGGCAATAATAAAATCAAAAAGGACAATTGACTCTTTTTCTTCTTCCTTAGGAATTTGAAGGAGATAACACTCTTTCAACTTTGGCAGGTTGGATTTGAAGGAATTTTGGAATTTTTCAACATAGCTTTTTTGAGGTTTTTGATCCATGCTTGAGCAGCTAAAAAAAACAACAGCAGATATAATATGCATAGACTTAGATAAGAAATTTTTCATAGTATATGCCCTTTTTTTCGATGCTCAAATTTAGTTCGAACTATTATCCATCGTCAAATTATAGGTCCATTCCGGATACATGGGTAACAGTTTATTCCGGAGACATAGGTAACACTTTTATTTTAAATGGATCGGCTACTGGTTCGACCCTTTGTGCTGCCTCATCAAAATAACCAAGATCATAATCAAGAAAAGATACCACCCAAATTCCGTCTTCCACTTCTTTTATTCCCACCTGTTGTCCTGCAAATGATCTACTTAAACTCACTTTCCTTCCTTGGCATAGAACCTCCTATGCCATAAAGTGTAACCTATGTGTCCGGTATGAATTGTTACTTATGTATCAGGAAGGACATTTTTTGCACATTATCCACAGTAAAATGCCCAAGCCTCATTTGGTTTCCACCACCTTCATGATGAGCCTTTGCCTTATACTCATGATCATTTAGCCAGCGAGCTGTTGTTGATAGACTTCCCATTTTTAAATATGTTTCAAAACATACGCGGATAGTGGCCGCATGCTCAGGATCGATGGTAAGTGATGCACGATTCGTTGGATGTTTTTATAACCAAGCGGAATACTTCCTCCGTTATGAAGTTCACGGCTGGCCCTCGCCAAGATGTTTAGATGAACTCGCTCGCTCACCTGCTTTCTTTCATATTGGGCCATGGTCATCGATTGAAATAAAACCATTTCGCCAACGGCGGTCGTCGTATCAAAGTCCTCTCTTAAGCTTAAAAATGAACATTTATTATTTTTAAGCATGTCCCAAATGGAAACAAAATCCATTAGATTTCGAGAAAGCCTTGAAAGTTCAGTCACCATGATAAGATTAATTTTTCCAAGCTTTGCATCTTTTAGCATCTCTTGGAGCTTAGGCCTATTCATGTTCTTGGCCGAGATCCCAGCATCAATATAAACGCCTGCAAGCTCACCGAAGGATGAAGTGCGGTTACGCCATTCTATGGCCTCTTTGAGCCTGTGCTCTTGGTTTCTGATCGATCCATCAGGATTTTCAGCTTGCTCTTCGGTAGTTCGACTACTTTTTGCAGCGGGGCACCATTTTTTAACTATTTTTTCTAAAATTTTTGTGCGCAATATTTAAGCTACTTGCTCAATATCAAAGTCTGGAAACAAAATAACTGCGGGGTGAACTTTAAGTGCTTTTGCTAAAACTAAAGCTCGCTCTCGGCCAATATTTTTAGTACCTGTCTCTAAAGCTGAAATATTTGATTGAGTCATGCCAGTGAGTTTAGCTAAATCAAGTTGGCTTAACCCTTGTAACTCCCGAATAGTTTTTAACATCTCTCCAGGAGTCATCTGAACATTGATTTTTGCTTTTACAAAATTTTTCTTATCCATAAAGTTACTCCTAGTAATCATGAGGATTGATTTCAAAAACATAAACCTCTAATAAACCATCACCCAACTTATATATAACGCGCCACTGGATCCCTAAACGTGAAGATCTAAAACCTCGCCATTTACCTTTAAGAACTTCATCATGAAATCCCTTAATCATCTTAAGGCCTTTGGGTCCTTCTAGTTCGACGATTCTCTTCCAGGCTTCATATCTTCTTAATACTTCTATGGGAATTTTCTTTATACCTTTAACAACACTTTTTTGTTCGAAAACCGTCCACATACACAATAGTATATATGTCTTTTTGTATATGTCAAGCTTTTACCTAAAGACCATGCTATGGTCGTAGCCAAATTATTGGCCAAATATCGTAAACGAGAGAGACGTCTAGCTAGAAATGCTGGTCGATTGACCTTTGGGAGTATAAATTTGAAATACTTTGAGAGTCCTGCCCACCTCTCATCAAATGCACAGAAATGTGAATTTCATTACTTGGATAAATTAATCAAAGAACGAATGAAAGCAAATCACTAGTTTTATTTGACTGCTCCACTCTTTGAACTAACAGATAAATGTCTATCAAAAAGTAAGTCAAGAAAAAAAAGTTTTCCCAGATTTCAAAGCTTCGCAAACATTAGGAAACTGTGCCATTTTGCTGAAGATCCAGCTTTGTTTTCACCCCAGCCTTCCATTTTTTCAATGGCCTTCCATAATTTTTCAAATTCATTCAACGAGAAGTCTTGAATTTTTTTGCTTCCGTTAACTCCAGTTTGTTTGTGAATAAACAGAATATATTTCTTTGTTTGATTTTCTTTGGGAGGAGCGTAGACGTTCATTAGAGCTGGGATATCTTTGTTTCCGTGAACATTTTTTAAAGAATCAAGAAGAGCAGCATGCCCAGTTTCATAATCAGAAAAAACAGCAAAACCACCAGCTGTTCCTATCGCGCCATTTCTTTTACTCACATTTCCTAAAACGAGGTTTCCTGGGTTTTGATTTCTCCACGGGCGGCTTCCACCATCAAACTTCCATTGTGATCCATTGAAATCAGTATAAATGACGGAATTTCCTGGCCCTGATTCTGCATTAATGTATTTTGCCATATTACTTATCTCAGTTTTCTGAATCAATAATCTTTAGCAATTTTGGACAAATATAGATCTTATTTCTCATCGCTCCAGTTTGCTCAATGAGAATCCCCATGTTTACTAGGCGATCAATTCCATTTTTTACTGAGTTATAGGGTAATTTCCATTTTTTTGAAAGCAAGGAAATTGACACCATTGGAGTATGAAATAATTCCTCTATAATTCGCGGTGCTGTTTCTGGCATCTTTTTTCCAGCTTTAACTTGTGCGAAAAGTTTATCATGAAGAGATTTGAGCCTCTTCCCATCATTGATGGCCGATCTAGACTGATCGCATACACCTCTTAAAAAAAACTTAAGCCACTCACTCCATGCAGATTTCTGGCTGACTTCAAAAAGGCGATTATAATATTCACTTCGATACTTATGAAAGAAGCTCGAAAGATATAGAATGGGGTGAGTTAAAATTCCTCTATCTAGCATCAAAAATAAAATGAGCAATCGTCCAAGCCGTCCGTTGCCGTCCAAAAAAGGATGAATAGTTTCAAATTGATAATGTACATATGCGCATTGTACCAGAACTGATTCTTTAGGATTTGAGTGGATGTAATTTTCGAGTTCAGATAGGCAATGATTCATTTCCTGTGGAGGCGGTGGAATAAATTTTGCATCCTTTAAAGTTGATCCTGGAGCACCAATCCAATTTTGGCTTGATCTTAATTCTCCTGGACGTGCGTGGTTTTCTCGTGCGCCCTTCATTAAAACTTTATGAACTTCACAAAAAAATCGACTGGAAATGGGAAGCTTTTTTGAAAGCTTTATTCCATGTTCGAGTGCCTTGATATAGTTTTGTACTTCTTTAATGTCGTCAATATTGGTTTGCCCGATGCTTCCAGCTTTAAAGAGAAGTAGGTCTGTAAGTGAGGCTTGAGTTCCTTCAATTTGCGAGCTTGATACGGCCTCACGCTGAATATAGGGTGTGATTAAAAGGTAGGGATTAGGGAGTGCATTGCCTGTTCCCGTGAGTTCTCCGACCAATTGATTGGCCACAGATAGAAGACGAATAACCTCATCATCATAAGTTAATAATGGGGGTAAGGGGTTTGGAATATAAGCCCAATAGTTTTGAAGTGTTTTTACACACTTGCCAGAACTTGATTTTTTAAATATTTCTGGTTTCATTTTTTGAAATAAGGTAAATTGTTAATTCAATATTATGTCAAATAGTGAAATAAGTCTATTTGTTATTTCAAGGAAATGAACTGTCAATAAAGAATATAAGGCAACCGTTTGCAAGAATTTATACCAGACTTACTCGTTTAAAAGTTGGAAATTCTGGCGATTCAAAACCAGTGGGAAATGGAGTCACGGAACTACCTTTCACTTTTGGTGGCGGTATCAGAATTTATTTTGGCTTGATGGAGAGAAAATTTTGGTGCTTTTAAATGGAGGAGATAATTCATCTCAAGAAAAAGATATCCAACTTGCTCATGAATATTGGGCAGATTATTTAAGGAGAAGTGAATATGAAAAAGAAAACTAAGTCCTCCATTTCATTTAACGATGACCTTGTGGCCATATTGCGTGGTGATGAAGAAGCACAAATTGAATATATCAAGGCCAACTTTGAAAATAATGGTGATGAGCCATCCGCAATTTTATCGGCGATTAGAACAGTGGCTGAGGCCCGTGGTTTTAAAAATTTTGCGGAGTCAGCAGACTTGAATAGAGAGAATCTTTACCGCGTACTTTCAGAAGGAGGGAATCCTCGTCTGGATACTTTCTTTAAAATTTTGGATGCCCTTGAATTAAAACTTTCAGTCGAGGCAAAATCCAAAGTCAGTTAAGTCCTTGAAAATCTGTTGAATAGCTTCCATTCTCATAATCTCAAAGACAATCTGGGCCCTGAGCGTCCGAAAACCATTAGTATAAAATACAGGTGCTAGAACTCTCTTTGACTTAAAAATGAAAGTAGTGCTAGAAGTTTGAAGGAACACTTTTAAAAGGAAAATACATGAAGAAGGTAATACTAATCTTAGCACTAATAAGTTTGCCATTAATTTCAAATGCTCAGAACCAGGTTGATAATTTTATTGGAGAATATGACGTAATTCAGGATGACTGCAGGATTGGGGATTCTCTTTACGGACATCTAGAGAGCCTTGTTATCCGAAAAGGTACTTCGTTTGGAAGGAATACGGATGATACTTTTATTGCTTTAAATTTCGGATGGACTATATCTGAAATGAACCTAACGGCGTTTTCTCGTGTAATAACTAAGACTGAAAATGGTGGTTTCCTATACAAACCTTCGAAAGATAACTTTTTCTCAATGGAACATATAAACGGAGATAAATATTTATTTCATTTTTATGTTGAAACGGGAGAATATCTTGATGATTGTACATATGTATTGAACGTAAAATAAGTTCTTATAAAGAATTTGAGTGATCATAAATCTCTAAATAAAAGAATCCAGTCCCGCCCACAAAAGCACTCAAAAAATTGAAAAATTTCCCAAAAATCTCATAATAATGACAGGCGATTTTTTAAGAGAGGACCTTACATTACCTTAAGTACTTGTCATTAATGGCTAGTGACAAAATATACTATTTGACTTTTTCACTAGATTTGCTAAGTAATGGTGTCAATCAATATCTAAAACTAAGGAAATGTTATGAAATCAATTTTTATTATGGTTCTATCTCTTTTTACTTTTCAAGTACTTGCAATAGATAGTCTTTGCGTAACAAAACAAAAAAATGCAGCAAGTTTTCAATTGGCACAAAAAATTGGAGTTTCAGTTCAAGGTGCAGAAATTATTAATTTTGAAAATGGTATCTGGACAGAAGCTGTTGGAAACAATGTGGGAAGTGATAACGTAACAGTGAGAATTGGCAACCGTCTAGATCGAGCTATGACAATCAAGAAATACAAAGTTTCTGTCAAACAACTTGGTGCAACCGATGATTGTAAGATACTTAAAGTAGTTGAAGTTCAAGACTAATTAGTAATCCAAATATTTTGAGTTTTCAAATAAGGCTGGCGATTAGAAATCCTCGGCCTTTTTTATTTTGTCACCAAGCAATTTTTTTTAAATACATACAAAAATGATAAATTAAAAAAAATCTCATAAAGATTCACCTTTAGATGCTCTATGCAAAAATTCATCGAATAGATGAGCAAAAGAAAAAATGAGCGCCTTTTCCCAACTATACTTTAAAATGATAAGGGAATTTTTACTTTAAACTTAAGGATACAATTTTTATTTTTTGTGGCAGATTTTTTCATAGAGAGAACTCCTGTAAAAAAGTTCTCTTCATTTTGCATTTAATTAATAAATTTCAGAGATCCCAAGCTCCTCCAGCCCCTCAAGTTTATAAAACCCTAAGACGGACCTATCATAATAAAAAACCTATACCAGAAATAGGGAATCCCTATTTTATTAATAGATGATTTCCCTCTAAATTCATCTGATTGATCTTAATAATATTAAAATAAAGGAAAAATAAATGTCAGAGCAATCAAAAAATCCAACATTAAAAAAATCAGATAGAAGAGAGTTTATTAGAATAGGAACGGGAGTAGCAGGTCTGTTCACTCTTTCAGGAGGGATCATCAAAAGCTTTGCCCAGAGCTGTGGACTAACAGCTCCACAAACATCTGGACCTTTTTATCCAGGTGAGAATCAATTTGGAGAAAATACAGATCTCACTTTCAACCCTGCAAATGGTGCAGTCGCAAAGGGACAGTTTGTTTATTTAAAGGGAAGAGTGGTTGATCAAAACTGCAGCCCCATAAAAAATGCCAACGTAGAAATATGGCAAGCTTGTGCCAGTGGAAAATATAACAGTATAAAGGATCCAAATCCTGCCCCACTGGATCCAAATTTTAAATATTGGGCCGAAACTTTCACCAATGAAAAAGGGGAATATCATTTTAAAACTATTATACCAGGCGCTTATCCCGCGGATACGAATTGGACACGTCCTCCTCATATTCATTTCAAAGTGACTTGTCTTGGATATCGAGAACTTGTTACTCAAATGTATTTTAAAGGAGAGGAGCTCAATGATCGAGATCTTATATTATTAGATCTTTCTGCTGCAGAGAGGGCCAATGTTATTGTGGATTTTCGTTCAGGAGAACCTGGGTATCCTAAAGAGGCCTTAGTGGGAAATTTTGAAATTACCCTACGTTCAGTACGTAATACACTCTAGATTTTTTTACTACCCAAGCTAGGATACTTTTTATGACTTCAGTAAATTTATTGGCCAAAGAAAATTATACTTATATCAATTACAATAAAATAATTTCTAATAATCCCACCTTACAGGGTAAAAATGTAAAAGTTTGGAACATCCGTCAAAATGATTCCATTAGAATCAATCTTGTGGAAATGTCAGGTGAACTTCCACTACACTCTCATCCAGATGCTGATCATAGTCTCATGGTTTTGGAAGGTAAAATTCGAGTCTTGGTTGGAGATAAAATGATGGAAATAGATAAAGGAGATTTTATTTCTATTCCAGCCAATGTTCCGCATAAGTATTGGAGTCTTACTAAAATATCCATTCTTGTGAGCATGGATGCTCCTTACTACGATCCTAAAAAAACCATATCACTGGAATAGTGAAACCTAAATGTCAAAAAATTCAATTTTTTATTCTTTAATGTCAGTATTCCTTGCTTTCATTGCATGAGATTTGAAAATTTTTAATTTTTGCGTGAATTAAAAAGTAGAATTTTCTTAGCGAAAGAAATAAAAAAATGCCGACAAATTTTACTTGCCGGCATTAAGGATTAAGAAAATTCCTGACTACTATTCAATAATAAGGAGTTTCTTTCAGAAATATGTTTAGCTTCAGAGAAGTTCTAAAATTTGGTTTCTTGCAACTTTTTTTTCTGGAGTCATTTGAATATTTCTCAAATGGCTAATTTTTTTTATTATTTTCTGCAATTCCCAATCAGCAACATATATGGACCTTAATGCAGTTTCACCATTATCATCTCTTATATGCTCTTCCCATTTTTCAATCTGGTATTTAATTTTAGGATCCACCAGCTTTGTTTCCAATAAAAACTTCACATGTGGTGGGCTCAATTTATAAGCGGCATAGCCAAAAATAGATAAAGTTAAACCAATGGAATAATTTCCAGAGCGGGTATAAACCATATCCGAAGTATAGATAAATTCCTTGGCAGGATCAAAACCATATTCCTTACCCATGAACTTGGTGGTTTGATCTAGAACCCATTCCATTTCTGTAATAGAATTGGCCAACAAAAACTCATCAAATATATTTTTTCTAAACTTAAAAACCTGGTCATGAAAAACTTTACTAAAAATGGTTCCCTTAGAAAGAATTTCCAACATTGGTTCAAGAGTTAGATCAGAAAAAGCTAATCCAACATATTTAAAGACTTCATTAGCATCCACTGATAACCAAGGATCATATTGAAGATCTCTACCTTTATTTAAAAATCTTTCATGCAATCGCATCCACTTGTATAGTGCCTCATGAACAATAAGCGCTGCAAAATCAGTATTTGTTTCTAATTTATTCATCACCCGTGTAAATAACTTCAAATTATCTCTAGATAAAATGTCACTTAAATTATCCTTTGAAATAACATTCGGATGTGAACCATCTTTATATAAGATAGCTGTCTGGAATTTAGCAACTTCACCATTGGAACAAAATTGAAATCCTGGGATTTCATCCGGGGTAAAATCATTCTGTACGGCAAGCACTCTATCTATAGTTTGGTCATTGAGATCAAACAATACTTTTTCGTAAACACTATCAGCAATTTCTTTAAGCTGCTTCTCTAAAATACTGGAATATTCACCAATTTTTTTTATGGCCTCTTGGTATTGAAATTTTACAGAGGTATCGTTATGTCTATTTATAGAAAATTTATATTCCTTACTGGAAAACCATAAATCATAGGAAATGGATTTAAGCACATTATTGCCACTCCAACAGACAAAGGCTCCTCCTCCATTACCAATTCTATCCCCAGCAAAAGTGTGTTGAGAAAAACTTAGTTCTAATAGTAATAACCATAAAAAAATCCAGGAAACAGTTTTTTTTTTCATAATACCTCCGTTATTTAGTGATTTATATTTGGGTCAATGGATAAAAATACATACAAACACGGTACACTTCCTTACAAGAATGTTCTTCCATCAATTGGTCGAGCTCATCCTGGGCCCTACGAAATATTTCCTTGGCTTCAGGCATGAGTGACGGATCTACTGCTAATGTAAATGAACTAAAATCTCTTTTTGCAGGAGCAATACTGAGTAGTTTTTCCTTAATCATTTCCAAATCATTTAGATGTGATCGTTGAATCGAAAGATCAAGGATATCTTCTGTTGTATTAAGTTTTTCTCTAGTGCGTTTTATAACACCATTTTTATTAAAAGTTATTAATTTTACTTCTTCCAAAGTGGATAGAACCTTATTAACTTTACTTACATTAATGCCCAAACGCTGGGCAATCCACTGAGGGTCAGATTGAAATCCTTTGGTTTTTATGAGTGATAGCAAAGCGTAATGTGTCCAATCAGAAATAGCGGCAAATTGCTGAGCATTCAACTTAAGAGTTGATTGAGGATTATTAATTTCTTTTATTTTTTTTGTACCCTGAAAAAATAATTCAGCTCTTTCACTGGGATCAAGCAAAAGTTTCTTGGCCATTAACTCTACTTTTTTTAAAGACACTCTTCTTTTGCCTTTTAAAATTTCACTAACCGCAGAAGATTGCATTTCCAGTCGCCTAGCTAGGGCACGTAAGGAGTAATTGGGATTAACCAATTTATATTCCATGAGTTTTCGGTTTAAAAGATTTTGTAGTTTTATTTGAAGATCAATCTTTTCGTACATATTATGTCATCCTAATTTGATGATAGATTTATCATGCAGATTATTTTTGGGCAAGAGATCTTGGTACAAAGTGCACCAAAATCATGGTGCAATAAAATGCAGTCCCAGAATGTATTACAGAAAATGTTGAAATAACTTTTAATATTTTTTTGATACAAAAAAACTCTGTGGAAAATGACATCTCAGATCTTAAGAGGTCATTCCAGATTTGGAAATGTTACAACTTCAAATGGCTTGCAGATGCTTTGTTTGAATGTAAAGGAAACTAAGAATGGTTTTTTATATTTTTTACCAAATTTTTTTTCTATTGTTTGCTCTAATATTATATTACTACTTTTTTCAATTTTTATTTTTTTTCAAGAGAACTATCAATAACTAACTTATTGTCGTTATTATAATTTACCTTAGCTCGTGATTAGGTAAAAACTTCCCCTAGTGAATACTAATTCTAATTTAAATTAATATAAAGAAAGTTTGTGAAAATCGTCATGAAGGGGTTGGCATTAAATGAAAATCGCAATTTTAGCTTTTGTGCTATTGAGTCAATTCATCTACGCGCAGGATTTATTTAATTCAGAATGTAATTTACCCGAGGGTATAAATGGCAAATTTCTTGAAGCACAATCCCGTCAACCCCCTTATTTTGGACACAATTACTTAATTTAATTTTTGATTAATTTTATATCCTATTTTCTAATTTGTTATTTTGGCCGTTCGCTGGGGCCTTAAGTGAATTTGACCC
>Ga0247844_1007783_pt1 | contig 11935 bp, 12 predicted proteins | sample LaCtaG_FD_192421 | JGI IMG/M metagenome (GOLD analysis project Ga0247844, IMG submission 192421) | Freshwater microbial communities from meromictic Lake La Cruz, Castile-La Mancha, Spain - LaCruzMarch201714.5m_1 | ecosystem: Environmental > Aquatic > Freshwater > Lake | place: Spain: Castile-La...
CTTTACACCGGGTGCTGGTCGCGCCAGTGCGCGCAAAGAGCTAGGCCTTGATCCTGAAGCTCACATAATTACCTTTGTGGGTCGCATTCAGCCACATAAGGGGCCGGAAGTTCTCATTCGCGCGATTGCAGAGATGGTTTCACACTCTAAGCATCTGCGTCCGAAGTTGATTACCAACATTATTGGTGGTGCATCCGGTGCTAACCAATCTGAAGTTGAGCGCCTTACTGAACTTGTTTCCTGGCTTGGAATATCTGATGTGGTGCGCTTTGCACCGCCTGTTCCACGCACAGATTTACCGCAGTGGTATCGCGCCGCAGATTTAGTCTGCGTTCCTAGTTACTCAGAAAGTTTTGGCCTAGTTGCACTGGAAGCACAAGCATGTGGCACACCTGTGGTTGCAACAGCTGTAGGCGGCCTTCGCACAGCAGTTGCCGACGGCATCTCTGGCGTATTAGTTGATGGTCATAATCCACGTGCCTGGTCATCTGTCTTTGCTCGACTATTGCAAGAACCACAACGACGCGTGCTTTTGTCTATGGGAGCGATCGAACACGCTTCCCACTTCGGTTGGGATGCCACATCTCGTGGAACACTTGATATCTACGACCGAGTCTTATCTACTCGTCGTGATGCACAGAAGCACATTGGCTAAATGGCGCTGAACCCAGCAGTTGTCATTGAAGATTTCCTGGAATCACATGATTTAGATTTTGAGCGCAGTAATGAAAAAACCTTCATGGTTACCTTGCCAGGAGAGAAGAAGCTACAGACTCATTGCGCATTGATCATTGGCGATCACTCTTTAAGTATTAACGCTTTTGTGATTCGCAAACCTGATACCCATGAAGATGCGGTGCATAAGTGGTGCATGGCAAAAAATGCCCAGATGTATGGCATCGCATTTGCCATAAACGAACTGGGTGATATCTATCTGGTGGGGCGTTTGCCACTAGCGGCTGTGAGTGCGCTAGAGATAGATCGCATCATTGGTTCAGTGCTGCAGTATTCAGATTCATCATTTAACCCACTGCTCGAACTTGGCTTTGCAGATGCAATCCGGCGCGAATGGGCTTGGCGGGTTAGTCGCGGAGAATCATTGGCAAATCTTGAGGCATTTACCCATCTCATTTAATTATTTCTTCTCATCATGAGAAGATAGTCACATGTCACACTCCACACTGATCCTCTTGCGCCACGGCGAATCCGAATGGAATGCTTTAAATCTCTTTACCGGTTGGGTCGATGTCAGACTCTCAGCAAAGGGTGAAGCAGAAGCTGCGCGTGGTGGAAAGTTATTGGCAGAGCGCGGACTTTTACCTGATGTGGTTCACACTTCACTCTTACGTCGCGCTATTCACACTTCACAATTAGCCCTCGATGCTTGTGATCGTCATTGGATTCCAGTTAAACGTTCCTGGCGCCTCAATGAACGCCACTATGGCGCGCTGCAAGGTAAAGATAAGGCGCAGACTCTGGCTGAATACGGAGAAGCGCAATTCACGCTTTGGCGCCGCTCCTTTGACACGCCACCACCGCTGATTGAAAAAGGTTCGAAGTATTCCCAAGATTCAGATCTGCGCTATGCCGGCCTTGGCTCAGATTTGCCCATGACTGAATGCTTAAAAGATGTTGTGGTGCGCATGGTTCCTTATTGGGAGAATGAAATTGTCCCTGATCTAAAAGCGGGCAAAGTAGTTCTGGTTACCGCCCACGGTAATTCACTGCGCGCACTAGTTAAACACCTTGAAGGCATTAGCGATGAAGATATCGCCGGACTCAATATCCCCACTGGAATTCCACTGCTCTATGAACTAGATGAGCAGATGCGCCCAGTGAAAAAAGGCGGAGAGTACTTAGATCCAGCTGCGGCAGCAGCAGCCATTACAGCTGTTGCGAATCAGGGTAAGAAGTAACTTCCTACTGCCCTGCTGTTTGGAGATATCTGGGACCGGTATTTATCGCAGATAACGCTCTCGATTTGGTGGGAACCTTTAAGTATTGAATCGCACCTACATCCCAAAGCGAGATTTTCTGTGGTCTGAGTGTTCGCACTAAATCCCTACTTAAAGGATTAGCAGGAGTTAAGCCTGGATACATCACTGGTAAAAGGAAACCAGTGAGCGCAACTGATCGATCCTTACTTGCTCGCAGGCCAAGAGTTTTTGGTAATCCAGTTAATCCTTGATAGATATTTCCTATCCACTTGGTACCGGCGTTCGGATTTTGAAAGATTGCTCCGGTTTTGTTGCGAAAGAGATTGTTAGACCATCTGTTGAGCGAAGGACCATTACCACCGAGATTTATCGGGGCGCAATTCACGAAGGTATTAAAAAGAAAGTTAATGTTCTTCAAATTTCCAGGAATATAGTCAAAACTAACTGAACTTACCTTGTCACCAAATCCTGAGTTTTCAAAGTAATTATCGAAACAGAAGATGTTGTTAGCTTCTTTGACTCTGATACCGCCGGAGTTAATGAATGAATTTCCATATGCCATATTGTCATTTCCATTTCGGAATACCAGCATGCCTTCTTCATTGTTATTAAAGGTGCAGTAACGAATGACATTCTCGCGACATTTAATAGAGATGCTCTCTGAGTCACCCAAACCAGAGTTTTCCCAGTAGCAATTCTCAATAATAGTTCGAGATATAAAATCCGATTTAGCACCGACTCCGATGCGTATTGGCTCATTTCCATAGTCGCCGCCAGGACCTGGAAGATTCTTAAAGGAGCAGAAGTGAATACGGTGGAAACCTGGAATCTCTGGGTGGGGCAGAACCCCGACTAAGTTCCCAATTGGCGCATTTTCTGGCTTATCTTCAAAGTTGCAAAAGGAAATCTCGTTGTATTGGGTTCCAGCCTCGATATTTATATATTTTTCAGCTGAGTAACCCGTGAAATTCAAATCACTAAGTAGATTCTTGTTACCAGAGACTTTGATTACGATCCCTGAGATATCGCCATCAATAAACTGAAAACCGTTAAAAATCGTCGAATCTGCCTTGAGATTTATCTTGCTGGCACCACTAAAGATAACTGTGCCTGGAGTTTGCGCAGAAATAGTTAGCCCAGCCCGGCTGACAGTTATTTCGGCATCCATATAGGTGCCAGGTGCCAGGGTCAGAACATCGCCTGGGCTAGCAGCGGCTATTGCGCTCTGTAACTCTGCTACCGAAGAAAAACTCTTACTGGGTTCAGATGCAGAAATTGGAGTGAAAGTGCTTAATACGGTGCTCGCTCCAAGTAAGCCAAAGCCTTGCAGTATGTTGCGTCGTGAGATGGAACTTTTAAAGTATTCCATGTGGGATATTTTAAGAGCTACTTAGTTATATTCTTATAATCATCGCGCTTATCACGAATAATCACATTGGTAGTGACAACACCTGCGCGCGCAAAAGCCAGTGAAAGCTTCACATTCTTACCCGCTTCTGCGCCCACACCATTAAAGACTGCCTTTGTTGTTGCCACATCGCCTTCAAAGCGTACTGGCTTATTCTGATCAAGGTTTTGTTCACCTGTGATTGCAGCCGCCACGTTATTAACTGAGATTCCCAGCAGTGCATCACGCTCTTCTGAGTAGTTAATAATCGTTCCAACAACCACCGCTGAGCCATCTTCTGTTGCCACAAGAAGTAAGTTGGTAACAGAGATGTTATTACCTTCGTTTTTGATCATAATCTCAGCGCCGTCTGTCACTTTCTTAACCAGACGTGTTGCAGCGTTGGGCCCTGATCCTGAACATGCGGTGAGTGAGAGAGCCAATGCAACAGCTGTGAATGCAAGCGAAATATTCTTGAAATGTGTTCGGCTCATGGCGAAATTATCTCATGTGAAATAAGCCTTATTTCACGCCGCTTTACGCCGATAACCCGGGGTTTTCTATGTCGGTGATGGCTGGTAGAATTGACCCTCTACCGAAGGGCAATACATGACATTCAAGGTCGGCGAAACCGTTGTTTATCCTCATCACGGAGCAGCTCTTATCGAGGCAATTGAAACTCGAGTAATCAAGGGCGAAGAGAAGACCTACCTAGTTTTGAAAGTTGCTCAGGGTGACCTCACCGTTCGCGTTCCAGCAGAGAATGTAGACCTGGTCGGCGTGCGCGATGTGGTTGATTCCGCAGGCCTTGATCGGGTATTTAACGTCCTTCGTCAGCCATATACCGAAGAGCCAACAAACTGGTCACGTCGCTATAAGGCAAACCTAGAAAAGCTCGCATCAGGAGATGTCATTAAGGTCGCAGAAGTTGTACGCGATCTCTATCGCCGCGATCTCGATCGTGGTCTCTCTGCTGGTGAAAAGCGCATGCTCGCCAAGGCGAAGCAGATTCTCGTCTCTGAGCTCGCACTTGCCGAGCGCACAGATGAAGAGAAGGCTGCAACTCTCCTTGACGAGGTTCTCGCTTCTTAATTTTTTAATAACTCATCGCTATGATCGCCGCAATAATCGCAGCTGCAGGTAGCGGTGAACGTTTCGGTGCTTCCATTCCTAAAGCGCTCATCCAACTTGGCGATCGCACACTTCTAGAGCACTCCATCTCAGCGTTGTCATCGGTTGCAGATCAGATTGTTGTCAGCGCTCCAGCTGGATATGAAGATCAGATCCGAGCACTGGTCGGTAATGACATCACTGTTGTCACAGGTGGCGCCACACGTTCCGAAAGTGTTCGTCTAGCACTAGCAACAATTAAAAATGCAGATTTTATCTTAGTCCACGATGCCGCGCGCGCACTTGCCAGCCGGGAATTGGCAGCACGTGTTGTTGCTGCGCTTAAAGCTGGAGATGTTGCAGTGATTCCGGCTTTGCCAGAAGTTGATACGGTCAAAGTCATTGATGCCAAAGGTTATGTAACATCAACTCCAGATCGCACATCACTGCGCCGCGTGCAGACCCCACAAGGTTTTACATTTTCAGTTCTTAAGGCTGCCCATGCAACAGCTAGTGATGCCACAGATGACGCAGCACTTGTTGCAGCTGCTGGCCACAAAGTGCGCGTCATTGACGGAGAAGAACGAGCCTTGAAAATCACAACACCACATGATCTGGCAAGCGCGCTGCAATTTATGGGTAGCGCGCAATCATTTTCTTCAGGTGTGGGAGTTGATGCCCATGCATTTGGCCAAGGGCGCGAACTCTGGCTGGCCGGTTTGCATTGGCCAGATGAAGTTGGAGTTGAGGGGCACTCTGATGGCGATGTTGCAGCACACGCCATATGTGACGCACTCTTTGCCGCAACTGGACTCGGTGATTTAGGAAGTAACTTTGGAACATCGCGGCCTGAATATGCGGGAGCATCTGGAATCAAGTTATTGAAAGAGACCTACCTGTTGATTAGTAATGCGGGATATTCAATCTCGCATATCTCAGTGCAAATTATTGGAAATCGTCCGAGAATCGGAGCCCGTCGCGCAGAAGCTATTACAACGATATCGACCGCCCTTGGGGGCGCCGAGGTAGCAATCCTTGCAACCACCACCGATGGCATGGGCCTTACCGGTGAAGGCAAAGGTATTGCTGCAATTGCATCGGCCCTTGTTATTAAGTGCGCATAGTTAAAGTAGAATTGCCTAATGAGTTCGCTATCTTTATATGACACCTTAACGCGAACCACCTCCGAGTTCACTCCTCTCAAAGCCGGTGAAGTAGGCATCTATCTATGTGGTGCCACAGTGCAGGCACCGCCACATATTGGCCACGTGCGCTCTGGTGTGAACTTTGACATCTTGCGCCGTTGGCTAACGCGAAGCGGATACAACGTCACATTTATTCGTAACGTGACAGATATTGATGACAAAATTTTGCATAAGGCTGTGCACGAGCAAGCTCCGTGGTGGGCAGTTGCTATGAAGTATGAGCGGGAATTTACGCAAGCCTATGCAGCGCTTAATGTATTGCCACCCACATATGAACCACGTGCCACCGGGCACGTCACACAAATGATTGAATTGATGCAGCTGCTAATTGAAAAAGGCGCGGCATATGCCCCAGGTAATGGCGATGTGTATTTAGAGGTGCGCAAACTCTCTTCCTATCTCACCCTTTCGCGCCAGAAGCTCGATGATTTATTGCCAGCAGCCGATGCCGATGAAACATATAAAAAAGATCCACGAGATTTCGCACTATGGAAAGCAGCCAAGCCAGGAGATCCATCATGGCCAACTCCGTGGGGCGCCGGGCGACCAGGTTGGCACTTGGAATGTTCGGCAATGGCGCATGCATATTTAGGTGAAACATTTGATATTCACGGCGGCGGACTTGATCTGATTTTTCCTCATCATGAAAATGAAATCGCACAATCTGAAGCTGCGGGATATGCCTTTGCTAAGCGCTGGCTACATAACGCCTGGGTCACTGCCTCCGGTGAGAAGATGTCGAAATCACTGGGTAATTCACTGCAGGTGCATGAATTGTTAAAGAGCGTGCGCGGAATTGAACTGCGTTGGTATTTAGGTTCTGCTCACTACCGCTCCATGCTTGAGTTCTCCCATGAAGCACTTGCTGAATCTGCCACAGCTTTTCGTCGCATTGAAGGCTTCCTTAATCGCTCTGTTGAAATCCTTGGAGCAGAGCCAGTACCTACTATCAGTCAGGTCTTTACTGATGCGATGAATGATGATTTAGCTGTGCCAACAGCTCTTGCCTCAATTTCAGAGGCGCTGCGCGCTGGAAATAGCGCAATTACTGCAGGTGATACCGCCACCATTGAAAATAGCGCCAATGAGATTCGCGGAGCGTTAGAAATACTTGGCTGTGATCCCTTTGATCCCGCCTTTGCATCTAGCACCGCCGTTGAAGATATTGGGGCAGCACTCGATGGTGTTATTCAATTAGCGCTAGCCCAGCGCACCGCGGCGCGTGAGCGAAAAGATTTTGCGGCATCCGATCAGATTCGTGATGGCTTAGCAGTACTGGGAATTACTATTGAAGATACAGCTCAAGGGCCACGTTGGTCGATTACTGGAAATGGAAGTAACTAACAATGGCCGGTAATGCAAAACCACGTGGAGCAGTGCGTAAGAGTAAAAAAGGACCATCGGCTGGAACTGGTGGAAATAACAAGCGCCGCCTTGAAGGTAAGGGGCCAACACCGAAGGCGGAAGATCGTCCCTATCACGCAGCAGCTAAGCGAAAGAAGGCTGCTGAAAAAACGGCAGCAAAGAAGCCAGCTGCTGCGGGTCGTAAATTTTCTAAGGGCGATGGATTACGTGGTGAAATCGTTGCTGGTCGTAACGCCGTCCTGGAAGCGCTGCGCGAATCAGTTCCGGCAACCGAGTTACTTGTTGCACGCAGCATTGATGTCGATGATCGCGTTGCCGAGTCGCTGCAGATCGCCCTTAACCATGGGCTATCAATTCGGGAAGCACACCGGGCAGAGGTTGAAGGCATTTCACCTAATAGCCAAGGAATTATTCTTTCGATTAAGCCCTTTCAATATTCATCCTTTGAAGAGATTACGCAACGGGCAAAGAACCCGATGTTGCTCGTTGCACTTGATGGTGTAACTGATCCACGTAACCTGGGCGCAATTGTGAGAAGCGCCGCAGCCTTTGGCGCATCCGGTGTTCTTATGACCGAACGTCGCGCAGCTGGAATGACAGCATCAGCGTGGAAATCTTCGGCCGGGGCAGCGGCTCGTTTGCCCATTGCACAGGTGACAAACCTGGCTCGCACAATCGATGAAGCTAAGAAGTTAGGCTGCTTTGTAGTGGGCCTCGATGGTGAATCCGATCTGATGATTAGCGAGATGAAGGTAGCGACAGAAAACCTTATGGTGATTGTGGGTTCAGAAGGCAAGGGGTTAGCACGTCTTACGCGTGAAAAGTGCGATCTTGTTGTCTCCATTCCAATTAGCGCGAGCACCGAATCACTCAACGCTTCTGTTGCAACATCTATCGCGCTCTATGCCGTCGATGAAGCACGGCGTAAAGGTTAATTTTTTAAGGCATTTGCAGTGATATACCAACGTTTCATCGTCTGTGGAGATTCTTACTCTGAAGGCATGACCGATGAAATCATCGATGGCCAGTATCGCGGATGGGCAGATCGCGCTGCAGATGAGATGGCTAACGCCCACCCTGATTTCACCTATGTGAATTTAGCTGTGCGCGGAAAATTGCTGGGACAAGTTGTGCAAGATCAGGTTCCGATCGCACTCTCTTTTGTAACCGGCGTTGACACCCTGGTTTCATTTCACGCCGGTGCTAATGATGCGCTGCGCCCGGGTTATCAGGCAGATGTTGCCATCGCGCTCTATCAAGATGCGGTCCGATCACTTGCGCGAAGTGGCGCACAAGTAATGCTCTTTACCGTCCTTGAAAAAACTGGCAATCAGGGGCGCGGTGCCGAGATTTGGGAGCGCCGCTTTTCTGCATTTAATAAAGGTGTGCGGGCGGTGGGGCTAGAAGTTGGCGCCATTGTGGTTGATGCCAATGAAGAAAATTTCTTAAGTGATCGAAGATTCTTAGCATTTGATCGCCTTCACTTAAATCAAGACGGTCACTATCGCTGTGCGCAAGCGGTATTAGAAAAAATTGGCTTGCCATTTAATCCTGCGTGGAGAACACCACTGCCACCGGCTAAGAAAATTCCGTGGATTGTGCAAAGGGGCATCACCGTTGCCTGGTTTATTGTTTTTGCGCTGCCCTGGATTTATCGTCGTTTACGGGGTAAGTCATCAGGTGATGGAAGAAGTGCCAAATACCCATTACCGCTCTCCTGGCCGAGGTAAAGGCCACGATTTTTAGAATTGGGCGCTGGGTGCCATAATTACGCTCGCACTTCGCCTCCCTAGCTCAGTGGTAGAGCAGCTCACTTGTAATGAGCAGGTCATCCGTTCAATCCGGATGGGGGGCTCCAAATCAATTACTCCAACGCATCTCGGAAGGAGTCCACATGTCAGATAACTCATTTTCCCATGAATCATTTGATGATCTCATCGCTGCAAATACCGAATATCAAAAAACCTTTAAGTATTCCGGGCTCTCCGGCTCTGCCGCTAAGGGTCTTGCGATTGTGACCTGTATGGATTCACGCATTAATCCACTTTCAGTAGTGGGAATGAATTCAGGGGACGCCAAGATTCTTCGTAATGCGGGTGCGCGAGTGACCGAAGACGTTTTACGTACCCTGGTTCTTGCTACCTACTTACTTAACGTCAATCGCATTTTGGTGATGCCACATACTGATTGCGCCATGGCGCGTGGTGATGAAGCAGCAATCCATAAACTCATTGATGATAAGTATGGTGTGAATACTTCAAGTCTGGAATTTAAAACGACTTCAGATCAATTAGGTGCGCTGGCATCTGATATCAACCGGGTGCGTTCCTACCCACTGCTTCGCGAAGGTGTTGTAGTTGCAGGAGCAATTTATGATGTCAAGACTGGGAAAATTACTCCATACGAGGGTTAGCACGGCGGATCGGCATCTTAGTAACCGGATAGCTCAAATCTTCTAGGAAATCCTGAATCAGAAGCTGGGCAAGTGCGGGCTTTTCCTTAATAAATTGATGCGATGTCCCTGGAATAATTGCTAGTTGGCCTAGTGGAATACTTTCAAAGAGTTCGATGGTGTGGCTATGTGCGATGACATCATCATCACCGGCCATCACAAGTACTGGGCATTGGATTGTGGCCAAATCTTTGATGGTCAGTGTTGGCTCGGACTTCCATATCTTTATCATCCGCACGATTTTTGCTGCCAAAGTATCGGGTGCATCGGGTGAGGTGCGGTTGTACTCCTCTTGATCCTCCGGCGAAATCACGCCATCGAATTCAGGAAGCGGCAGCGTTCCGCTGTGATGAAAGTTCGCGCCCAGTGTTATCACTGATCGCACGAGTTCCGGGCGCTTAATTGCTGCAAGAAGTGCAATATTTCCACCATCGCTATAACCAATTAAGTGCGCTGGCTCTTTCACAACACTTTCTAGATAAGCAATGAGTTCTTTGAGTTGGTAATCAAAGTGCAAACTTCCGGTGCGATCACCGGTGAAGCCATGTGCGGTGCGATCGTAGGCAAAGGGATGAAATTGTTCTTCAATGGCAGGAAGTACCTGGGCATCCCAATGAGAAGTTTGGCTTAAGCCGCCATGAAGTAACACAACGGCTTCGCCATTGTTATCCCATTCATAGCAATAGAGCGAATGTCCTGCTACCTCGAGATATTTTTCTAACATAGAAAAAACTACTACTGAGCATCCATGATGTGGCGATTGCCACGGTCGAATGTTAGGTAGTTCCAAGTCCAGTCGACGATGGTGCCCACTTTATTGCGCCCGCCAACGAGATAGAACAAGTGCAGGAATAACCAAGCAAACCAGGCAATCGGTCCTGTTAATTTAAAGCCGCGGAATTCAACAACAGCCTTATGGCGGCCGATAGTTGCCATGGCACCTTTATCAAAATACTTAAATGGTGACAGTGCTTTGCCTGACTCTTTGCGCAAGATCTGTTTTGCCACCCACTTTGCTTGCTGCAAGGCAACGGGTGCGACCATTGGCAAGAAACGACCATCGGCGCCGGGTGTGCCGTTGATATCTCCGATTGCCCAAATATTTGGATAGTTCTTCACTTCTAGATTTTCATCGGTATCAATACGTGTGCCGGCAAGTGGAAGATTGAGAATCCTTGCGGTGGGTTCACCCTTAACACCGGCGGCCCAGATAGTTACTTCAGCTGGAATAGGAGCGCCTTCGGTAAGAATAATCTGTCGTGATTTCACTTCCCGCACAGCGGTATTGGTTCGAACGATGACGCCGAGTTTGCGCAGATCAGATTCAGCGCGCGCCGAAAGCTTCTCGCTAAACATCGGCAAGATGCGCGGGCCAGCTTCAATCAGATAAACATCGATATGTTCAGCTGCGGCGGCTAAGTCATTTTTCAGTGGCCCACGCTTAAGTTCGGCAAGTGCGCCCGCCATCTCCACACCAGTAGGTCCGCCGCCAACTACTGCGATTGAGAGTCGGGTGTTATCTTCAAAACGGGCAAGATCTTCAAAGCGACGAAGTACTTCGGCGCGAATCAGGAGCGCTTCATGCACGCTCTTCATTCCAAGTGCGTGATCGGCTACACCAGTAACTCCGAAGTCGGCGGTGACTGAACCGAGGGCCACAATCAGGTGATCGAAATCAAGGGACTCAGATGAATCTAGTTTTACCGATTTGTTCTTATGATCAACTGAGATAGGTGAACCCATTCGAAACTTCACTCCAGTATCGCGAAGGGCGCCACGAATTGGATGGACTACGTGATCTGCAGCCAATCCGGCAGTTGATACCTGATAGAGAAGTGGTAGAAAAGTTTGAAAGTTATGGCGATCAACGAGTGTGACATCTGCCTTTTCGGCCAAGGCGCGAGCTGCTCCGAGGCCGCCGAAACCAGCGCCAAGTATGACTACGCGCGGTCGGGTAGAAGTCTTCATGTGCGCAGTCTACGCTTCGTCCTATGGAATCGCAGAATCAAGACCGGCTCTACCTCGTTACTGGTGCATCTGGATATGTAGGTGGTCGTTTGGTGCGAGTGCTTCTGGAAGATAAGAAGCGAGTGCGGGTATTTGTTCGTGATGCCCAAAAGATTAAAGGACATGCCTGGGCTGATGGTGTTGAAATTTGCGAAGGCACTGCAACAAATGGTGAAGATCTAGCACGCGCTCTGGAAGGTGTGCACACCGCCTACTACCTATTGCATTCCATTAACGTGGCGACTGATTTTGAAGCAGTGGAAGCACAGATGGCACACACCTTTGCTGACCGGGCAGAGGCAGCCGGGGTCAAGCAGATTGTGTATTTGGGAGGGATCGCCAACGATGAAAACCGCAGCCGCCACTTGCTATCACGTATGAATACCGGCATTGAATTGGCATCCACATCTGTGCCAGTGCTCGAACTTCGTGCTGGAATTATTATCGGTTCCGGTTCAGCCTCCTTTGAGAT
>Ga0247844_1007786_pt1 | contig 11933 bp, 12 predicted proteins | sample LaCtaG_FD_192421 | JGI IMG/M metagenome (GOLD analysis project Ga0247844, IMG submission 192421) | Freshwater microbial communities from meromictic Lake La Cruz, Castile-La Mancha, Spain - LaCruzMarch201714.5m_1 | ecosystem: Environmental > Aquatic > Freshwater > Lake | place: Spain: Castile-La...
TCATGATTGATAATTTGTTCACAAAACACAACGAAATAAATCAAAATAAGACCGAAATGAAATTGAATCATTTTGGATCAATAAGATTGTTGAAAAAAATAGGGTGTTTTCTTTCTGACACTAGATACTCAAAACTTAAAAAAATTCAAAAAGATTGTTGAACTTTATAGAGATGATATCATTAGAAAATGGATTGATTTCTTTGTTTATAATATTGAGTTCCCTGCCGAAAAAATAACAAAAAAAATTTAAAACTATGGTTATTTCAATTGTAAATGCAGAATATATTGGAGATTATGGTATAAAATTTTCATTCTCTGATGGGATTGAAAAAGTGATTGATTTTTCAACATTCCTAGAAAATGCAAGAAATTCAATGACAAAAAAATATCTTGACAAACAACTCTTTAAAAAATTCTCTATTGAATATGGAGATATTGTATGGAATGATTATGAAATGTGTTTCCCGATTTGGGATTTACATGAAGGAAGTATATAAAGCGATAAAATTAAAGTTTAAATACTGTTTGTACGGTGTAGAGTTCGCTTAAGTCGTGATATAATTAAAGTTTCACATTGTACTATACCATTCATCGGATGAATTTTCATAAATGAAGTTCATCCGATTTTGTTTATATTATAGTATCACTTTTTTATCATGAAATTTATTTTTTTAAGAAGTTTCAAAAATATAAGAAATAACATAAGACTGAAAAAATTAGACAACCATCAGAATTAAACAAGAAATATTACAAATGTCATTAGCTGATTTGTAGAATTTAATCCGTAATTTTGTCATCCCAACAAATGCAACATTTTCACTGAATGATTGACCAACCTACCATAGACCGAATAACCGACGCAGCGCAGATACAAGATGTGGTGTCGGATTATGTTACCCTCAAGAAACGTGGGGTCAACTTGCTCGGTTTGTGTCCGTTCCACAACGAAAAGACACCTTCGTTTATCGTGTCGCCGGGTAAAGGTATTTTCAAATGCTTTGGCTGTGGAAAAGGTGGTAATGCTGTGCATTTCATCATGGGACACGAGCAGGTTTCGTACTATGATGCCCTCAAATTTCTGGCAAAGAAATACAATATCGAGGTGCAGGAGCGCGAACTCAGTCCGCAAGAAATGGCGGTGCGCAATGACCGCGAAAGTATGTTTTTGGTGAATGAATTTGCCCAAAAACATTTCAGCCACACCTTGCACAATCATATCGACGGAAAATCAATCGGTCTCAGCTATTTTCGCGAGCGTGGTTTCCGCGACGATATTGTGCAGAAATTCCAGCTGGGTTATAGTCTCGACCAACGAGACGCTTTCACTCAATCGGCAATAAAGGCAGGTTATAATAAAGAATATCTGGTAAAAACAGGATTGACTTTTGAAGGTGAGAACAATTATGTGGCCGACCGTTTCAGGGGGCGTGTGATGTTTCCCGTTCATTCACTTTCTGGAAAAGTAGTGGCTTTTGGTGGACGTATTCTGAAAAAGGACGACAAAATGGCGAAGTACGTCAATTCGCCCGAGTCGGAAATTTATCACAAAAGCAATGAACTTTACGGTATTTATTTTGCCAAACAAGCTGTTGTAAAACAAGACCGTTGTTATTTGGTGGAAGGTTACACGGATGTAATTTCCATGCATCAAAGTGGTATCGAAAACGTGGTTTCCTCTTCTGGAACTTCTCTTACACCAGGGCAAATACGATTGATTCACCGCTTTACAGAAAATGTAACCGTAATTTACGACGGTGACGCAGCAGGTATAAAAGCCTCCATTCGTGGTATCGATTTATTATTGGAAGAAGGCCTGAACATCAAAGTATTACTACTTCCCGATGGAGATGACCCCGATTCATTTGCCCGCAAACACAATGCTTCGGATTTCATTGATTATGTAGACAAACAATCGTCCGATTTTATTCGCTTCAAAACCAATTTATTGTTGGCTGATGCTGGCAATGACCCGATAAAACGTGCCGGATTGGTGAATGATATTGTGCGAAGCATTTCCATTATCCCAAACAATATTATACGTGGTGAATACGTAAAAGAATGCAGCACTTTGCTGAATGTGGATGAAGCCATGCTTTATCACCAAATAAATTTACTCAAGAATACCGAGCAGGAGAAAAATGCTACACGTAAACAAAGAGAAGAGCCAGACCACATTCCTCATTTTGAGGACATGGACGATGAAGTTAGCCAACCCGTTATAAAATCAAGGTTCGAAAACGAAGAGCGCAACATCCTGCAAGTTCTGGTGAAGTTTGGAGAGAAATTATTCTATTACGCTGATGCTGAAAATCTTCATCCGATTACCGTTGGCGATTATATTATTGCTGAATTGGAACAGGACAAAATTGTATTTGAAAATCCAATTCATGCCTTAATGCTTCAAGAATACAAGGGTAATTTCCATCTGGATGGCTTTTTAGCAGAACGCTTTTTTCTATATCATCCCAACGGAGATATAAGTCTACTAACTGCTGATTTGATATCTGAAAAATACACACTCAGTAAAATTCATTCCAAACTCAAAAGAGTGGAAGAAGATGTAGATCGATTTATCGATTTAATTCCACGGGTAGTTTTCGAATTGAAAAACAGCATCATGTTGAGCCTTATAAAACAAAGACTTACCGATATGAAAGTAGCGAATGACAATAAAAACCACAAATTGGTGGATGAAATTATGCGAGAAATGAGTCAGTTGGAAGTGGTAAAAAAACAACTTTCTAAAACCCTTGGGGAAAGAATTATTATAAAATTCTAGTTGTTCACTTTGTGATATTTACAATACAATCAAAACTAAATAGTTTTCCCTAAAGGAAGACAAACAAGGAATTATGATATTATTCGACCAAATTATTTTCGGACCGATTCAAAGTCGAAGGCTGGGACTTTCGCTTGGTGTAAATTTACTTCCTACCGATGCCAAAATCTGTTCTTTCGATTGTCTGTATTGCGAATGTGGATTCAACACCACCATGCAGGAATCGCCCATTCCTAGTCGCGAAGACGTTTATAAAGCATTGAAAACCAAATTACAGGAAATGCTTGCCGCCAATGAAACACCGGATGTTATTACATTCGCAGGCAATGGCGAACCTACATTACATGCAGATTTCGAAGGCATTATTGACGACACCATCCAATTGAGAAACGAATTTTGCCCAACAGCCAAAGTGAGTGTTTTGTCTAACTCAACACGAGTACACAAACCGAAAATTTTCAGTGCATTGAACAAAATTGACAACAATATCCTGAAATTTGATACGGCGATAGATAGAACTTTACAGTTATTGGACAGACCAACTGGCAAACACATCAACGTGGCTTGGTTTATTGAAAATTTGAAGAAATTTGAAGGACGATTGATTATTCAAACCATGTTTTTACGCGGTGAATACAATGGAGAAAAGTTTGACAACACCACCGATGTTGAGGTGGATGCCTGGTTGAATGCATTAAAAGAAATTCGTCCGCAACAGATTATGATTTATACCATTGACCGCGAAACTCCGGCAAAGAATCTCGAGAAAATCTCACAAGAAGAATTGAATTTAATTGCAGAAAAAGCCAGAGAACTTGGGTTTGATGTTTCTGTTGCGGGTTGAAAAAAAGTTTAATAGTTTGAAGATTTGAGAGTTTGAAAATTCGCAGTTTTCTTATTTATTGCTTACTCCAAAACTATATCAATTTAGGCATTTACTTTTTTTTATTTTTTGTATTGATAATCAAATACTTAACTTTGTCTTAAAGCCCCTTTAGGTTCGATAGCTATCGGGATGGGAGCATCTCTCTATGAAAATACTCATTTGTCCTTTAAATTGGGGGTTGGGACATGCCACGCGCTGTGTGCCAATTATCCAACAATTGATAGCTGAAGGTCACGAACTTGTGTTAGTTTCGGATGGCTTTCCGCTTCAATTTTTGCGACAAGAATTCCCTGCCCTTCGAGTTATCGAGCTTCCCTCCTATCCTGTACATTATAGCGTTGGCAAATCCCAAATAGCAGCCATGTTTAGAAGTTTTCCTGCAATTGTAAAGGGCATTATCAGAGAACATAACTGGCTAAAAATATTATTGAAAAACGAGCATTTCGACCAAGTAATTTCAGATAACCGATTTGGAATGTGGAGCAAAAAAGTGCATTCCATTTATATTTCCCACCAGTTAATGGTGAAAATGCCGAAAGGACTCAAGCTGTTTGAACCTTTGGTATGGCTGATACATCGCTGTATAATAAACAGATACAATGAATGTTGGATTCCTGACACAAAGGAAAATGGAGGCCTTTCGGGTGGTTTGGCGCACAAATATCCGTTGCCTAGAAATGCTAAATTTATTGGGATACTTTCTCGATTTAAAAATATAAAAGAGATACAACCCAATACGAATTTTGAAGTGGTGGCGGTACTTTCGGGTGTAGAACCGCAACGAACATTGCTGGAAAAAGAAATAATTAAGCGTTATAGTGGTGCTAAGCACCAAACACTAATTGTTTTGGGCCAACCACGTGAAGTAAAAAAGGAAATCAAAATTGGCAACATCACCTTTGTTTCTCATCTTTCGAGCCCGGAACTGGCTGGATATTTAGTTGGTGCTAAGCATATTATCTCACGCTCTGGTTATTCAACCATCATGGATTTGTCGACCTTGAATTGCTTGCAAAAAGCCGAATTGATTCCTACACCCGGACAAACTGAACAAGAATACCTTTTTCAGTTAACAGTTATCAATTGACAGTTATCAGTTAATTGCTTTCAATTACTTTTAATACAAATACAATCAATTACACCCTAACTTAGCAAAACACTTAATACAAGTAATTAAGAATTCTCAATTACCAACTGTTAACTATCAACTAATTCTGTGAATATCTGCAAATGTTCGTTTCACCCCTTTTTGGTAATGAACGCCGGCATATCCAAAAATTACGAAAATCCCTTCGCGTGAAGGAAATTTAATGCCATATTTCTCTCTAAATTTGCGGGCTTTTTTCCCATTCTGAATAAATGGATGTACTGCGCCCAACATGCAAGTTCCCAAGCCCAGCGATTCACCAGCTATCATAGCATAAGTAGCTGCAATAATCGGGTCGGCCGGATCGGTATAAGGTGAGCCATAGAAATACATGGCCAACGGCGCATCGTAATTAATCCAATTATCGCCTTTTTTCATGCTATCTACATATACATCAAATACTGGTTTAATAAAGCTGCGCATCATTTCGTCATTCGTTTTGCCCCAGAAAGGACGCATCAAACCCAAAAACCATCTAGAAACCAGCCATCTAATTCCTTCAAGATAGTTCGAGAAATCTACAGCGAATGCTCGAACTTGCGTTTTGTTTTCCAGCACCAACACATGCACATCCGAAGGTGGCAAACCCATTGGAGCTGTCTGTGCTGCTTCCAGAATCTGGTTGACTTTTTCTGTTTCTACGGGAATATCTTTGAATTCGCGAATACTACGGCGATGTTGGAGAAGAGCGAGCAAAGCATCATATTTTGCGCTCAAATTGCTTTCGGGCAAATCAAACAAATCACTGGAAGACAATTCTCTACCCTCAATTTTGATTGCTCCGCTTGGGCAAATCATCATGCAATGTCCACAAGCAATACAACCAAATATGGACTTGTCACTTAATGAAACTTTATGTTCTTTGATTTCAAAATTAAAATCTTTGCATACCTCTACACAAAGTCCACAACCACTACACTTTTCTGCATCAATTAAGATATTGGCGGACGCTATGGTTCGCGAAGTTGGAATTGCCATGGCATTTTCATTTTTTAGAAATTTCCAATTCATTTGATTGCAAATATACATAAAATTTCCATTCAGCTTTATTATTTTTGAACAAAAAAACCGCTAAGAATATTCTAAATTAGAATTTTCTTAGCGGCTGCATTTAATTGTCAACTAAACTATTATCATTTTATTATTACCTACGATTTGTATTATTATTCGAAGACCGGTTTCCTTGTTCAGGTTTTGAATCATTGCTTCTACTTTCGGTTGCTTTACGTTCTACCGGTTTTGCTTCAGTACTTCTATTACTTGGTTGACTAACCGCTGGTGCCGTTCTAGTATTGTTTTCACGCACTGCAGGAGTTGGTGTACTATTTCTATTGTTATTTTCCCGTATTACAGGTGTTGGGTTACTATTTCTAGTATTATTGTCTCTGATAACTGGAGTGTTAGGTCTACTTTCGATATTGGTATTGGTCGAAGGTCGTGTTTGATATGTTTCACGATTCGAGTTTGTTGCAGGTCGACTTTGATTCGTTTCACCTTGGCCACGATTTACATCCTGATTTCTTGGAGATGTAGTTGGCGTAGTGGTTCTTGGTTGTGTCATTCTATCATTTACACCTGAATTTGAATTTCTACTTCCGCCGTCATTTGGTCGGGTATTAATAGTAGAATTTGAACCTCTACCGCTATTTTGATTCCTTTCAGAACGCGTTCCACTTGCGTTATCAATTGTTTTACGTCCGGCTTCATTTCCCTGGTAATTCTGACGGGTTGGAATGCTGCGTTCGCCACCACTTCGCTTGTTATCAAACTCCTGTTTGTTACGTGTATCTTTATTGCGGCCTGTGAAAGTATTTTCAGGATGCCTGTTTCCATAATCGTTGCGACTTACAGAATTGTGCAATCTTTCAAAATTCTCATTTCTACGTCTTTCGGTATAATAATAACGGTGATCATGATTGATCCGCGAATTGATACGTGATAGATAGATATTTACCTCGTAAGGGTTATGATAACGGAAATGTGTAGGATAATAGCCCCAATAGTAAGGAGAATACCAGCGAGAATAACGTTCACCCCAGAAAAATGAAAATATCGAAGGAGTGTATATGTAAACTGGTTCGATAATATAATTATTACCATAAAGATAAGGATCACCAATTACCTGTACGTAGGTTCTTCTGTTCTGGTTTTTTTCAACCACTATTGATGCCACATCCTGAAAAACATCTCTATCCAAAACTGCTTGAATAACAACCAAGTGTACATTATTTTCAGCCGATTCTATTACACGAAGATAATCTACTTCGCCATCATTGTTTAAATCCAGATTAGATATTTGACTATCATAATCGTTCAACTTCATTTCAAAATCCTGTAAATCTTTCGATTCACCAAAAACAGAAGCCACAGCTTGTAAATCGAGATTATTACTAATGTCGTAACTTTGAGCTTCAACGGTAATTCTTTTTTGTGCCGTACATTGAATGGTTGTAAGTAAAATAACCACTAACAGGCTTGCTACTTTTGCTTTCATGATTGTATTTTTTTAGGCGGTGAATAAATATTAGTTCATGTTTTAAAACTTCTTGTGATTATGCCAATTCAATTTCTATGCCAAAAGATTTTTGAGCTTATGAGAACTTATTGTTCATAGAATTACCAAAACAAACATAAAACAATTAAACACCAAATCAACATGTTATAACCCTGAAAAACATCAAAATCTATTGTAGAAATTAAAAATAAAGTGTGAATATTGCAAGAAAAAGTTTTTCGACATTTTTTTATATCTTTGCAGAAATAAAATTCCAATCAATGAGCTCGTTAGACCTTTTTATAATCATACCCATTGCATTGGGATTTATTTTCGGGCTTTTCAAGGGCTTAGTTAGAGAGTTAACATCATTGGCCGCCATTGTGTTGGGTATTTTTGGAGCGAAATTATTGGCTCCAGCAGTTTCATCCATTTTAATAAAGTCTTTCGATTTTTCACCTAAAACGGCACAACCACTGTCCTATCTGCTTATTTTTATTTCCATAGCCATTTCAATGCTTATGTTGGCCAAAATGCTAGATAAAATGTTTGAGTCCATGTCATTGGGTGGGTTAAATAAGTTGTTTGGAGGAGTATTTGGCGCATTAAAATATGCATTAATAATAAGCGTGTTGCTCAATGTCTTTGATGCCGTGGATAGTAAGTTCTCAATTTTGAAAAAAGAAACGAAGGAGAATTCTATTGCCTACAAACCACTCATAAAATTGGGGCCTGCATTGTGGGAGGAGACAAAAAAGGGAATTGCTGAATAATTTTAAAAGTGATATTTTGACTCACATACAATTGAAAAACGGTTGAATTTCATATTTGAAATTCAACCGTTTATATTATAATTTGATTGTTTTCAAACCCAGATTAATGGCTCGTAATCATCAATCTTCACATGGGGTTATTTTTTTCTATTTTAAAAATTCAACGCCGCACCAACAGAAACTGTTCTGATATTCGGTCCTTTCTCTGACTGAAACACACTAAACGGTGAGTATTTTGCATACAAACTAAAAGTTCCGTAACCCAATTGTCCACAAAAGTCGAGCGAAAGCGGCGCCACATTCAGCCCTTTACCTTCAACATTTGTAACTGAATTTCCGTTTGCATCCTTGTATTTCACTTTATAAGACGCAAATGTATTCACACCGCCAATTACCCCCGCCGCCATGAAGAAGTTCCTACTTTTCCCAAAAGAAGGCTGCCATTCAAGTAACAAAGGTATTGTGATATGAAATGTTCTCAAGCGGCTATATTCGTATTCAACACCCGATGGCGCATTGTAAACATCGGTAACGCCATCCAGTTCAAGTAAATGTGTGTTCATATCCAGAAAATAATTGTGCCAATCGAAACCCAGACCAGTGGTAATTCCAATATTATTTCGGTAAATAGGAATAATTTTTTCTGACAAATTGAAGAAGAATTCATTGGACGATTCTGATTTCAACGAAACACCGTCGATGTTGTTCAGCTTATAATTCTGGTCTGATATATTGGCAAATCCCCAGCCAATTCCAGCCCAGTGAGGTTCCATGGAATATCTTTTATGATGATGTGATTTGTTCATAAAAGGAAGTTGGATGCCGATTTCTTCAATCACAGTCCACTTTTCGTAGCTTTTCCCATCAGTGAAAATACCTTCGTAAACTGGCTTGAAAGGTGTCGAATCATTGGCAAAAACTTTCACTTTCAACTGACCGACACTATCTTCAATTTGAATCACTTTATTATCAAAATGAATGGTGGTATCACGTTGCGCTTTTTCGGTTGTAACTGCTTGCATGGGTAAGATTCCAAAAGCGAATCCGAGCAGAAATGGAATGTAATTTTTCATTGTGTCTAATTATTAATTGTTTATACTTATTTTTTCTTCAAAATTAATTTCAATACATCTTCCGAATCATTTTTCGATTCAATATAAATCAAAGTGATTTTGTGCTCAGGTCTTAACGTTTCGTTAAATAAAATCAACCTGTACAATTCCCCTTTGCGCGCCAATTGCAAGTAAATGGAAGTTGGAATACCATTGGCAACAACTTGTTTCACTTTTTTTGCTCCTACTTCATCTTTTGAAAGGCATTTTCTAATAAAGTCTGCAGCCGAAGGATTATTTAGGATGGTTAAACTTTTAAAAAGCGAAAAGTCATAACCATCAAGCATTTCGTCTGTCAGTTCCACCATCACCACACCTTTTTTCTCTCCATACAAGTCAAAAACCTTGCTGATTTGCAAATCGCTTTGTGCCTTAATTGCGGGCGAAATGCCAAACAACACCATAAGCGGAAGTATTAAATACTGTTTAATAGATTTCATATCTTTGATTTTTTATTTATCCAGCAATTGCCAGATTTACAACATATTCTTTCAAAACCCTGAAAATACATCTAATTGTTTTTTTATCAATTCGTCATTATTCACGTTTTTCAATCCATCTTCAACCTCATTATTCTTGGCACTAATATCACTCAATGAAGCCAAAGCTTGCGATTTTATTTCGGACATATTCGTAATTTTCTTTCCATCAATAAAAGCGTAATCCGATTGCTTTTCGGTCAAATACAGTTTAGCAATAAACACACTTGCCAAAATTACTGCCGCCACGCTCGCCCAACGAATAGTTGGACGCAAACTAAATTGCACTTTCTTTTTCTTGCCATCGAAATAGCCAAAAATAGCTTGTTCTGGCTTGTAGCGTTCAGGCAAAGTTGACTGTGATAAAAAGCTGCGAAGTTGTTTTTCTTCGTCTGCGCTGGTTAAACCATCGTAATATCTTTCGATCAGTTTATCGGCTTCGCTAAAAGTTATTTTATTTTTTATCCTGATTTTCATACTGTTGTCCATTTAATGTATTCTTCACGCACTTTTTTTCGCGCCCTCGACAAATTCATCCGCACTGCCTCCACTTTTGTTCCTGTAATGTCTGCAATCTCCTCCACTTCATATTCCTCCATGTCCTTCATTCTAATAATTGCTTGTTGCAATTGCGGAAGTCCTTCAATTATCTTCTGGATTATTTCCTCCGTATTTTTTCGTTCCAGTTGTATGTACGGATTATCAGTTCCAGCTTTTGTATAATGTGTTTCGTCGAGTGATTCTTGCCTACTCTTTACTTTCAGCCTATCCAGACAATGATTTTTAATCACCGAAGTTGCAAAAGCCCCCAAACTATCATATTTATCCAACGAATCACGTGTGTGCCAAAGCTTGAGAAGAACTTCCTGCACGGCATCTTCTGCTTCCTCTTCCTCCACAAGGATTTTTTGCGCTATATGGAAAAGCTTGTCGCGTATGGGCAATATCTCAGCCTTAAATCGTTCCTGACTCATTTAATAATATGACGATTGAAAATTGAAAACATAACATCGGATTTGTAAAAATTATTTCTTTTGGTCTAAACTCGAAGTGATAAATTCACCAACTCAATAATAGATACAAAGTTACGCTAAATTTCCGTTTCCTATTTTTATTCAGAAACAAATTTTCATTTACCATGATTTCCTATTTCTGGAATTATTAATCAAAATATAACAATAGATATTTGTCATACTCAAAACTATTTTGTGTGTTTGCGACAAAAAATACAAAGACATTGGCAATGGATAGCCGACAAAAAAGTAGACACTCTGAAAATGCTGTTTCACGATAAAGCAATGTTTGTACACATGGGTGGTAGCTGGGTTACAACTCAGGAACTCAGTATAATAAAAAGTGGTGGAATTTGGTACAAGAAAGCGGATATACCTGAAGTTTCGGTGAGTATTATCGGCAATACAGCCATCCTTTTAAACCGGATTGTTTTGTTGACGGTTGTAGGTGGTAATGAAGTGACCAATCCGTTGGAAGTGACGGATGTTTATGTTAAACAAAAAGGTAGCTGGAAATTAGGCTCACAATCGGTTACAAAGTTGTTGATTCATTGAAATTACAATTACCTACATTTCCACAGGTACATATATGTTCTGTTATTTGGCTACAGACCGTAATTAATGAAGAAAACAATAGGTACAGTAAATAATTATAAAAATGAGCTTTTGTGGAATTATATCAATCGTGGTTTTATTCCGTATATACCTTACAATAAATATATTCGGGGCAACTGTATGATAATCTAATTATTCCGTAATTACATCAACTTCGGCATAACCAGCGATATTAACGCCAGTAGTATTTTTTATTGCACGTAGTTTAATGAATCGGGCTTTTGCCGGTGCAAATGTTTTTACCTGTAAAATGGGGTTATTCTTTATATTTGAAAATTCGGCGTATAGGTCAAAAATCAGGCTGTTTAATAGACGTTTTGTTCAAGAGGTCAAAAATCAGGCTGTTTTTTTTGATAGTTTTTTGTTTATCAAATTTTATGTTGTATCATTGCACCGCACATTAAACGGAGTATGGCTCTGCTGGAGAGCAACCTTGCAAGGGATACATGTGTAGCGACAAATAAGTCTAGATTAGGGGTGGTTTTTCCACCTCTTTTTTTTTGACATATTTAGAGCTTTTATGCCTTAATAAACTCATTTATAAACCGCTTGCGGTTTTCTTTTGAGAGTCCATTGTGATTTTGCAATTTCTTTTTCAAGTCAGTAAAAGATCCTTCCAATTTATTATTCGTG
>Ga0247844_1007787_pt1 | contig 11933 bp, 12 predicted proteins | sample LaCtaG_FD_192421 | JGI IMG/M metagenome (GOLD analysis project Ga0247844, IMG submission 192421) | Freshwater microbial communities from meromictic Lake La Cruz, Castile-La Mancha, Spain - LaCruzMarch201714.5m_1 | ecosystem: Environmental > Aquatic > Freshwater > Lake | place: Spain: Castile-La...
CACACTCCACTTGTGTATTGGTCTATGCGATTACATTGCATCATCGTTGTTGTTCTGCAATTTCCTAAATCTGCATACAAACAGATCATATCCCTGCTTTTCATTGTTAGTGTTGCATACATATTATTGGCTGATATGTCCCCTGAAACTGTCAAATTCGTTAATGTTAATGATGGGATGCTCACATTGGAGGCTGTTAATTTATTACATGTTAAATTTCCCGAAAAATTACCATTGCCCACACATCCAATCCCGCCACTCGTCAATAATAGCGACCCCGTGTATGGAGTCGTGGATGGAGTGTTTCCGTTAATAATCACGACATTATCAATTTCGCAATTATTGGTGCTGTTTATATTTCCTGTATTAAGGCTGTTTGTAATGATTCCCCCGTCTCGTATTTCCGTGCCGTTTCCATCGGCTAAAACAATAACACCGTTCATAGATTTCACAGAATACGGAATGTTGGTGGATGAAGACATCTATACATTAGTCCTCGCTAATATATTCGAATTTTAACATCAATAAATAGGGGGTTAATTCATTTGCGGCTGCTGCATCTGTATAAAGGTCATTTTGGTCATTTCTTACATAAACCGTAAATTGTGATGTATTGGGTCGTTGCATGACAACAGGGGCATTATCACCATAAAGGGCTTGTAAATGTCCCTGCGGGTTAATGTTGGAATAATGGGGATACAACAACCCCAATGCTTTGGAATTTTGAAAACTGGAATTGAAACGTTCGGGGAAATAGACCTGTTGATTCGAACCGAAATCAATGCTTAAATAGGCGGGAGTAGATGGCGAAACATTGTTCTCATTGCCAACAAAAGTGAAAGAAACTTTATAATGTCCCTGTTTAAAAGCGTTAAAATTAAAACGAAATGACTTTTCGGCATTCAATCCCCCACTATCCACGGCGTTGGTTCTTGAATTGATGAAAATTGAAAAATCGTTTTTGCTCATATAAATAGCGTGGTATTTTTTTTTGTCTTGACTGGTCGTCTTTTCTCTAAATTCCCTTTCTTCACTTTTTCGGGGGGTGATGCGTTTTTATTCATTTCTACTAAAGCCTCATGAAATGCTATTGACATTATACATTAAGCGGTTATTTTCTCATAAACAATGTTTGGTTTAACAGTGGCATATTCAAAGGTGTTCGGCTGTCCCGTAGGGAGGGGGCTTTTGGCAATGGTGGCAAGACTGCTATTTTTCTAACTACTGCGATGGGTTGGGGCATCGGTGGCTTTACCAAGGTGCTGTAATACATTTTATATATAATGGACTTACATATAAATTTATGAAAACTTGATTTCATCAAAATTCTTAAACATTCGTTGTGTTCCCACATGAATAAACAAAAAATTGTGTGGCTCGTCATACACTAACTTTACCAATCGTGGAATGTTTTCTTTTTTGATTTCTTCTAAATATTCGTCAGTAATGATTTGCATTGTATCCTTGGACACACGAAACACAAACAAATTCTCAAACATCATTCGCACTTGCAATGGCACACTCTTGAGACTCTGGACAAGGAAAAAGATGGAAATGTGATAATGCCGACGGTTAAACATCATGTCTTTCAACAGTGTAATTATGTTTTTGTCTTTCTGTAAATACGCCGTCATGTCATCAAACACTATGCAAGAATTATGCTTTTTGTCTTCACTAACCTCGGCTTTGATTGTCTCCAAAACTTCAGTCAAATTGTCGGCGGTCAATTCACTAAACTTGTTTTCATCACGGACACCCTTCTCCCAAATATCATCTTTCATTGAACTGCGTGAATGGCTTGGCTGGAACAAATAAATAGTGTCATACACACGATACAATAAATTTTTATCAACAAAAAGTGCGTTCAAAAGTGTTGTTTTACCACTCGAGGGTTTTCCTAAAAAGCAATTTGAACTGTGTTTGTTTAAATGTTTCGTCAGTTCATATTCGTTGAGTTTCGGGTCTAAACCATTATCGCATACCATCGGCATAATGTTGAGAGTGGGGCTTTTGTTTTTGACAATTTCAATTTTACTCATTATAACATTACATTATAAAATTAATTAATGTCTCACCATTACCTGTTGATTGGCTACATCAATGACGATGACAGCATCCACCACCAAAAGGAGTCCCACATTGAAAGATGACACAGTGGTGTAAGTTCCCATGTTAATATTCGCCACAATGGCAGTGTCCTGACTGGATACACCCGAGAAAAAGAGGCGGTTGTTGTGCAGTTTTTCGGTATGGATTCCAATAATCCCAGCCTTGGAAGGTTTGATGAGGGTTGTGTTTCCAGCCGCTGGAAGGTATGCCCACTCTTCCGCATCAATAGCGAAGTTGTTGGCTTTGTCATAAATGGTCTCGTATTCCACGCCCAAACTGGTGGAGGCTTTTTTGAGTTCCAAGAGTTGCCCCGCTCGTGCTTGAAGCATGGAAATTGCTTTCTGTGGGAAATATTGGTTGCCAATATGCAACTGATACGAACCCGTGTTGTTGGTAATTTCTGTAAAATCGCCACATGGTCCGTTGAGATACACTGCAGTGGCAACGGAGGGACTGGGGGTCAAAAAAGCCGATTTGATAGAGGAATGTCTCAAATTGTAGTTAAGTGATTGAGAACCCGCTGAACCTGTGGGCATGGTTTGAGAAGCGAAATCCAACATGATGGTTTTCAAACTGATAGAAGGCATAGCCAAAATCTCGTTTTTGAAGGCGACCCCTGGGTTGTATGACTCATAACACATTTCCAAGTTGTAAAGACTGTAAGCCGTAATGTTGGCCGCCCCCGCAGCAATATATGACTGCCATGCGGTGGGTTGGTCAATATACAAAACAAAACGAACAGTGGGCATGGCAAACAGAGGCAAATATTTTTTGCATTGTGTAATCATACTTAACAGGGGAATGGCAAAACTGAAGGTATTGACACCAATCGCCAAAACACGACCGTTCAAGTTTTCCACGCTTGTGTCAGTATAACCATATGAGGACTGAACGCCTTGCTTTTGGGATGAGTTCAGCGTAATGTTGGAAATGAGGGTATTGACTTGGTTGAAATTGGTGATGGATTCAAAGGTAGTACCACCAATCTGGGTTTCCAGACGTTGAAACATTGATGTGGCAGGCAGACCCACCAGACCCGAGGCGGCGGTCGCAGTGATGCTAATATTGCCCTTCAAAAATACAGAGTCAGGAACTAAAAAATCAGCACGAGGGAGGTCAAAGAAAATTTGAGTGGGGGTGTTGAAAATAGAGCCATTGGATGGCACAACACTGGTGTTATAACTCTGCGAATCAGGGGGCAGAGTGGGGGCAACCTCATTGTAATTGAGAACTTTCGGCAAACCAACAATTGGACTAATGGACATTATACAATCCACACAGAAAAGAATTGTGGATATTATGTGTCATTTAATTCATTGGGTTTTTTATCATTTGGGTTGTGTAAATAATCGTATAGTGTGGATTGAGTATAGTTGAAATTCCTAAAATTAGCCAAACGCAGTGAAATTGTCCAATTCAAGCCGTTGAAATTAATATAATTGTTGTCTTGGTCTAAAATGCTAATATCAATGTTATTGATGGTTCTCAATCTCAACACATTTTTATGATTGGTTGCATTTTCCCATGTAATCAGCCCATAACTGGTTTGATTGACGGGAATAGTTTGAAGGACATTTGTATTTTGTGAATCAATGTTCCCCGTTGGCAACAATTTGGAAACAATTTTTAGTTTGGTTTGACCCAACAAGTTCAACGGCTGTGTCATGGGAATGGCTACATTGGACAAACTCGTAATCGTGGTGGTGAATCCAAATATCAATTTCGCTAAACTGGTGGATAGGAACGCAACCGAGACGGAACTCGCAAAAGAATACTGCAATGTTATGATGCCTGTTGTGTTGTTCAAAACCATAGTAAAAGCGTGTCCATTGGCTAAAAACTTGGCGACTACTTCAGTTTGAAATGTCAGGAAATTGTAATTGCCTTGTGTAATCGTAAGAGTGTAATTTACTGCATTGATTGAATAATTGAGAACATTGTTATTAGAGTTAATGCCGTAAAACGAAACGGGGATTTGGCAATTGCTGACTGAAATCTCGCTATAAGAAATGCTTACATCGTCTCGTAATATGCCGTTGGTATTGAACAATACATTTGAATTCATAGAACCATTGTTTTTTATGGCGTCGGTGCTGTTTAAATTTATGGTTAAAGCATCTTCCAATAGATTCATTTATAGTATCAATAGAACATAAATTTTGGGTTTTGTAATTGTAGCACGGGCTGAGGTTTTGGCTTTGGTTTTGGTTTCGTTTTTTCCAATGACTTGCCTACATTTGACCTCGGTTTTTTGGGAGGAGGTGGTTCATCCTCTTCGCTTTCACTGCTTTCACTCGCACTGTCCTCTTTGATAATGCACTCAATCTCTTTTTTGGTGTGGTGTTTCTTACGAATGGAGACCGCCTTCTTCACGAGTTTGTCTTCAATTATTTTTCTCAATTTATCCTCTTCCTTTTTGGCGATTTCATCCCTCTCTGCTTTCTCCTGCAGTTGTTTGTCGGCTCGTTCTTTTCTGGCTGACAGCATCCGTTGGGTTGCGTCTTTTTGGGCTTGAGACCTTTCTTTTTTGGGTTTTTCTAAACTTTGCTCGTTCTCGTTCTCGTCTTTTGTGTCGTTTTGCATTTCTTCCATTGTATGGACTAACGGAAGAAATTAAATTTCTATTTTTTGCTCTTTTTTGCTTCCTTTTGTAGTTTAAGCATATGCTTGTGTGATTTAATCTCTTGCATTGCCATTTTTTGAACGAGAGGAAGTGTGTTAGGAACAATAACCTCCCCGCCATGTGCTAAAATTCTGCGGGGAGCTCCTTTCTTGCCCGGAACTTTTCCACCTTTTTTGAATGGCAACATACCCCCTAAAATTCGACCCGCAACACTTCCAATCGCACCCCCAGCAGCAGAACCAAAAACACCCATGTTATAAACTGTTGTGAGAAAAGAATTATACCCAGTCAGGTATTTGATTTTGTTTTTTTATTCTATGTTGAATAACTTTAAAATTTGCTAAATCACTGACGTTGTCTTGTTGTCTAATTACAAAACCTTGATTGTTGTTGTCATTGATAAATTTCACCCTTTTTGCGTATGTATCATATTTCTTTTGTTTTACATCAATGGTTGGGTCAATGGCTAAAATAGTTTGTCCTGCTTCATCCATCAAATCCTTGGTCGTTCTTACATACGGTTTGTGCTTTTTACGTTCTTTTGGAACGGGTGCGGGGTAGGTTGGCATAAGTGATGGTTCTGGCATTGGTTCAAACGCAAATCCGCCCGTGTTTGGATTCTGTGGAACAAATCCGCCATCTTCTAAATTTTCTTCATATGCAGGAGGAAGAACACGACTCACGGGACGGGGCGGTCGGTTAAATATTGGTGGTGGTGGTGGTGGTTGTTGTCTTCGTGGGGGTGGTGGCGGTGTTGCTGGTCGTCTTGGCACAAGGCTCGCCGTCCTTGCGGGACTGAGGCTCGCCGTCCTTGCGGGACTGCTTTGCACAAGGCTCGCCGTCCTTGCGGGACTGAGGCTCGCCGTCCTTGCGGGACTGAGGCTCGCCGTCCTTGCGGGACTGCTTTGCGGGGTATAAAGTGCAGAATTCATTGACGGTTGGGATTGCGCTTGTGATAATGTGGAATTTGTAGATTGTGAAACGGGTAAATTATAAGGTTGAGGGGGTAAAACAAAAGCCGACATTGTATGTTGTGATGGTGAAAAGGCTGATAAATGGGGAATGGATGTTATCGAGTCTGTGTCGAATGTGTCATATGAGATGGCACTCAATGTATCCGCTCCTTGTAAAGTGCGAACGCTGGGCAAATTATAATTTGGATATTGGGCGGGTGCTTGTCCTAAATATTGCCCTTGTTGAGGAATGGGTGCCAATTGCTGATTTGCTAAATTTTGAGGCTGTTGTATTGGGGGCTGAAGCATTGGTTGCATCATTGGCTGTTGCTGGAAAGACGTATAGGTTCCATAAGGTATGACAGTGGATGAAGACGACGACGAACCCAACCCTGACATCTGTTTTGTCCCTGATGCACGAGCAACCGATTTTTTGGAATTATCAATAGTGATGCTTATACTCTGTTTTTGCTTTTGCTTTTGGTGAATGACCTTTTTCTTCGGCTTTTTGGCTTTGCGTTTTTTTTCGACCATAATAAAATAGACATATATTTTATTGTTCTTCCAAATCGGGATGAGTCAGTTTGAACAATTCAAATTCAAAATCAATGTCGCTATACTTGTGCCTTAACTTCATTAAATCTCTCACTAAATCTGCACAATTGGCATGACACATAACACCAGCAATCTCTTCTTCGCATTCATAACCTTCTACCATCTCAATTTTATACATCTTACAATGAATGCATGGGCGGGAGCAAATAGAACACAGGTCAATAATAGTGTCGGTTCTAAATTTCATTATTCTTTATTGGTTCATTTTTATTTTGGCGGTCTAACTCACAAGGCTCACAGTCTATGTGAGACAGCACTGCTAAATATTTATGTTTTAAGCCTTTACAATGTATGAGCCAATTTTTCGACATGATATTCACATGGCACATGGAACAATAACAATACTGATGTTTTTCTGCGAATGCTTGGATTGTTTGCCTGTGTTTCTTTAGGCGTATTTCTTCCATGCTTAAAGGTATAGCCCTGTCGTGTCGCTCCATTATTATAACATTAGTTTCTATTTCGGGTCATCATACGTATAGTGTCTAAAGGGTTTTGTTTTGTGGGTGTTGGTTTGGCTGTTGGTTTGGGTGCTGGTTTGGGTGTTGGTTTGGGTGCTGGTTTGGATATGGGTTGTTGTGATTTTACACTTGTGTATGTTGCCATGGCTGTTGAAAGACTATGTTTCATTTTGTTCGCCAAGAGTGCCGCCTCCTCTAATGTTTTGGGAACGGATGTGATCATTTTTCGCATCAATGAAAATCCGCCATCAAATCCAACAGAACGGTTCTGTTTATTCACGTATGCAGTTAGTTTTGACTTTCCAAACAAATAACCACCTGCTTTTGTATATATGCTTGGATTACTTTTAATGTATTTACGCACAAGGTCGCTCGTATCACGGTTTAAAACAGTGTCTTCCGTATCGTTTCCATAATTGGTAGGATTGTCGGCTGTTTTGTATTTGTTGGTTTGAACAATGACATTATCAGTTCCATTCACTACAATGTAATTCATGGTTTTGTCTGCTGTGTCAGCCAACTTTTTAACAATTTTCAACTGAAAGTCATCACGCTGTGGGATTACCTGAAAAATACGGGCAAGTAAATACATTTTGGAATCTGTGCCAATTTTTTCCTTCAATTTTTTCAAATAATCGGGATAAGGTGTGAAAACTGCATTTTTCAATTTTTCATCTGTTTGCTGTTTCGATTGGAATGTGTAAATATCTCGTTTATTCTTGTAATCTTGTAAAACACGCATTGACAATGGAATGTTTAAAATGGGAATCATATTTACAATTGTTTCAAGAGTCGATTTTTTAGAGTTTATCTTATATTCTTCGCTTTCATCAATTTTTTTTATCAATTCTGTTGGATTTTTCAAGCACTCTATTAAGTCATCACATCCTGTAATTTTTTTGATTCGTCTTATTCCTGAAATATACGTTGATCTGGTTTTGGGTTTATCAAAGATTGGATTTTTAGATGCTGAAATCTCTCTAACTGCGTCCTCAATCTTCAAAGTTTTTCTCTCTGCTGGTGCGGAGGTGGGGGCTGGTGCGGGGGTAGGGGCTGGTGTGTGGGTTGCGGGTATATATGCGGGTTCGGGTTCGTGATAAATTGGCTCGGTGGTTGCAGTCTCATTTTGATGTGCTTTGTTGGGGTTTGTGTTCTCATCATACACCTTACGCCGTCTTGCGTTGATTACATCGCCGTGTTTCTTACGGTAAGTAATCTGGTAAAGTCGGTTTCTCTCTCGGTTTCGTGCTACTCTCTCTTCGGCGGAAATGTCTAAAGCTTTTGTCATAGTCTTATACAATAGTATAAGATTATTCTTTAAGTCCTTTAAGATTCAATTTTTTTCACTTACTCTATTTTCTTCTAAAAACAAACAAAAACTATAAGATACAATAAAAACTATACAGAATAAGGCAAATAAGGCACTTTCTGCCCCAAAATCACAAAGTGTCTCCAGAAAGGGTTCTAAGGGGGGTTTATGAAAACGGGGCAGAAAGTGCCTTATTTGCCTTGTTCTGTATAGTATTTTCCTAAAGGTTTTATATGGCCGTTGTTTTGTCTTTTACGTCGTTTTGCTTTTCTTCTATTATGACTCTCCACCCAACGATATAATCACTTGTAAGTTGTTTATTATTATAATAATCCTTTCTTAACCTTACGTATTCTCGTAAGAATAAATTCTTTTGTATCAATTCACAAAACGCCTTCTGGTTGTTGTCCCGCTTGTCCTTTTTGTTTAAATTCATATAATATTCGCTCTGTGAATAGGTCTTGAAAACTTCAGTCAATTTTAAAACAGAACCCTCACACTTTTCATAAGTGTTGTTGAACCAATTAAAAACGTCATCGCTTGACTGCAAATAACAGGCTGTTAAATCTTTGCATTTTTTAGGAACGGTGGGGACTTCAACCCCTCGGTATTTTTTCATCAAAAGCATAATGACGGATTGTTTGTGTTTTTCTTTGAACTCGTCCGTCGTGCATTCATAATTGGCTGGAAACACATTTTTGGGTCTCACTTCCAAATTGTTGTAAATCTCTGGGTCGATGAATTTACTCTCAAACGGCACGATTTCAATACGTCGCAAAACGGCATCATCCACTTCATTCATTTTTGGCTTTGTATTACACGCCAAAATACTGGTGGAAACATTGGAAACGCCCACCTTGGAACTATACAAATCTCGCACGGGGACATTGGTATTACCCGTTAATGTTTTGATAGTGGAAGCATAAATATTTTTGTCGTGTTCGGGTTCTTCCATAAACAAGCCACGCTTACAGTTGATATTTGCAACTTCAGGATTGGCTCCTTCCTTGATTTTCTGCATGATGCAAGTGCTGGGCATCTCGTAAGCATATCTCCCCAAGGCGGAAGACAGAAGAGAAGTCATGACACTTTTACCATTTCCACCGCTTCCATTGTAAATGAACAGTTTTTGAATGAGAACCCCCGACAACATCGTGGATTGTATCCAATAGTTGAAATCACGGATTTCTGGGTCGGGTAGAATCTTCTCATATAACGCCTCAACCTCGCTTGTGTCGGTAATGTTGTCGTTGTAATCATACCCCGTTGTCAAACTGATATAATCCAACGGGTTAGGCTCAACGGCTATTTTTTGGTTAATGTCAAAAATGCGATTGTTGAATGCAAACAACCATGGCTTTTTATCAAACTCGGCATCGTTATTGACAACTTTTTTCAAAATATCATCAATATATTCCTTTCTTGATTTGCTATTGCGAAAATCCTTTGAAAACTTGGATATTTTCGTTCCAATGAATTCAATCTTTTGTTTGTATTTTTCCGTCTTGTCTTCTTCATTGCACGAGACCAATTTATGATTGTAATATTTGAGTTTGTCAGTCGCAACTTCTATAACTTGTTTGTGAAAAATACCATCTACAAAGTTATGTAAAAAGGACTGTTTTTTGTCGTCTTTCTTCCAATAGACACCATTGAAACAATAGAGAGTTTCATCACAATAAATGAACTTATCACCGAATGCAACTTTGAAATAGTCCGCCACTGACCCCGTCGTATGTTCAACCGTGAAAATATCCAACAGTTTTACAATGTCTTTATGAATCCCCATATGCTTGTCTTTTACACACTTGCAGAGAGTGCCGAAACCAAGCGGTTTTTCACTACCTTTGATGCTGTCCCACGTTTTACAAAATTCTGTTTCGTCATATTTGTTGGACAGTTGAGAAAAGTCTTTTGCAAAGAGAAGACCGTTTTCTTTTCCAAAACAGGAATGAAACGCAAACAAAACACCCATCCAACTTTTATATTCGTCAGCCAAATACGTAAAGCAACCTTTCTCCAATGCCAATTTGACATAAAGAAATTCATACGACATCTCGCTTGAATTGTAAGACCGCTTTTCGGTTGGTTTGGCAACAGAGACGGTTTCCCTCTTGGGCAATTCAACGACTGGTAATTTTTGGGCATCGTCGGGGATGAAAGCCGAAATAACGGTTTCCCTCTTGGGCAATTCAACGACTGGTAATTTTTGGGCATCGTCGGGGATGAAAGCCGAAATAACGGTCTCCTCCATGGTTGCGTCGTCCATCAATCGCAACGGTCTATTTTCGCCCTTTTTGGAAGAACCAACACATCTCATTTTACGGTGGGAGTCATAAATTGTAGCGTCAAATAGTTTCTCTGGGTTCTCTTTGTCGTATGGGACTCCTTGGTCATCATAAAATTTTTCCAAATAATGTTTTTGTTCTAAAGCGTATTGATTGATAACTTGAATCATTTTCAGTTGGTTTTCTTTTGTGTCTATATAATTCTGGACATAAAACCGAACAGAATATTTCATTCTTTCTTCATTCACTTTTTTCCAATATAAGTTTGAACTTGCTTCGGCAAACGCAACCACTGGATTATCAAGGAAATGATTAAGAATTGTTAAAACATAGGCTTTTAGGGCATGTGTTATTTGCATTAAATACTTATCATTTCCTGCCTTGTCCTTGTTGTAAAAATCTTTTTCATTTGCATCCATGAGCATCCCAATATCTACGTCTCCGTAGAATTTAACGGGGACATCATCGGGTATGACTTCACAAATGCAGTTCCCAAATTGTCCCAATTTCATTTTACCGATGAACGCATCAGGAGAGCATTTCAACCAGTCTTTTTTTAATGCTGCTTCAATTTCTCGGGTATAAGTGATTTCGTTGGTGGAGGACATTCCTATATACTCTTAAAGGAAGATATTCTTTAAGTAGTTTTTAACTTCAATTTTTTTGCTAAAGGTTTTAATTCTCAATAAATAGGGTCTATTGACAATAAGAGTTATTCGTCCAACAATATTTTCATAAACTTCAACTGTATTGACTTCCAATACTTGCGTCTTCGGTCATATTCCTTTGCTTTTTCAATATTATTCATTCGCCATGCATAATAGTATTTTTTATTGTATTCGTATGATTTAGTTTTTGCGGACATGTTATAAACTATACAGACATTTTTTTATATTGTTTTACCCCGCCAATACATTCTGGAAAAAAGATTTCAATTTTTTTCATTTTTTGTAGGTCGTAATAGGTCAGTGGGTGAGGTGTCCAGTTTTGACAGGTGAGGCGTGGTATCACATTTTTTAAATATTTTTTATTCGTTATTTTTTTTGGTTCCCGAATATTGCAAAGATTGATAAATTGACTTAATAATTTTATATTTTTACTTTCAACAACAAACAAAAACTATAAGATACAATAAAAACTATACAGAATAAGGCAAATAAGGCACTTTCTGCCCGAAAATCGGAAAGTGTCCTTAGAATGGGTTTCAAGGGGGGTTTATGAAAATCGGGCAGAAAGTGCCTTATTTGCCTTGTGAATAATCGTCTTAATTTAAGCCAATTTTAAGCCGAATATTGAACCAGTGTAAAACTGTGTAAAACAGTATTGCCGAGACGGATTACCACGTATTCCGCCGAGCGAAGCGAGGTGTAATAGAACTAATGCATTAGGTTAAAGAACATTCCCGAAGAACAGGATTACGCAGAACATTCTTGAAGAACATTCTTTAGGGTTAGGGTTAGGGTTAGGGTGAAAGTAATAGAAGTAATACATTAGGGTAATGCCGAAACGGATTACCACGTGAAACGGATGCGTAATATAGTGGTGTAATAAATTCTCACGCTACTATCTCACGCC
>Ga0247844_1007794_pt1 | contig 11919 bp, 14 predicted proteins | sample LaCtaG_FD_192421 | JGI IMG/M metagenome (GOLD analysis project Ga0247844, IMG submission 192421) | Freshwater microbial communities from meromictic Lake La Cruz, Castile-La Mancha, Spain - LaCruzMarch201714.5m_1 | ecosystem: Environmental > Aquatic > Freshwater > Lake | place: Spain: Castile-La...
AAAAACCATGAAAAAAGCTGTTTACTTTCAAGAACAAAGGATTTTTATGAGAATGTCGGCTTAAATACGGATATACACCTTTAACACCAGAAACAGAGATCGTTTAAGCAATTGCCCTGGTTCCCATTTCCTTTTTGAGTGGTTTGTGATAGGAGATATACATGAGTGAAAAACTGATCTGCAATAATAAAAAAGCCTATCACGATTATTTTATCGAAGAGAAGCTTGAAGCGGGTCTGGTGTTGCAGGGAACTGAAGTTAAGTCGCTGCGGGCTGGCAAAGCCAACTTAAATGATTCGTTCATGCTTGTGCGTGATGGTGAGGCCTATCTGCACAACCTGAATATATCCGTATATGAATTTGGAAACCGCCAGAATCACCAGCCGGATCGCAACCGCAAGCTGCTTCTGCATCGCAGTCAGATCGACCGCCTCTATGGCAAAATCCGTGAGAAAGGTCTTTCAGTAGTTCCTCTCCGGCTCTATTTCAAGGATGGTCTGGTAAAGGTCGAGATTGGGCTTGCCAAAGGTAAGAAACTGTACGATAAACGTGAGGACTTGAAATTGAAGGACAGCCAACGAGAGATGTCGCAGGTACTGAAAGCGAGGAATCGCAATTAATAGTTGACATTCAACACTGTTGTTATGGGGGTGTAAAGGTTTCGACGGGGAATTGAAAATCTGGGGAGCACCGGGTCGGGGCAGGTGGCCGACCTTAATAAACCTGCACGGCATTAATTGCCGACAATTATAACACTCCTGTTGCTCTAGCAGCTTAACAGGCGTCCCCGATCAAGATGCCGGTGGTAAAAAGGGGGCGTCACTCACTACCGGATAGGGGAGCGCGACACCCGTAGCGCAACCCGAACCTCAACGGGATCGCCGTCTGACTGCCTTGTTCGTTGCGCAGGCAGATGGTTAAATCGAGCAACGGAATAACGGTGTAGAGTCTCAGATGCTAGGTTTTTCGGACGTGGGTTCGACTCCCACCACCTCCACCAATTTTAACGTAACATGCTGTAAAGTAAGGATTTATTGTTATCGTAATTGCCTCTGTGTTGTCGGTGATCCGTTTAGGTGATCCGTTCACAGGGGTTTTATGATTCATATCGATTCTTATTTGTATCTATCCCGACACAACATTTACTATTTTCGAGCAATAGTCCCAAACGGCATTCGGGAAGAGCTTCATAAACGTGAATATCGGCGTTCTATGCAGACACGCAAACTCCGTGATGCCAGAGCTATTGCAAGAGCCCTGCGGGTCTGTTTTGAAGCGAATCTATCGGGGATTGAGAGCGGCTCAGTGAATGTGTAGTAAACGCGGCACGTTATAAGTCTTATTGTAAAAGAACCGCCGACTTTGATTTTTCTTGAAGTCGGCGGCTTGATTTTGTGGTTTACGCTTCTATTTGATTTTTCATCCGGTAACTTGGCCCTTCTATGAGCATTGTTTCAGCATGATGTAGAAGCCGATCAAGCAGGGCTGATGTTAGGGTGCTGTCGTTGTTGAATATTTCCGGCCATTTTTTGTACGCTCTGTTTGACGTTATAACGGTAGATCCTCTTTCATAGCGCTGGGATATGACTTGGAAGAGGAGATCAGCGCCATGTTTGTCTATGGGGAGATAACCAAGTTCATCAAGTATAAGCAGCGAAGGTGCCAGATACTTTTTCATCTCTACCTTGAGTCGGCTTGCTGCCTGTGCTGCGGCAAGAGTATTGATTGCATCGACTGCAGTTGTGAAGAGTACAGATTTTCCGGCAAGACAGGCTGTATAGCCTAAAGCCGCTGCAAGATGAGTTTTACCAAGTCCCACTGTTCCGAGGAATACAGCATTTGCTTTGTCTTCCATAAACTGTAACCGGAACAGATTCTGTATGGCCATTCGGTTAATTTTTTTCGGCCAACTCCAATTGAAGTGGTCAAGTGTTTTTACTACCGGGAATCTGGCGTTTCTGACTCGTCTTGCCGTGGCTCGATCATGCCGTAGATCAATCTCCCCCTTTGTGAGCTCGTCTAGATAATCTTGATGTCCGATCTGGTTCTTCGCTGCTTTTGCCGAGAGTTGCGCGTAATGATCCGCCATAAAGGAGAGTCCGAGTATTCGGAGGTCAGCTTCAAGGGTATTTATATTTTTATCGTAGTTCATGGAGTCTCCTTTTTGTCATAAATGGATAGATCCGGTGCCTCAACGGAGATATCGAGAAGATCAGCTCTTCGCGTGAGATGCAGAGCTCCCGGTTCCGGAAGTTTTCTTGCGCGGCTTTCGAGGATGTTGGCAATGTAGTCGCTACCGATAGCGTGTAGTTGCATGGCATCAGTAATGGCACTGGCCACAGCATCTTTTCCGTGTATTTCAGCCAGCGCCATAATCCTTCTGAGATGGTGCCTGGCGTTAAGATGGCGCTTGTCGAGTTCCCGGTAATAATCCAAAGAACAATGCGATAACGATAGGAATCGTTGCATAATTTTCTGATCTCTGGCGTTTTTGCGCTGCGCAATCAACTCTTTTGGATGGTCCGGGTCTTCGAAGTCGCAGTTCCTTTCATAGGAACGGCTGTGGCGTGCAATAAGGCGCTCTTCGTAATAGAAACAGAGCCGCTCCGGATACGCCTTCATGGTGAGGCGTTGACCTGCAAGGCGAGCCGGTACCGAATATCGGTTTGAATCGAGTGCAACCCGGAATAGTGGTGAGGCCCGCACAGAGGTAATGGTGGCGATGTCATACGGATGAAGGGGCAGCGGCTGTAGATGGGGGAGCTCCGTGAGGAGAATCTCTGCGGGCTTTTTACGGGTTTCACCATGGATACGGACATTGGCCACGGTATCAAGCCATTGCTGCGCAGCTGGATTAATCGCTACGAAATCAGGCAACTCTGCACCGGCAAGGAAATTTTTTTTGACATAGCCAACAGCATTTTCCACCCGTCCTTTTTCGTTTCCCTTGGCGACACCACAAGCCGAGATGCTGAAACCATGAAATGCAGCGAATTCTGCGTATTTTGGATTAAACACCGGTGCTTCGCCAAGGGTACGTTTCAGTACGGCACTTTTGAGGTTGTCCACCATAATTCTACTGGGAATACCACCAAAGGCGCGAAAGGCATTTTGGTGGCAGCCAAGGAAATGCTCCATGGTCTGGGACACGGTGAACTCGACATACATCTGTCGGCTGTAGCAGAGCACCATTACGAAGAAGCTTAAACGGCGAGTAGTGTCACCCACGCGAACCGAACCATATGATCCCCAGTCAACCTGTGCGCACTCTCCCGGCGCGAACGCCAGAGTCAAATAAGCTTTTTCTCTCTTTGGGCGGATCTTGCGAACGAACTTCTTTACCACTGTGTAACCGCCGGTATAACCCTCCTCTCGAAGGCGCTGAAAAACCTGCTGCGCCGTGTACGAGTACGTCTCAATCATTCTGACAACCGTGTTCTTAAATGGATCAAGTATGCTTGGCCGCCTGACTGATTTGCGAGCTTGGAACTGTTTTGCCGCAATACATCTCTTTACGGTGCGTTCATCATGACCGAGCTCACGGGCGATCTGAGTGGCAGTTAGTCCCTTCTGTTCATGGAGATGCTTGATGCGGGAAAAGGTTTCGTAGTCGATCATTGTACACCTCCAGCAAGCTTCCCCAATATCTCGCTAATAGACATTGGCTCTCCGACTCCCCTGCTTTGTTTTGTGGTAAGCGGGAGATCACCAAAAGCCAACACTTGGTAGAGCGGTCTCTTGTAAGCGACAAGCCTGGACTTGAGCAGGCAAGAACGGGCAGAGGCTAACATTGAAGCATCCATGTCAAGGCGCTCGCACAATGATACATCGGAGTAATAACTCAACCCCTGGCAGTCAGCGACGGTGACGAGAAAGAGATAAAGGGACGCGGCTTGGTGGCTTAAGCGTTCAATGTGGTGATCACGGACCAGACGGTGGTCCACCCAACTGAACTGCTCGGGAATGGTACGAATGCGATCGGGACAGATTGGAAACTTGTGGGGCATAACGGCCTCCTTTTGCTGAGATGACATCTAGTCCCAATTGTTGTAGACGACGGGCAGAGAGATCAATCTCATCTTGTAACGTACTGCCGGTCAAATGAGCGATTAGTCCAACTAAAACAGGAATTTGCAGGATATCGAAATCTTGTAACGCCGGGAGTAAAGGCTGCTTAAGTGGGGGCGTATTCGGGGTAACTTCACGTTCTGTAACAGGAATATTGGTAACGATATCTTGTAACGCACCTCCAGTCCCTTTGCGGCGGCTGTAACCGGGATGAGCCAGACGCCACTGTCTGACACGCTCAATATTGGCAAACCCACTGAAATGACCGGGATTCTTATCAAGCCACTGTTTTTGGCTCGCCTTTTTACTAGCCTTACGGCATTTGGGTTTTCCACAGAAGATCTGACGATTGACGTTACGAGGGTTAGGAGAAAAGTGTTCTTGACAGCACGGACATACTTTTTGCAGAAATTTCATGACCCAATACCTCCGGGTCAATAATCAGATTTAAAGAGACTGGAAAGAAAACGGATTTACAACCAGAAGAAAATAAAAAAGAATTTTCAATTTTTCATAGGGACTGAAGAAAAAGGAAGGAAAAAAGAAGATACATTTTCAAGAAGACTCAAGAAGAAGACTTTCAAAACGCCGGTGGCAACGATGAAGATCCGTTCTAACAATTTGTCCCAAGTTGCTCTGGGGATGCGATTCTCACATTGCAGCTTGGGACAAAACCTCTCGTCCCACCTGAAGAAGGGCGGGAAAGTTTCCCTGGTTCAACGTGGGACGTAACACGCTAGCCGTCAACATAAAGATATTTTTGTTAAGCCTAAGGAATTAAGAGAATTGAGAAAAAATTCCGGCAAGAATAATCGTAATTCTACTAGGAATGAACATATACAACCCGTTTTCGACCTTTTTGGAAAGGCATACAAGGCAATTTTAAAAAAGAATAAAAAGCCTACAATGAAAAAAATTTTACGTGAATTACAGGAAGGGACTTATGATGATGACGCTTGGTATGTTGATACTTATGGAAAAGGTTCTATTACATATAATGATATAGAAATTCCATATAGCACTTTAAAACACTGGCTTGGAGACTTGAATAAACAAGCCGCTTGACAAGTTATAAATAGCACCTCTCCCAAACATTTAAATTGGGAATCCCTGGGAATTTTTATCAGGGATTTTTTTTGCTTAAATTTCAGTGACTTACATCCACAGAATTCCCAACTTAAAATAAAATTTTTTAACAAAAAAAATCCTTTATTTTCCTAGGCACAAAGTTAGTAGTCAAATAACCGTATCAAGGAGAAGGAAAATGTCGAAAAAGAAAATTCCCGTCGTATCGCCCCCGACACAACCCATTGACCAGGTTCAAACGGTCAATTCTGTTGAGTCGGAAGTCTTCAACACCCCTGAAGCAGCCGTTTATTTGCATAATCAACCAGGTACTCTTGAGACTTGGCGCTGGAAAGGCTGTGGTCCCATGTTTTGCAAGATTGGTAAATCTGTCCGGTATTTGCGCCGCCACCTGGACGCGTACCTCACTGAAAATGTTTTCTCCTCTACCACTGAAGCTAATGCAGCAGCAGCATTAAGGATTAAGGAGGGCAGAATGAGCTGTAAAAAAGTAAAATCGACGTACGGTGGAGGTGTTCGATGAAACACGATCTCGAACCGTTAAAGAGCCACATGAGAAAGAATAAAATCACGCCACCTGATAAAATCATTGTTGACGACGAATGGCATCCGATTATTGATCCAGGAGCCTCCGGCCCTGAACATTGCGGCTACATCGTAAACAAGGGCGAGCCTCATTTTGCACTCTACAAATCTCTGGAAAGAGGCATTACAAAAAGATGGGAGAGCGACCGCTTTAAATCAATGAGTGCCTCAAAAAAGGCCCAGTACGATGATGTAATAACAAAGATGAGAAAAAAACGTGATGAGGCGCTTTCCGTTCCTCAGACTGCCATCGGAGATAAAGTACTTGAACCAGCGCCAGCAGTACTGGCTCAGGTGCCCCAGGCCAAAGGGATCGAACTCGATGATGATACCATTGTTGCACAACTTTCGCAGCTGACTCCCTTCGCCTTTGATCGCGTACGCAGTAAGTGGGCCGCACATATGAAAGTTCGTCCGTGCGTACTTGAGAAGGCTGTTAAAAAGGCTCGCACACTCTCCCTTTCAGCCTCTTTCAAAACTGAGGCGGGTCATGTAGCAGCCCAGCAGCAGTTACTGGATTTCAGTGCTAAAGCTTGTTCGCCAGAATAACGGTCCGCTTGCACCGTTGCTCGTCGGGTAAGTTTTAGCTGTCTTTCCCCGCCTCAGTTCCGCTGAGGTGGGGAACTATTGAACACATACTTAATTTGAAAGGAGTAATATTATGTACAAATTTTTAGGCTCGCTAGAGGACCTTAAATTGGTTCTAAACCGATACAATATCATGGGCACTTGGAAATCTGAAAAGGCTGGCAACAGTGTAAAGTATATGTTTCGGTCCATTCTTGGAGGCATCATCAATTTTTGGACCACAGGCACGGTTCTTTTTCAGGGTAAGGAGCCAGATTGCTCCGCCTTGGAGCGTGCGTTGTCACAATTCCTCGTAACTGATAGCGACGAAATCCAAATTGAGTATCGCCCTGTGGAGCACGATCCGATAGCGATCCCACGTACTCAGATTTTGCCTATAAGAGGCTGTAAATCCGGAAGCAGCACGATAATCAAGCGAATTGGTCATCAGAAATCACATAAAACTGGAGGAACTATATGAACAGCACACCGTCTTTACTAGAAACCCGACTCGAACGATACAAAAATACCTATGGAGAGCCGACGCTCGTTCTTATCGACATGGCGCATCTTTACTCTGAGACTGTGGCTTGCCACAAGCTAAACTCTGAAATTTACGACGGAAGTTGTCCAGATTTTCCAAAGATAACGGTACCAAGTAAGTTATCAGAGCATTTGCTTCTGAAAGCGTTCTACCGTTACGCCTGGACCACTGAAGATAGTGCTACTTTTTATAGCGTCACTCAAGATCAAGCTTTTGATGTGATTGAACGCCATGAATCTGAGTCATATCAGCGAATTAACAAAATTCGGTGTCAGAGGCAGCAATTCACCTGCTTTGAGATGGAAAATATAATCAACGCCAATCCGTCAATTCGGAGGATCGTTTTGATGGCCGATGACCGCAGTTATGTACCGATTGTATACGGTTTATCAGCGGATGGATATTCTATCATGCTAATCAAGCATTCTACTATTGGAGATAATCGACCCAGCGTAATGCCTCCTGATATTCCGTTCCAGTATTCGCATTACTTAATTGATGAAGCTTTTGGGCTTGAACGATATGACCATCCAAAGAGGCAAGCTGCACAAATTTCACGCCAATTTGCGGCACTAGGTCATCCGGTTCAGGTAACGGAATCCAAGGCTGTTGGAAATCCAGGAGCCGTGAAACACTCAGTTCATGCCGTTCCGGTAGGCAATGCAAAGTAGTAATTTCAGCTAAAGTAATTAACTGGCCACCCTAGACACGAGCTGGGGTGACCAGCACCACCATCAAAGGGGAGTTACACAGCCAGATACTAAATAATATATCTTGCCCAGATTCAATTACGAACCAAATCTATGATTGACTGAACACTAACTAAAGGAGACCACAAAAATGGCTAACATGAATTGGGAAAAAGCAAATACACGCAGTAAAGTCTATAGGAACGGTATTGAGATAGATCATAAGGCGGGACATGTTATACGGAAAAGAAATAAAAAACGACACGAAAAAAAGGCTATTGATAAACCATCGAAAGCTCATAATGCTACCAAGGCGATCAGACGTTCTAATGGTGAGCAAATGTCCATTTGCGTCAGCAAACTTACTGATATTGCAACTATGGTAGATAGCTGTACATACCAGTTGAAAAATAAAAGATCTGGGGGAAAGTTCTTATCCGAATTCAACAGTAATATAGATAAGCTTAAACTCCTTTGTGACGACGCGCGAAAAGAATTCCAGAGGCATGTTTCAAGTACATTGTTGCAGGGACCGGGGAGCAAGAAAACTTTACCCTTAAAGCCTGTCGGCGAAAAACATTGAAGGCCATTGATAGCACAGACCATTGCTCTTGAAAAATTGTAGGCTTTCCCACAATTGTGGCGGTACAGAAATGTGCCGCCACTTTCAATAGGATCCGGTCGATCATCCGGCTTTATAACTTGGGTACGACCATTCTCCTATCTGTCGGTCAACGAAACACCGAGCTTTGTCTCGGACACTCCGCTTCGACTGTAAACGGTGTCGCTCATCCCCTTATCACATCGACATTGCCCCTACGAGATCGCGCACCATAAATTTTTACCTAGCTTCCCATAGCAGTTCCATCAGATCATCCGCAGACACCCGAGATGCAGTATCTGTCCCCTCCCGCAACTAATCGGCCAGATCCCGCTTCTGATGATGCAGCGCAACAATTTTCTGTTCTACGGCGCTGGCTGCCACCAGTCGGTAAACGGTGACAGGGCGTTGATGCCCAATGCGATGGGTGCGGTCGGAAACCTGATCCTCCACTGGTTAGACCGAGGATCAATATGAATCACGTAATCCGCCGCAGTAAGGTTCAAACCGACTCCCCCAGCTTTGAGAGAAATCAGGAAAAGTTCCCCTTCTCCGCCCTTAAATGCTGCCACCTGCTCCTGCTGTTTCTTTGCGGGTACACCGTGTGACGTACAAGCTTGATAGTCGTATTTCTGTTTTCCACCTATATCTGAATTGCTTTTGACGGTGGAGATGTTGGTGCAGATGGTTCAATGTATCGATTGGACACTGGGGTCTGCAGGTAATAGGCGATTGTCATCACAATCGGAAAGAGCAGAATACAGATTAGCACGAATCTACCGACAGGATAGGCCGTCCTCCTCTGGTTGCGACCTATCAGGTAATAGAGCACCGTTCCCACAGGTGGGAAGCAACAGAGGACAACAATCCAGATAAGTTTCACAGTAAAAGTCCTGAAGGCATTTATTGTTACGTCTGCCAGTGCGTAGAGCAAAATAATCGATGGGAGTGTGATTACAGCCAGTACTATCAGCAGCATTATAAGGGTCATTGTATTATTCCGGGCTGCTCAAGATTTTACTGTCTAATGTGAATCCAGCTTCTGCACCAGCAAAACTGCTGAGAGCGCTTAAGATATTTACCGGCTGTTAAGTATGTCAATTGCCTCATGTGCAACAAAGGTACGGTTACGCTGCTGCTGCTGTTGCTGTTGCGGTTGCCGTTGCTTCTGTTGCTGCTGTTCATTCGGAATGTGGAGGATACCCATTTCTGTCAGTTTGAGTAGAGCATTATTGGCTGCCGGAAACGAGACACCGAGTTCCGCTTCTACCTGTCTGGCAGTAACTACCGGTCTGCCGATAAGTAGCTGCGGCAACCGGTATACCGCCGAATCAGACCTGATACGCAACTCAGCTATCTGCTCTTCCCAGCGTCGTAACAGATTTTCGAGCGCAGAAGCCGTATTAATTGATTCCTTGACCGACTCTTCAACAGCCGTGGCGAAGAACTGAATCCATGGTTGCCACTCTTCTCGCAACTGTACGCCTACCAGCCGGTCGTAGTACTCCTGCTGATAATTTTTCAGATACCCGGCAATATACACCGGTAGATATCCTTCAGCCGCCAGCATTATCGGTAACAACAGACGACCGACACGACCATTACCATCGACAAATGGATGAATTGTCTCGAACTGAGCATGGGCAATTGCCATCCGAACAACGATAGGTACTTCAAACATATCTTCTTCGGTTGGTGCGTCATGAAGAAACTCGATAAGCTCCTTCATGCAGTGCGGAACATATTCGTGGGGTGGCGGCACAAAACGGGCATTGTAGATTTTACTTCCGCCGATCCAGTTCTGTACCTCCCGGTATTCGCCAATATTTCCGTGATAATCAGTTCCATGCATCAGGTTGCGGTGCAATCCTTTTATCAAGGCTTCATCAAGCGCCAAAAGGCCGCTAGCTCTTACCGCATCCAAACCGACTTCAAGAGCCTTAACGTAGTTTAGGGTGACTAGGACATCAGCCGGTAGGCCTGCATCGCTGCCGGTGGCTTCATAGGTAAACAGTTGATTCATGTCCGACCTGGTACCTTCGATTTGACTACTCCTAACCGCCTCACGACGGTCAAACGTCCTGGTAACGAGGTTGGGGTTAGGTAGTCGTGCAGTGGAGACACGGAGTTCACCTAGTGCCTCATGGGCGTGGATGACTTCCTTGATTATTCCTTTTGAGGGTATGAACCGAGGTGGAGCTTGTGGGATGACAGCAAACGCTCCTGGGTGTGTCGGTACCGGAACGAGTTGTTTCTGTCTGGAGGGACTGAGTTCGGTCTTCTTCATGGAGATATCCTTTAATAGAAAAACATACTATTAAAGGCTAACACTTTATTCATTAACGGTCAAGCGAGTTGTTAAAAGATAATTTAAGCAGAAGCCCGAGAGTGTAGCTTTTGGCGTGTCGCATTTTTAGTTGGCAGTAGCCTTTTAACTGGAAACCCGATGCGCTCTGATATTTCCACGGAAATGGTGTTCCGGGAATAGTTGACGTGTTAACTCAAATCGTATATACAATAAGTATGGTCTACGAGTGGGACGAAAACAAGCGGCTGAAAAACCTGGAAAAACACGGATATGACCTAGCCGACAGTCAGCTTGTCTATGAGTCATCAGATAAGATATCGGTTGAAAGTCACCGACCACACGAACGTCGATGGCTGGATATTGCTGAAGTTGGTGGCGAACTGGTTACCCTTACACTTACCTACACGCTGCGAGGAGATGCAGTTCGCTGTATCTCATTGCGAAAGGCCAGCCGCAAGGAAAGGAGCCTTTATTATGGCCAAAATAGTTAAACTGACCTCGGATGAAATTAAAGAAATGCGTTCGAGTGGTGAAATAATGACCGACAAGGAACGAATCCTCAATTTTTCCGAAGAGGATGTCGAACGCATGGCTAAGGACGATCCGGACAATTTCCTTAAAACCGATGAGGATTGGGCTCAGGCTATCATTCATCGTCCGGGAATCCGTGGTCCACAGAAAGCCCCTACAAAAAAATCAATTGCTATACGTCTATCCCAAGATGTTGTGGAGAATTTCAAGTCCACTGGTGCTGGGTGGCAATCTCGGATTGATGATGCTTTGAGAAATTATTTGAAAGAACATCCGCTGAAGCATGCCTAAAATGTTCAGGCTGGGCAAAGCAACTTTGCGTTAAATACCCGAAAGCAAAAGACACGGCGCTCCAACACAATACAGAAGTTTTCCGACCGCGACTCGTTCGTTTCCGAATGCATTTCCGGATGAATCCGACCACAATTCCGATTTGAAACCGACCATCATTTGCTGGTAATCCGACCAGCGTTCCGGAATGAAACCGACCAACCGGTTGTAGTCGCAAGGTAACTCAACAGCGTATTCTGGATAGGCTGGTACACAATGCCTACCAGGTCGAGCTGAAGGGCGAATCTGCGCGAAAGAAGCGGAGGGCCTTGACCAGAAAGCAGAATCTGTAACAGATTGTAGCCCTGTTAGCCTGAAATTATGGCGGAGCCTTCCCATGTCATTAAATGAGTTCAAGCTGTTTGACACTCATCTCCACATTATTGATAGTCGTTTCCCTTTAGTGCCCAATAGTGGCTATCTCCCTGATGAGTTCACCTGTAAGGATTACCTCAATCAGATGAATGACTATTCCCTGAGCGGAGGAGCAATTGTATCTGGTTCTTTCCAGACTTTTGACCAATCTTATCTTGTCGATGCACTCAAAACTCTTGGTCCTTCATTTGTGGGCGTAACTCAGTTACCGGCAAGTGTTTCTGATGAGGAGCTG
>Ga0247844_1007796_pt1 | contig 11913 bp, 6 predicted proteins | sample LaCtaG_FD_192421 | JGI IMG/M metagenome (GOLD analysis project Ga0247844, IMG submission 192421) | Freshwater microbial communities from meromictic Lake La Cruz, Castile-La Mancha, Spain - LaCruzMarch201714.5m_1 | ecosystem: Environmental > Aquatic > Freshwater > Lake | place: Spain: Castile-La...
CTCACCCGCGAGTGGGCGGGGGCGGACGTGATGGTCGCCCGGCTGGCCGCGGCGGTTTGCCCGTCGGAGGTCGCCGTGGCGCTGGATTTCGAGCCGGTAACGAGCTATCGCCAACCGGTAAAAATCCGCGCGCGGCTGCGGAATCTTTCGCAGGTGGCGCAGGCGCTGGAATGCGAGGTTTCGGCCGGCGACGGCGGGACCGTCCGCCAATCTGCGGAGCTTCTCTCGGGCGAAACCCGAAGCCTGGACAGCTTTGAAAAGCCCCTTGCCCTCGGACCGCAAACGATCACGGCGGCGATCCCGGCCCACGGGGCCACGGCAAGCCGCACCCACTTCGGCATGGATGACCGCACGTGCCCGCCTCTCGCCTTCGGGTTCTCCGTTTTCCGGGTGTTCCGCTCCCACGTCGTGGATGAGCCCTACAAGGATTTTGTGAAATCGGCGGCGCGGCTCGGGATGCAGTATGTCCGCATGGCGCTTGCCTGGGAGGATCTCGAGCCCGAGCCGGGGCGCTACGTGTGGGATATTCCCGACCAGCTCCTTGATGTGGCTGCGGCAGAAAACCTTCCCGCCTTTTTCTGGGTGTTCCCCACGGCGCGCGGGTCGGGCCTGGGCGAGGGCGGGGTCCCGGCCTGGTCGCTCAAGGAGCCCTCGATCGACCGCCACGGGAATCCGGGGAACTTCCCCTGCCTCTGGAGCCCGTTCTACCGGACGCACTATTTTGCGTTTTTGGACGCCCTGGCCTCGCGCTACGCAGACGACCCGCGGCTCGGGCGGTTTGTTTTCGATTTTGGCAACTCGGATTTTGCCTACACCTACCACTACTACGGCGACCGGGGGGATCTCTTCGATTATTCGCCGCACGAGCAGGCGGCCTTTGCGGGCTGGCTGCAGTCGCGCAAGATCCCCCTCGGCGAGCTTTCGAGGCGATGGGGCCGCGCATTCAGCTCCTACGCCGAGGTGCCTGTCCCGCTTTCCGAGCAGGTCGAGGCCTGGCTCCTCTACGACGAGTTCCGGCTGTGGGGCGTCCACCAGGGGATCAAGGAGGCGGTCGCCATCATCCACCGACGGGCCCCCGACAAGGCCCCGCCGGATTTCCCCGGCCACGGCATCGGCTCGATTGCCGACCTTGGCACCTATGTCCACCATGCGCAGGCGAAGCGCTGGGAGGAAGTCCAGCGCGCGGACCCGGCGCTCACCGAAGCGCATAACATGGGGCCGAAATGGGGGGGCGAACCCTGGCAGGTGGGCGGACGGTTCTCCGACTACGATGACGCGCTTTTCCAGTCCGTGCGCCTCGAGGCCGACTACCTCACGATTCCCGGGCCTGACCTCGGGGTCTGGGAAAACGACATCGGCCGGGTCGCGATGATCCGCCGCACGATCGCCGGCGCCCGCCGCGCGGCCCCGCGCGTCGCCATCATGGACCGGATGTGCTGGAACGACTGGGCCAGCCTGGCCCAGGTCGGCTCGCGCCTCGACCAGCCGGTGGATCTCATCTCCAAGACCTGCCGCTACGACTATTCGACCTACGCCCTCGTCGTGCTGCCGCCGGATGAGGTCGTCCAGACCTCGCAGGGCTCAAGGTCCCTGCTTCCCCTCGATGCAGACTACTACGCCAGCCTGCTGGAGGCCGTGAGGGGCGGGCTGAAGGTTCTGGTTTTTCCGGCGACCGGCCTCGGCGATCCGCTCAACCCGATGCACCGGATTCTCGGGCTGGACGATCTTCGCTACGGCCCTCGCGAACCGCAGGAGATCCCGTTCCCCGCCTCGTGGGGAGGCGGGTCAGCCTGTGGGGAGGCCTGCGTGGTGAGCGCGGGCGCGAACGACGAGGTCCTGCTCACGAACTCCGATGGCGAGCCCGTCGCCCTCTTCCGCCCGTGCGGACTGGGGGGATTGATCGTGGCCGGATACGATGCGGGGCCGGATTCGCTGGACAGGGATTTCCGCTACGATGCGGCGGATCACCTGCACCACCACACCCTGACCCGGCTGCTGCGCCACCTCGGGATCCTGCCCGGGCACCTGAAAACCGGCGAGACATGCTGCTACAAGGAGTTCCTCTTCTCTGAGGAGCGCGACTTTCTCCTGCTTTACAACCATCGCCCGGAGCCGCTGCCGGTCCGCGCCGAGTTCCGCAGCCCAAGGCACCCGCAAAGCGTGCTGGACCTCTCGAGCGGCCGGCGCCACAGGGTCGATCCGGCCGCGGAGGGCGGGTGGTTCCGCCTCTCACTCACGGTTCCTCCCGTCGCGGGAACCTACCTCGTCATCGAATAACCCTTCCCCCGCAGCACCCGATGAGCGGATGATGGCCGAAAAATCGGGCGCCGGTTGGGATTCCCATTGTCGCTCATCAGGAATCCGCGCATGATGTGCGGGTCGCTGGGCGGGCGGCTGGTTTTTCTCAAAAAAAATCAGGCATACCCCCGTAGATGTCCTACCCCCTGCCATATAAACCGGATCCAACTATGAGTGCCATCATCCTGTTTGAAGAAAATCAAGTCCGCCGCGCCTGGAATCCGGCGGAGGAGAAGTGGTATTTCGCCGTTGTCGATGTGATTGCCGTGCTGACAGGGAGCGCGGATGCCGGAGCCTATTGGCGGAAGCTGAAAGAGCGGCTAAAAAAGGAGGGCAATCAAACCGTGACGGATTGTCACGCTTTGAAGATGACCGCTGCCGACGGCAAGCAACGCCTCACCGATGTGGCTGACACCGAACAGCTTTTACGCCTCATCCAATCGATCCCATCACCCAAAGCGGAGCCGTTTAAACTCTGGCTTGCCAAGGTCGGTTACGAGCGGCATTCTTTGTAAACGAAGTCCGCACAACGGCTTAGTTCAAAAAAAATACCGACGCACCTTGCCTGAAATTATAAAAGCTCACCAACCAAACAATACATGAACCTCGATACACTACACAAAGCCGTCATCGGCACTGCGGCCGCAATTCGTTCACGCACTCGTCTCCAGCCTGCTGGGGGGGAGGGAGACAAGGTATTTCCACCCACATATGCCGGAGCGGTTTACGCAAAGGAGGACAGGCACATTAATGGAGAAAAAGTTCCGTGCGTGTTGCTGGATTCCGTTCAAGCGCAGGCCAATCGCCTTGAGGAGGCGCTTCAACGGGCGCTGGATTCGGGAATTCTCTCCGACGTTCCGGTTCTGAATGTGGACTTCACGGGACTTGGGTTGCTGGACGAAATCGGTCGCGTGAGCAGCTTGGAGGCTCCGCATCGGATTGCGGATGCGATTTTGCGCGACAGCACTCACGACGGCCAGCCATTTCGGAAAAGTGCGCTCGGGAAGTCGCTCGACCAAGCCAGCCTCCAAAATGCCACACCGCTCTACAATCTCTGCCCGACTGCGCTGGTTTTTGGGCTTTGGGACTCCACCGGACCCAAAGGCGGGCTCGGCGCGAAGTTTCAGCGTGCACTCGTTTCTGAAATCATCGGAGTGAATGCACAAATCGGCGTCAAGACCAGCAGTCGAATCGATCCGTTGGGAATGCGTGCCGCTGCAAAAGTGAAAAAAAACGCGGATGGGTCCTATGAGCTTGCGGGTGACAAGGCCAAGGATGGGGTTTCGCCCGCAGAGGTCAACCATGGGAACATTCCGCCCGATATTAGCCCGACGGGTGGTGCTACAATTGATTTCGCCGAACAGACTGTTGTTCTCTCCCTCCCCGCACTGCGCAAGCTGCGCTTCCCAGTGGATGGCAAGACGACGCCAGAACGGGATGCGGCGGCGCGGACGGTGCTCGCTGCACTCGCACTGACGGCGGCAGCGCTCGCGGCGGAGAGTGGGTTTGATTTGCGCTCCCGTTGCCTGCTTTGGCCGACGGATGCGATGAAGTGGCAACTGTTGGATAAACCGGGAAGTGAACCCGCTGAGTTCCCTCTCACTTCAGAAGCTGCCATCAAGCTCCTTGGCGAAGCGGTTGCCGCTGCGGAAATGCAGGGGCTCACTTGGCACAAGGAACCGGTGAGGCTCGTTCCGTCGCCCAATCTCGTGGCATTGCTCAAGCGGTCACAAGACATTGCTGCGAAAACACCAGCCGATGGCGCGGCAGATTAACCAAAGGCATCCCTATGTTTGCCTTTGGCATTGATTTCATCACTGGCATGGCCGTGATGACGGATCCGTCGAGCCGTGAAAATGCGGAATGGCCACCTCACCCTGCCCGCATTTTTATGGCGTTGGTTGCGGCTCATTACGAAACGAAGCCGTTGCCCGAAGATGGCACGGATGCAGCGACGGCGTGGCAACGCCAGCGTTCCGCATTGGAGTGGCTGGAGAGCCAAGGTGCTCCGATGATGGGCTGGCCTGTAGAATCCAGACGTGACATCGTGAAAGTCTATGTGCCAGTCAATGACGGGGGCGTTCCTGATCGACCGGAGGGGGTCAAAGAGTCCGAGTTACGCCATGCGCTTGGAGTGATGCCTGATTGCCGGAGCCGTCAGGAGCGGACATTTCCCTCAGTTTATGTGAATGGTGAGGATGCGCAAAGGCACGTCTATTTGAGTTGGCCGCATGCAATGCCCACACCTGAGACCTTGGGAGCATTTGAAGGTTTGGCTTCTGCCGTTACTCGCATCGGTCATTCCTCCTCTCTCGTGCAAATGTGGGTTTGCGAAGGGGAAGTTCCTTCCACTTATCAGCCAGCAACAAGTAAGGGAAAGGCTGTGAAAGGGATTACCTTGCGTGTGCCTGCAGCGGGATTCTTGGCAGAACTCGATCAACGCTACAACGCTGAGGATATTGAAGTATTCTTTGAACTTTCGGAGTCAATCCCTGCGAAAACAGGGAAAACAAAGGCGCAGGCAAAGGCTGTTTTTCAAGAACGCTTCGGCACGGCGTGGAGCAGGACAGCAAGTGCCCCGGTGCGACTAAGGCCATCGATTGGCCGGACGGTGACTTATGTCCCGATTCGCAAGGTTGAATCGCAGGTTGTGCAATCTACTTTCGACGCAGAGCTTCTTGTCCTGACCAAGCAGGATGGCCCGACGCTTGGATTGGAAGCGACCGCTGCGCTTACATCCGCGTTGCGTGGCCTGCTTTTGAAAAACAGCGAAGGCTTGCCAGCATGGTTCACGGGACACCGCGCGCTGGGAGTTCCTTCCACAGGCGGACACATGGCGATTTTCCCACTGGCATACGTGGGAGCGGAACACGCAGACGGGCACATCATGGGACTTGCTCTGGCGTTTCCTCGGTCGGTGCCGGATGCAGAGCGTGCGGACTGTCTGCGCGGTCGGCTTTTTGGTGCGGCAGGCGAGGATCTCGATTTGAAATTAGTTATGGGCAACATCGGAGAATGGACGCTTCGGCGCGAGGAACGGAGCGTTCCGCCGATTGCGTTGCGTAGTCTCTCCTGGAACGAGCCCTCTTCGGTTTGGGCAAGTGTCACACCAGTGGTTCTCGACCGTCATCCCAAGTGCGATTACCGCGACGAACGCGCGGCTTGGCGTGATGAAGTCGCCGCACTCATCGCGAGGAGCTGCGAGCAACAGGGTTTGCCGAAACCCGTCTCCATTGATGTGGACAAAACATCGTGGCATCGTGGCGCACCTCGTTCCCGCCCCGGCCCGAATGGGATGCCATGGCTCCCATCCAAAGACGGCACAGCACCGCGTCAGCAGGTGCATGTGCTCATTGAGTTTCCCTGCGAAGTTGAAGGTCCGCTTCTTTTGGGCGCAGGCCGCTTCCGTGGCTACGGGATTTGCAAACCACTCTGATTTTCAAATGAACCCACTTACCCACGCCGAGTTTCCCGCATTCTTTCGCGAACTTTGGGAGCTCGACCCGTTTCCTTGGCAGAGCGAGTTTGCCCGCAGGATTTGCGATGGCGAATCCCCGGAATACGTAGCCGTTCCTACCGGGAGTGGAAAGACAGCCTGCCTTGATGCCGCCGTGTTTGCATTGGCGGTTCAATCGTTTCTTCCCATAGAGCAACGAACGCAGGGCCGACGTATTTTCTTCATCGTGAATCGACGGGTCATCGTGGATGAGGCGTATGAGCGTGCCGGAGAACTCTGCAAGAAGCTTCGTAACGCAACGCCGGATTCCGTGAGCGGCCGAGTGGCAGCCGCGCTATGTGCGTTGTCTGGAGAAATGCGCCCGCTTGACCGCGTGCAGCTTCGGGGCGGAATTTATCGGGACCGGAGTTGGGCAGGAGCCCTGCTCCAACCGATGATTATTTGCAGCACGGTGGATCAAGTGGGTTCCCGGTTGCTCTTTCGAGGCTATGGGGTAAGTGAGCAAGCGAGGCCGATTCACGCCGCGCTCGTCGCGCAGGACAGCATGCTCATCGTGGATGAAGCGCATATCAGTCGGCCATTCATCCAGACGCTCGATTGGATTCGCCAATACCGCGAATATCGCCCGCAGAGCAGCGAAACGTTGTGCCTCCCGTTTCAGTATATCAAAATGACGGCGACACCTCCTGCGGGAACGGAGGCCGAAAGAATGATCGCTTTGAGTGAAAGCGACCAAGAGCATCCCGTGCTTAAACCTCGTTTGTCTGGAGCGAAGATCGCCCGACTAATCTCCGAGCCTTTGGCAAAAGGAAAAGCTCGGGAGAAACAGATTGCAACCCGGCTAGCGAAAGAGGCTCAGGAATTTCTGGAACTTCACAACCCGCACTCCATCGCGATCATGGTCAACCGCGTCGCCACCGCTCGGACCATCGCGGAGGAAATGGAGAAGAAGCACGAAGGACGCGTCACACTTTTGATTGGAAGGATGCGTCCTTTGGACCGCGAGGCTTGCACGCAGAGGATTCAAAAACTGCTCAAAACTGGGGTGACATCGCAGCTCGAAGCTGGGCCGCACATCGCGGTTTCCACACAGTGCCTGGAAGTCGGCGCAGACTTGGATTTTGATGCCCTTGTCACGGAGGCGGCGAGTCTCGATGCGCTCCGTCAACGGTTTGGTCGATTGAACCGTGCCGGGCGGGAGATTGTTGCTCGTGCCGTCATTATTCTTCCGGGCGAGCAAGATTTGGCGCTGGACAGACTCGACGATGCAACTCCGAGCGATCCCATTTATGGAAACGCGATTCCGCGCACATGGAGCTGGCTGCGAAGCATCGCACAAAACGAAGAAGTGGACTTCGGAATCAACGCCATGACCTCGGCGGTGAGGCAACTGCAAGCAAACAGCCCGGATTCGCTTGCCGGGATGCTTTCGCCCACCTCCGATGCGCCGGTTATGCTGCCCGCCTACCTCGATTGCTGGGTGCAGACAAATCCCCCACCCGCAGCAGATCCCGATGTCGCGCTTTTTCTTCATGGCCCTCAGCGTGACATGGCGGAGGTTTACGTGTGCTGGCGTGGAGATTTGCCCGAAAACGAAGCGTGCGAACCGTGGGCAGAAATCCTCAGCCTTTGCTCACCCACGACGCTGGAGTGCCTGCCTGTTCCACTGCATGTCTTCAGGCAATGGATGAATTCCCGAGGAAAGTTCAATGACTCATCCGGTGATGCTGGCGAGGCAACTCAACTCCTAGACAGACGTGACAAAATGGAAAGTCGTGGTGTGCCGATTTTTATCTGGCGGGGGCCGAATGAATCCAAGTTTGCCACTGTCGCCGCCGATATTCACCCAGGCGATACCCTCGTGCTCAGGGTGCAATCCGGCGGATGGAGCGCGCTTGGGCATTTGCCCGAAGCCCCCGGTGATCCACAGGAAATACCTGACGCGAAACTGAGCATTGCTGATATTTGCCGCGTTGACCTTGCCGAAGTTGGAATCGCGAAAGGGCGTCACCTTGCTGTCATGCGAATCCATCACCCGCTCTGGCCGCCTGCGGAAAAGGCCACCGCTGCCGCTGCTTTAGTTGAACTTTCCCGCAGCAAAGAATGCGGGTGGACGACCGCAGAAATCCGCGACCTCCTCGCGCGGTTGTTGAGCAACGAAAACCCTGGCTGGCCGCTCACAGAGCCACAGCGCGAGGTGATTCATCAATTGAAGGAACGCAATCTCCGCGAGTTGTCAGTCACTCCGTATCCAGACCAAGAAGGCTTTGTCATCAGCTCGCGTGTCCTCATTCCAGAAAATGACATGGAGGAAATGGATGCAGAAGACTTCGATGCAGACGCCCTTCTCGATACTAAAAGCTCACAACCGCAGGAACTTTTCCATCACACAGGCGACGTTCTGGCACACATCGAATTGTCACTTGCCATGCTCCCTGTCGGCCCGTGGCGCGATGCTTTGGTCAAGGCCGCCGCATTGCACGACTGGGGTAAAGCCGACGCCCGCTTTCAGGCATTACTGCGCTCAACGACACCGTTTGCGGCGATGGCGAGCGGCGTAGTTCTCGCAAAATCTGGCTCCATCCCATCCTCCGCAGCCGCACGCCGAGCAGCGAGTGAACGAGCGGGATTGCCAAAAGGCTTCCGGCACGAAATGCTCTCCGTCCAGATGGCCGAAAGTGAAGCCGGTTCAACCGCACTCCCCACGGAACCCACCCTCCGTGCTCTTGTGCTTCACCTCATCGCGACTCACCACGGGTACGGACGTCCTTTTGCCCCCATCGTAGAAGATGATGTTCCACCCGATGTCTCCCTTCCCATGAAAGAAATGAGGATCACTGTAGTAAGCGCTCAGAGAATCGAGCATCCCTCCCATGCTCTTGATTCCGGGATTACCGAACGATTCTGGCAAATGACCCGGCATTACGGTTGGTGGGGCCTAGCCTACCTCGAAACCATCCTTCGCCTCGCTGACCAGCAGGCCAGCGCCAAGCCATCAAAACACTATGAGTGCTCATAAGAAAACTACCCTCAGGCTTACAGGAATGAGCGCCGACAGCCTGTTAGGTTTTTTGGCCTCGCTAGGAACACTCCGAACCGCTTCCGAGATTTGGGGGGCATCGAACGTTCGTTTGTCGTGGGATGTTCATGGATCTTCCTATTCGCCAATTCTTTCCCTTCCGGAAATTGATGTGGAGGCATTCGTTCCGTCGCTCCACGCAAACTTGGAAACACGCACTGACCATGCTGCGCTGACAATTGACAAAGACCTCAAGGTTCCGCTCTCTCGGTTTAGTGCCGCTTCTGAAGTTGCTGCATCGTTGTTTCTGGACGGTAGCGATTCATGGGGAGCGAGAATGATTGCGGCATTTGGTTGCGGGACTTGCGGCAACGAAAAGGGAAATATTGAAGATACCGCCTTTCGGACGATGAGCGGTGCAGGACACCAGCACTTTCTCGAGTTTATGAATTTCTTGGCAAAGGAAACCACGACAGACCAACTCCAAGAGGCCATCTTCGGCCCATGGAGATACCGCGATCCAAGCCCCATAATGCGCTGGGATTCTGCAGATGATCGCCGCTATGCCCTTCGCTGGGATGAGCCATCCAAAGACCCCGTGAGGACAGTTCGCGGCGCGAACCGACTGGCTATCGAAGCACTGCCATTCTTCCCGGTGGTTCCTCAATCCTCATCCACCGTGGCAACCACAGGTTTCACTGGTCGCCGCAGCAACGACACGATGTTCACTTGGCCAATTTGGTCGGTTTCATTGGACACTGACTCGGTCAGTTCAGTTCTCTCCCTTTCCGCACTACAGAGAGACGACTCATCATCTACTGCCCTAGCTTTACGCGGCATCCGCGCAGTTTTCCGCTCGCAAAGAATCACTCTCGGCAAGTATCGCAATTTTACCCCCGCCAGAGCTTTGTGCTTATAAGCCAGTTCGGACTTGCTCTGTTTGCTCAGATCCCCTGATTCATTTCCGCACCCATGCCACTTCCACAAGAGCCCTTTCCCCGATGGCAGGATGGACCCGAGGCGGAGTGGATGCGCGCGTGGCGAACGGCGAGGCGGACGGTTGTGCTCGCGAGCGAGGACCCGCAGGTGTGGCCGGTTCTTGCGGCGCACTACGAAAAGCGCGCGATCCGGTTCCGGTTTTGGGGCGGGAGCACGCCGGGGGAAGTCCGGGAGGTGACACCCGAGGTGCTCTTCACGATCGAGGGCTTCCGCTCGGTGTGGTTCGAGGCCTGGTGCCCTCTGCGCAGGGCGAGGCGGACGTTCAACTGCAACGCGGTGGAATTGATTCCGCAGGGCGTGGATGCACGGGCCCTGCCATCTCATCCGGCAGGGTGTCTCCCATAACCAACCATGCGCCGCCGAACACCAGGACCTTCAAAAAGGAAGCGCGCGCAGGGCGGGGGGACGGGCGAGCTTTTTGAGCGGCAGCTTGCCGGGGTGGTGAAGCAGGCGTTCGAATCCGGGCCGTGTGGTTCGGCCGATTCGAAACCCGAAGGCGGAGAGTGGGAGGAACATGGCGCGGGATCTCAGGCGGGCGCGGACGATGGGCCTCCGCTCCTGGTGCCGGCTGCCTGCCAGATCCCCGAAACCGTCCCGTCCGCCGCTGACGAGCGCTCCTCCCCCGCCCCTTCGTGCGAGGCCCCGATTCCCGTTCTGGAACCGGCCGAGTGGCCGACCGATGCCATTCCGGCACGGATGCTGAACGAGTTCGTTTACTGCCCCCGGCTGTTTTTCTACGAGCATGTGGAGGGGGTCTTCGTGGAGAGTGAAGACACGGTGAAGGGCGCGGCGATCCATGCGCGGGTGGACAAGGGCAAGGGGGCACTGGCGCAGCCGGAAAACCCGAAGCCGGAAAGCGACTCGGGAGCACCCCAAAAAGCCCAACCCAGCACCGCTCCCGACACGATCCACTCGCGCTCGGTGATGCTCGGCTCCGGGCGGCTTGGCACCGTGGCGAAGATGGACCTCGTCGAGGCGACGTTGAGCCGCGACGGCTGCGTCGCCGCCGTGCAGCCGGTGGATTACAAGGCTGGCGCACCGCGCGAGGGGCCGGACGGGTTGGAAATCTGGGATGCCGATAAAATGCAGCTCGGTCTCCAATGCCTGGTCCTGCGGGACAATGGCTACCAGTGCGACTCCGGTGTCATCTACTACCGGAAGACCAAGCAGCGGGTCCCCCTGGAACTGACCCCCGATCTCGAGGCCTGGGTCCTCTCCAAAATCGCCGAGGCCCGCGCGTGTGCGGTCGGGACGATCCCGCCGCCGCTCGTCGATTCTCCCAAATGCGTCCGGTGCTCGCTCGCGCCGGTCTGCCTGCCGGATGAGACCCGGATGCTTTCGGTTCCTACCGTTGAGTCCTTTCTGCCAGGTGAGGATGGCGAGCCCGCCCGGCCGTCCGGCTCCCCGCATCCCCGTCGGCTGATCGCGCCGCGCGACGAAAAGCGGGCGCTTTACCTCAACACCCAGGGCTATCGGGTGGGCTGCAACGATGCCGTCATCAAGGTGAAGGAAAAGGATCACGTCGTCGATGAGGTGCGCGTGATGGATGTCTCCCACGTCGCGCTCTTCGGCAACATCCAGGTCTCCACCCAGGCGGTGCAGCGGCTCTGCGACGCCGACATCCCGGTCACTTGGTTCTCGATGGGCGGGTGGTTTTACGGAATGACGCGCGGGCATTCGCTGAAAAACGTGCTCCTGCGGATCGAGCAGTTCCGGCACGCGGCCGACCCGGCAAGCTGCCTGCGGATCGCCCGGCAGTTCGTCCGGGGGAAGATCCACAACCACCGCGTCCTCTTCATGCGCAACCACGTCGAGCCGCCCGAGCGGACGAAGCTCCGGCTGGGCAAGGCGCGCGAGGATGCGCTGGCCGCACATTCGCTTGAGGAGTTGCTCGGCGTGGAGGGTGCAGCAGCGGCCGTCTATTTCCAGCAGTTCGGAGGCCTCATCCGCGATCCCGAGAAGGATGACTTCCTGGAGGGGCTCCAGCCGGCCAGCAACATGCCCGCGCCGCTGACCTTCGACTTCACCACACGCAACCGCCGACCGCCGACCGACCCGGTCAATGCCCTCCTTTCCCTTGCCTACAGCCTGCTCGCCAAGGAATGCACGCTGGCCGCTTGCGCCGTCGGCTTTGCTCCCT
>Ga0247844_1007797_pt1 | contig 11912 bp, 10 predicted proteins | sample LaCtaG_FD_192421 | JGI IMG/M metagenome (GOLD analysis project Ga0247844, IMG submission 192421) | Freshwater microbial communities from meromictic Lake La Cruz, Castile-La Mancha, Spain - LaCruzMarch201714.5m_1 | ecosystem: Environmental > Aquatic > Freshwater > Lake | place: Spain: Castile-La...
TATCATTTTTTTATTATATTATTATTTCAATTTTTATTTCATATTTATTAGGAAATATTATTATACTAACTATTTTTCTTTTACGCCCATAAATTGTAATATGCTTTGGTTTCCATTTTTTATATTATTTGTTTCACGAAGATATTTATCGAATAATAATATTTTGATTTCATTATTTTTTAGCTTTTCAATTTTTTCTTCAATTTTTTCTTTTTTTTCAAAATTTTTTATGTTGTTAATGTCTTTTTTTAATTGTTTAAGTTTTTCTTTTTTATTTTTTAATTCAAATATTTTTTCTATTACTAAAGCAAAAACTTGTTGAACTGGTTTCATTACTTGATTTGAAATATAAAATGAATAATTTATTTTTAATTTATTTTCTTTAATAAAAGTTGGTGTTTCAATTTTTTCTCCTTGTAATGCATTTATATTTTTTGTGTAAATATAAACAAAAGGTATTCTATCTCCAATACTTGGTTTATTTCCAGAATCTCTTGAAGCTATTCTATCTGCTAAAACTTTATGGGCTATTTGTTTTGGATTTTTATAATTTGAATTCAATGATTTTGATATAATTAATTTTTCAATGGGATATTTTTGATTAATTATATTATTTAAACAATTATCTAAAAAATCAACGGCTTTTAATATATCTTGTTCTTTCATTAAAATATCAATAATTCCTCCATATATATCTTTTACAATAGGTGCATTATCTCGTCTTTTTAGAACGATTCCCATTTCTTTTCTTTTGCATTTTGTTATGTCATGTTCATATAACATTCCAACATATCTTTTTTTTGATAATAAACAAAAAGGCATGAATGTTTTTTCATATTCAAAATCGTGAGGTTGTTTTAGAAATTTTGAAACTAAATGTGTTGCTTCTTGTGCTAAATCAATCGATAATTCTAATGCTTTATTTCCAATAATTTTTTCACCCTGTGGCGTTTCTAAATTAAATGAAAAGAAAACAGAATCAGTATTATGGACGACTATTTTTCCTATTCCTGCCGAAAAATGGTGATTATCTGTGGTTAAATCATAAACATAACCTTCATATGATATTTCAAACATTTTTTTTATAGCATTTGGATTCTTTTTTTGTTTTTTTGTTGCCGTTGCCATTGTCATTCTATAAATATTATTTTTATCTTTTCTTGTATTTATTGATGTATTAAATCCTAAACTATTACAAAGCCAAGTAATTTGTGCTGAACTTATTTGACTTTTTTGGTCTATTCTATTTAATCCTTTTTGTTTATCCCCATCAGCATCATACAATCCTTCATAAAATGATTTTCTTATATTTATATTTCCATTTAATATTTCATTTGGAATTATTTTTGATTTTTTATAATATAATTTATTTCTATAATAACTGACTAACTTAACTATTGAACCGTATTTTTTATTTCTTGGAGAGAGTTTATAAACACCTGAACTTTTTATTGTATCCATAAACACCCAATCATAATCTGGATAAACTTTTTTACATAATTCAATATATTTATTAATTAAATTTATATTAGCATTATTTAATCCCCAAGAAGACTTTTTTCCAGTTTTACATTGATAAGTTCCACAACTCCCATCCCCAAAAAAGAAACCCATTATTTTAGCTTCATCTTCTGTTATTTCATTGTTTGCTGTTATATCATCGAAAATTGGAACTTGGTGATGTAAAAGTTCATAACCTATATTTATATTTTTACTCGTTACTGCTTCTCCATCTTTTGAAATTAATGAATGGTCGTCTGTTACATCAACTAAACCTGTATGTGTTAATATTCTAATCATTTTTTTATGTTCCAAAAGTTTATGTCTTATTACTCTATATATTTTTGTCCATCCATTATCACTCCAAGTTTCAACTTCTTCATTTAAATTACATACTTCTTTATTTTCTCTACCTTCATCTTTACATTCAATCCATATTCCATTTCCATATTTATTTGAAAGTTCTTCTATTGTGCATATATCAAATACATTATTTTTACGAACATATATTGGTGTATAATTAGCTACACTATCTCCATAAACATATTCAGCTTTTGATTTTATTAAACCATATTTACTGTTAAATTCATAATCTCCATAACATTCTTCAACAACTTTTTTAGCGTATATTAATAATAATCTACCAATTGCAGTTGTTGAAGCAGCAACATCTTGTTCATAAAAAGTGCTTGTTTTTGCACCACATTGACCGTATAAAGAATTAGCAGTAATTTTATATGCAAGTTGTCTTTTATCGTAAACATTTTTCATAAAATCATCTGTTTGTAAAGGAATTAATTTTTTTGTTGATTTTCTTGCGGATAAAAGTTCTTCTAAAATAGAAGGCATAATTGCTTTATTTCCATTTGGATATTGTGCATATCTACATATTTTATATCCTGAAATAATTTTTTCAGCTTTTGCTTTTGGTGTTTTTCTTGTGTATTTATAAGTATCAAAACGAATATTTACATATTCATAATTTTCTAAATTATCGTAAATAAAATTTCCTTCTTCATCTTTTTCACCTATTTGTTTTATTAGATTACCCAATAAATCAAATTCATTTACCCAAACTTTACTTGATGGACATAAATTTTCACTAATCATTGATGAAGGATAAAGAGAACTAAAATCACCAACAGGAATTGGAGTATCTAAATATAAATTACATTTAGGTTCTAAAACAATTGCACCCTCAAATCCATCATCCATTGATCCTCTATTGATAACGGGCATTAAAACACCTTTTTCTCTGCATTTTTTAGCAACATAACTTGTAAGTTTTATTCCTTGACCTCTAAAAATAATAAAACTTATGGGAACACTACAAATACTTGCCATTTCAATTAAACCAGTAATTACATCAATTTTATTCAATAAATAATGCAATAAATTACAATCTTGAATACAATATTTTGCGATTGTAAATCTTGTTTTTGATGAAGAAAGAGGTCCATTTGTCATATTAAAAATGTCTTTGGGTGAAACATCATCTTTTGCTAAACACCATCTTATTTTTTTATTAAAATCTGGATTAACAATTCCATAAATAATAAAATAATTTTCTTGTTTATTTATTTCAATAACTTGTAATTTTTCTCCTTTATTATAATATTCAGTTGAAAATCCAATTTCTTCAAGATGAATAAATGAACCTTCTGTTAAACCGGTAAAATTAAAAGTATAAATTTTTGTGTTGTTATTTTCGTGATTAATATTTTTAATATAATCACCAATAAAATAACCAGAAACATAATCTAATTTATAAGAAGTAAGATTTTCTTCTCTTCTAAAATAATTGTATAAATCAATTTGTATTCTTCCGTTCATTTTTATATATTTTAATTCGTGAATTCCACTTGCTATTGTTATATTTAATTCTTCTAATTTATAACCAAAATCGTTTTTATTTTTATTCGCACAAATTTCATTTTTATTTCTTGAAAGTTTAAGAAAATCCTCTAAACAACCGCATTCTTCTGCACGATAAAACATAAATGTATAATCAAAACCAAATATATTATATCCAATAATAATATCAGGGTCTTCTTTTTGAATTAAATCAGTCCAAGCTAATAAAACTTCTTTTTCGGTATTATAACTTTCAATTTCAATATTTTTACTTAATATATCACAAGTATTTAAAACAATACAATGATTTAAATAAGGTTGAGAATCACCATAATTCATAAAAGTTGTTCCTATAAATGTAACCTTATCTCCTTCTAATTTGGGTAAATATTTTGTTAAAACATTGTTGAGTTCATTAATTTTATATTCTCTTTCTAAAAAATCGTCATTAATTAAATCAATAATTGTATTACCAATCCATTTTGGTTTATTTATTTTTTTTTGATTTAAATTTTCAAATTCATTGTTTTCTTCTTCGTCAACTTCATGATTTATTTTTTCAAAATAATCATGAATATTTAAAGTATTGTTATTATTTTCATTTGCTGTTTCTTCTTTAAAAATATAATTATTATTTATTAATTCATCAATATTTTTTTCCAAATTTTTAAATGAAATGTTTTTATTTTTTAAATAAACTAAATCAATATTCTCTATTTTTTTTTCATAACCAAAAGAAGATAAAATAATTTGTTTAAGAAATGTATTATTTATAGTCGTTTGATTAATAACATAATCAATTATATTTTGCGATAATTTTTTGTAACTTTTTTTTGGTATTGGAAAATCACCGTGAGAACTGCTTGCTTCAATATCAAAACTACATATTTTATATGGAACTCTTGTTTCTTTATTATTAATAGGTATTATACATTTATAGTCAACACTAAATTCATATAAACAATTTGTTTTTTTATCATTAATATTTATTAGTTTATCGATTGGAATATCAACCCATCCAGAAGGACTAATTTGTTTAATGTGGAAAAATCTCAATAAAGAAGGAATATTAGATTCATAAATATAAATATTTGTTCCATTATAAAGATAACCATTATTATTCAATTTTCTTTGTAAATATTTATCTGTAAAATACCATAAATTTTTTACTTTATTAAATGTTTGTATATTATTGAATGAAATAAATAAAAATTTATGTTTCATTCCTCCATCAAAACCGTATAATTTTTTTTTTTCAATAATTTCACATTTATAAAAACTATTTTTATATAAATTTCCAACTTTATTTTGTAAATGTTTTACGAATGATTTTTTTTTATTTTCATTCCAATTATTATCAACTTTTAAAAAGAAATAGGGTTTGAAATTAATAATATTTATTGATGCGGTATTTCTCATTTCATCCAATCCAAACATTTGAATAATAAAATGAGTATTTTCTAAATTTGAAAAATCAGTTGAACTTTCATTCATTTCTTCGTCTTCATCATCATTAATATTACAAACATTAAAATCAATTAAACGGATGCTTAAAAATTTTTTATTATTATTTGTGATTATTTCTTCCATTTTTTAAAAATTATTTTTGTTATATATAAAAATAATAGTTATATTTAATTCTTTTCAATTTTTTATAATATGATTATTATTTTTTAATCTTTTTATTTAGTTTTGGTTAAAAAATCCCAAAACATTTTGAAGTTTTATTTTTTTTTATTTTTTTTGTTTTATATTTCGTAAATATTTTCCTTTTTTTTGTTTTGTTTCCGCCATTTTGTTTATTATTTTTAAGGATAAATTCTTTTATAGATTGAGAATTTCGTTCACCATCATAAGAAACATAATTTTTAATATCATCATTTGTTAATAAATAAATAGAAGGAACACCAACAACAACAGGTAAATCAGTAAATAATTTAATTAAATTATCATATGTTTCACTTTCAATATCAATAACATTAATATTATTTTTATTTAAAAATGTATTATCATTCTTAAATTTATGCCATTCTGGCATAAAGTCTTTACAATGACCACAAGAATTTGAATAAACTAATAAAATAGTCTTATTATTCATATAATTATAGAATAATAAAATATAAAAAAGAATATATAACAAATATAATAAAATAACAATATTATATATGTTATTTTTATGTTTAATGATAATAATATTTTTTTTAGGATTATATTTTTATATAAAAAATTTTTTTAATAATGATAATGACAGCCTGCAAATGAATAATATAAAGGAAGGTTTTGAAACTGATTCAAATAAATTAAGATGTCCTAATTTATTAATTCAATACGGTTCAAGTTTTTATTTATTTAATAGTGAATTAAAAGAAGTTCCAGGTGTAAATCCAATTGTATTTAATAATTTGGAAGAATACAAAGAATTTTTAGATTGGCAAAGGTCAGTTGGTATCCGTTGTCCTGTTTTATATTTACAACAATCTTTTGATGCACAAAATAATCGTGTATATAAAGTAAGACCTTCAGTAACTGAATTAAAAGGTGGTTTACCGCCTATTCAATATCAAAAAAAATCATTATTAATAGATGCTTCAAGAGATGACTATCCATATAATACAAATTCTTTACCTGGAATTGATACTAAAAATCAAGATATAGGAAAAATAACACCTTTGGATGTTGAAAATGATTCAAATATGTATTCTTTAAATAATACAGATAATGCAATGAGTGATAATTGGAATCCTAAAATAGCACAAAAACATATTGAAGAAGGTGTTTATAAAGATAATGAGGTTAAAATAAGAATTTAACTTTTCATAGCATCTAAATATTTCATTGAATCATTTAATGCATCTTTACTTGCTTTAAGTGTTCCTAAATCATTAAGTAATTTAATAGTTTCAACTTGATTCAATGATGTGTTTAATGAAAAAATAATATCCAACATTATTAAATTAATATAATCTTCCATATTAATAATTATATTTTCATAATCAGTTCTATATTTTGATACGATTAATTTATCTGTTAATTTAACACTTAAAGATTTTATTGTTTCAGCAAAACTTTTAGCATTACCTGCATATCCATTTAAAATAGAATTATTTGAAGATGATGAAGATGTTTCTAATCCTTCTTTAAAATAAAACGATTGAATAAATATAATGGATACAAAAATTATGAGAATAATTATTCCTAATATTTTTAAAATATCTTCCATAATATTTAATTACAGAATATTATTATTATGATTATTATTTTTTATATTAAAAATTTATTTTTTATTAATATTTAAAAATTTTAAAATATTTTCAATACTTTTATTACTTATTTTTCTAATTTTATTTGTTTTTGTTGTGTAAGATAAATTATTTATAATATTTGGATTATCGTTTAAACAACATATTAATTTATTAATATTTCCATCAAAATTTTTTAATATTTCAAATGCAGTTATTTTATTAATTCCGGGTATTTGACATAACATTATTTCGGAAATGTTATTTGGAGTTATGTATGAACTTTTCTTTTTTGTTATCAATCCACAATATTCTTTTTCTTGTTGTTCCTTATCTTCATCTTCTTTATTATTTTGTTGTTCTTTATCTTCATGATCATTATTTTGTTGTTCCTTATCTTGATTATCATTATTTTGTTGTTCCTTATCTTGATTATCATTATTTTGTTGTTCCTTATCTTGATTATCATTATTTTGTTGTTCCTTATCTTGATTATCATTATTTTGTTGTTGTTGTTGTTGCTTTTGTTGTTCGATATTTTCAACTTTTTGTTCTTCATTTTCATATATTTCATTTGGTGATAGCGAAGTATGTGATGAATAAAAAGGTTTTTTTTTATTATTTGAAGAATGTAATTTTAAACACATATTACAAATAATAAATGCAGTTTCATTTAAATTAACTGTTCTATAAACTGAAAACCCTTTATAATAATTTAATGAAAAAATAGATGAATGAATCATTTGTTTTTCTTTGAATTTATCAATTAACCCTTCAATTAAATAAATAATATTATGGTTTGGATGATTTAATTCATTTAAACGAAAACTTTGTTCGTCATATCTTTTATCTTTGATTGAAGAAACTAAATCATTTACTGTTTTTCTTTCAATAATTATTTTTTCTTGATTTAAATATTTAATAATTACATCACCAATATTTAAATTTTGAACGGTAAATTCAATATCCATAAATTTTTCATTAGTATTTTTTAATGATAAACAACTATCATATAATTTATTTTCTCTCATATCAAATATAATTTCCATAATACAAAATAATAACAGAATATTAAAAAAAGAGTGTAATATTTAATATTGTTAAATAATGATTAAAAATATATAAATATAAAATGTTAAATTATTAAAATAATGGAAGTCTTAAAAGATTTGTATGTTATTAATGATGAATATTATGATAAAATAATATGTGAAATAAATAATTATGGGAAAAATGTAAAATGTGAAGATTTAATTCAATTAAATGTGAGAGGATTATCATTAAAAGAATTTAGTGTAAATATACCATTTAAAGATTTATATAAACCTATACATTCATTTATTTATTTAATAATAAATAAAGATATTGAATTAAATTTTAATAATAACAAATCAATAAAATATAATTATCTGAAATCATTCCAAATAATGATAAATAATGAAAATGAAAAAACTTTATCAATCAATCATATTTTAATGAAACATAATTTTAATATTTTTAGTGATAAAATTATATTAAAATTTAATAATTTTTCAAATACAAATAATTTTAATAAAAGTAATTTAATGGCAATATGTCCGATATTAATGGAAAAAATAATTAATCCTTATATATGCGATACGTGCAATAATTGTTTTGAATTTACAAAACAATTAAAAAAAATAAAATTATGTCCTTTGTGTAGATGTAATTATTTTAATAAAAATATTAATAAAAAATTGTTTAAAAATAATTCGATAAATACAATAAATTTATATTTTTATGATTATTTAACGAAAAGCGAAATAATCATAATGATTTATAATTTAGAATTGTGGATGAATGATTATGATTTTTATATGCCAAATATAAAAAAAGAAACATTAAATAATATTTGGAATGATGTTTATTTTAAATATAAAGATTTAATATTAAAAGATTTAATTGAAATAATAAAATTTAAAATAAATAATATTTATATTATTTAAATTATACAGTAAATAAACATATGAGAGGATAAAATATAGCATAAAAACACCATAAAGAAGAAAATGTATTTGTTTTATTAGAAATAAAAGTAAATAAATAAATGGTAATAAATGAAAGTAATAAAAATGAAATACCATAATAGTTAAATAATTTCGTATTTTCTATTTTATCAATAAATAAAATTAAAAATATAATAAAAAAATAAAATAAATGAAAAATAATATTTAAATCGTTATTTTCTTTTCTTAAAAATTTAAAAGCACCCCATTCAAGACGGGAAATGTTAGGATACGATTTAGTGCAAATATTTTTTGTAAATAAATAATTAAATAAATATATAAAAAATAAAATGTATAAAAACATAGTAAATGATAAATAAAAATATAATAGATTAAATTTTATATTTGATAAATACAAATAAACACAACCAGTAATAGTGGGTTGTAAAAATAATAAAGTAATTATACTTAAAGAAAGATAATGATTAAAAAGATTACATTTATTATTTTTCCAAATAAAAAATTCAATACATTGCATAAAAGAAATTAAAAAACTAATAATAGAATTAATAATAAAATTTTTATTATTCTCTTTAATTCCTCGATAAAATAAAAAACTGGATAATCCAAAAGATATTAAAAAAATATAAAAAGATGTAATAGCATTGAAGCACATAAATTATATATATAAAAAAATATAAGAATACTGTGGAACAAAAGATAAAATATTATACTTGTATTTTTGGACTTTTTCTGAGAGTTTTTCCATATTTTTTTATTGCTTCTCTTGATAATTTTAGTGCTTTACTATTTTTTTTACAACCTTCTTCTAAAATATGATTATCGATAACGGAAGCTTTAGCACCAGTTATAGAAGAAGCAAGACGAGCTAAACCCCAACTTTCTGCTGTTTGATTTGGTCTTGAACCAGATGAAAAATAAGCACCTCTTCCTTTATTTACTATTTTTTCAAGAGCATTTTTACTACAACCTGTTTTTTTAATTAATTCATTATTATGTGATGAAATATTGTTTACATTATATAATTTTTTTGCATTAGTAATATGATTTGATTTTTTAGATTTAAAGGATTTTACTTTTTTTCTCGTATAATAATTATTTTGTTTATATAATTTTTTTGATTTTAAAATTTCTTTTTTATATTTTGTTTTATCTTTTTTAGTTAAACTTAAAGGTAAATAACGTATTGGTAATTTCATTTATATATTTCTATTATATTATTCTAAAAAAGAATATATGATAAAATAGAATAAATAAGAAATAAAATTTATCCTCCTCTGTGAGTTGCGTAATAAGAACTGCGACCATATTGCACAGGACGTAAAGTAGTTGGAAACCCACAAACTTGTCCGAAAGTTGTATTTACACCTCGTGAATAAAATAATCCACTTGAACTGTTATAATGATTAGCGATACCTTTTGATAATCCGCTTTTCTTAACACCACCACAAGTATTACCTCTATTAATAATTGAAGATTGATTTCTTGCTGATTTAGACGCACTCATAAGAACCATTTCTATTATAGATTAACAAAATATTATATTTTTAAAAAAAATAATAATTAAATTTTTAAAAAAAAATAATAATTAAATTTTTAATATTGTTAATAATAATAATTTCTAAATATTGAAAAAAGAATATAAAAATAAATAAATGTAATATAATACAATAGATAAATGATATCAAATTACGAAGAAGAAGAAGAAGAAGAAATAAAAAAAATGAATTATGATGACATAATTCAAACCGAAGAAGGTTTATTAATTTTTAATCCCTACAATTTTTTAAATGTAGAAATTAAAAAAGAAGATATTGAAAATATTTTGATTAATTATGGTTTACCCCCAATAATTAATAATATTGAATTATATAAGAGAGCATTTATTCATAGATCATATACTAAAAAACCAATTTTAGAGAATGAAAAACAAAAAATAAAAATAATGGAAAAACCAGAAAATTGTTTACAATTAAATAGTAAATCAAATGAAAGATTGGAATTTTTAGGAGATGGATTATTAGAATTAGTGACAAAATATTATTTATATCGTAGATTTCCAAAAGAAAATGAAGGATTTATGACTGAAAAAAAAATAAAAATAGTTAAAAATGAAGCAATAGGAAAAATTGCTTATGAAATGGGATTACATAAATGGTTTATATTATCACGTAATGCTGAAGAGAAAAAAACAAGAACAAATTTAAAAAAATTAGGATGTTTATTTGAATCATTTATAGGAGCTTTATTTTTAGATTTTAATAAAATAATTGTAAAAGATGATGAAGATTGGTTTAAAAATTTATTTGTATCAACAGGAATAGGTTTTCAAATGGTTCAAAAATTTATTGAAAATGTGTTTGAAAGTCATATTGATTGGATACAACTTTTAAATATTGATGATAATTATAAAAATATTTTACAAGTAAAAATTCAAAAAGAATTCAAAATAACACCACATTATTATGAAATAAAATATAATATTGATGAAGGATATCATATGATAGTATTTTTAGCATTAAATATTGATATACATAATTGTGATATTAACAATTATGTATTACTTAATCAATTAAAAAATTTTAAAAATATTAAAGAAGAATATAAAAAAAATGGACGTCTTTTAGTGATGTTAGGTTCAGGAAATCATAAAATTAAAAGAAAAGCAGAAATGGAGGCTTGTAGACAGGCTTTAATTATATTAGAAAATAACGAAAATGAATAATAATGAAAAAAATAACAAAGTATAATTCCAGAATAAAAATAATAAATTATAATATAGTATATATAATTGATGTCATCCGTATTAGATAAATTAAAAAGAAAATTAATGGTAAAACCCGAAGTTGAACCATATAAACCAATAAATATTAAATTATTTAATGATCAAAGAAAAATAGAATTAAATGAAGAAAAAGAAAATGTAGATGAAGAAGGTGAAGAAGATAAAAAAGGTAAAGTTGCAAAAAATAAAGAAAAAACAAAGTATAAAGAAGACGAAAAAAGAAAAATACAAATAAATGATAAAACAAATTTAAATTTAAACCGTGATGAATTAATGAATGAATTTAATAAAATAAGAAAAGAATTAAATGAAAATAAAAAAATTGGAATTACTTTGGATATACAAAAAGAAAAAGAAATGGCGAAAGAAGATAATAAGACTAAAAAAACAAAAACAAAAAAATCACAAATAACTAAATATAAAAAAAAAAAAATAATAATTGAAGAAGAAGAAGAAGAAGAAGAAGAAGAAGGTGATAAAAAAGTGAATATTCCAATTGTATTTGAAAATTTGAATGAAAAAATAACGGAATATGAAGGTGAAAAA
>Ga0247844_1007798_pt1 | contig 11912 bp, 6 predicted proteins | sample LaCtaG_FD_192421 | JGI IMG/M metagenome (GOLD analysis project Ga0247844, IMG submission 192421) | Freshwater microbial communities from meromictic Lake La Cruz, Castile-La Mancha, Spain - LaCruzMarch201714.5m_1 | ecosystem: Environmental > Aquatic > Freshwater > Lake | place: Spain: Castile-La...
ATTTGTTAAATCTGGTGAACCCACAATGTTACTAAAAAGATCAGAAATTGAAACAGATTGAACCTTATCCTCATTTGATCCAGACGGAGTAAAATCGGCATAGTAGTATGCAGAACTAGAGCTATAGAACTTAACTCTAATTTTTGAAGTATTGTTATCTGCTTTTTTATATGCAAGGGTCAGGCTGTCATTCACGCTATATCCAGACAAATCTAGTAAGGCAATCGTATTCTTGTATTCTTTTGATGTAGATTGAGTAACATTAAATCTAACCATGTTCTCACCTATTTTAGAAACAAATGTCGTTCCATCTGTTGAATTTGATTGAAGTGCTGGGCTGTCTCCGTTAGAGTCCGCCCATAGAATATTATTCTCAAACGCTGTTATAAACTTACTATCATAAAAATTAATAGACTTTCTAATCCCAGGATACAATCCAATCTCTGTTATTACTCCAGAGATATCTTGAGGTATTGTAGCTTTAAATATTGAATAATAATTAAATCCTTCAACTCCGTCACTTTCAATATTGATAGATGACAGACTTACTTGCATTCTATAAATTTCAAAGCCAAGTCTTGTATTAGTGTCTGCTTCAGGTAGCTGGGTTCCAGTAGCGATACCAATTGCCAAATCTTTAGAAGCAAAGTTTGAATTTCCAGCAATAAAATCTATAAGAAATCTTTTACCAAATTTAGTTATCATCTTTTTTGCACCAACGCATTCACTGCTTTTACTACTTCTCCACTTGAATTTCTAATTCTAAAAGTAACTTTTGCTGTAGGTATATTTGCTGCATCTAAAACTACTTCGTTAGAAATGAGTTCTATGTCCATAAGAGTTGGAGATTTTCTGGTAAGACCTGGTTTTTCTGGATCGTTAGGATCTTCTGGACCTTCTGGGCCCTCTCCTCCTTCTTCTCCTTCTACTACAAAAGACTCATCTTCTAAAGATACAGAGATTAGATCTCCATCTCTTCTTACTGGATAATTTCTTCCAAAATGTGGGGCCAAATAATATGTGGTAATTCCGTCAGCATAGTCTGTTAAAGGTGCGACTACTCCAACGGAGGTGGTTGATTCTTTATTTGATGCCATATTTTTATTATACCATTTATCAACTATAAATAGAACGTGCTGATATGCTGGTATTAAGCCCCTCTCTAAAAGAATTATTTACTCTGGTTACTACAAATTTTTGGGTTCCGTCTAAATCATTCTTTGGATAGTTAATGGTTATAATATCACCAACCGATATTAGGGGATTGCTAAATATCTCCATTTCAACAACCCTCTGTTGTTTTGACCATTGAGTTTGTATCCATGTTGCTAAGTTTTTAGCATCATCTTCTCTTTGAATCCATGCCGTTTCAAAAACTACTGGCTCTGGGGTTGTTGTATCACTTAACGTATTAGAGTTATACTCGTGTTCTCCAGAAATTGTTATGGCGTTTCCAACTACTGCAAAAGAGTATAGGTTGCCGTCTGCTAAAGGAATCATCATTCCAGAATTATTTAAAACAAAAACTTCGGCTCCAAACGAGGTTAGCCTTTGACCTAAAATTTTTGCTAGCTTATTTATACCTACTGTAGAAAACAATGGCTCTGATGGTCGATCTTGATATTTAATCTTTATTTGTTTTAACTCTCTAGCAGTTGTTCCAAATTCTTCAAGCCATGCAGATTGACCAGAAGATATGTTTTTATTTTCAATAAGCTTATCTCCGTATAAAAAGCTAAGAGTCTTTGGGCCGTATTTACCTTCGTATACATTTTGCATAATTCCGCCTTTATACTGATCTTCAGTTATTGGGGCAGCATAGATATAATCGTAATTAACTTTTCCGCTATTTGCAAACATTGCGACGTTGCTTGTTTTGCTTAAAGGGGAAGAGCTGTCTGTAGCAGTTATCTTATAACTATTTACATAAGCATCTATTTTAACCGAAGAAGATTCAACAACTACATTAACGTCTAGTTTGTAAACTGTTCCAGCTAAAACTCCAGTCAATGTTTTTGAAGGGGTCTGTTGACTATCTGCTAATATTGTTTTTTTTCCATTAACAACCTTATAAATTTTTATTTCTTTATCTGCTGTATCAGATAAATGCGTAGTAGTTTGAACTGATACATAATAACCAGTATTGCCATTTTGGGTAGTAAAAAATCCTAAGCCTCCAGAGCTGACAACGTCATTGACTGTGCCTGGAAAAAACATTGCTGTACCAAAAGCGTAGTGGGAGTATGAGGTTGATATTTCAGAGTTTTTAATTGCAACAGAGTGTTGATTTGGGTTAGTGCTATTATTTGTTAAAGAAAATAATGAAGTTTGAATTGATCTTTGATTAGCCATTATTGACCTCCGTATCTATCAAACCAAGCCTGTGCCTGCGCTGCATATCTAGCTGATGAGGCGGCGTCTGATTGAGACCACCCTTGAGAAGTTAAACTTTTTATATATGCATCCCAATCATATGGGGAGTCTGTTGGAACCTGAGTTGTAGAAACTGTAGCAGTAATGCTTGCAACATTTGTTAGTGTTGGAGTAGAACCACTAGACTCACTCCAAACCGTGTCATAGCCTGCCCAAGAATTTAATATGTTTTCCTGTTTATAATGTGCAACTATTTTTGTTCCAAATGCGCCTCTTGTTTTTATTCTATACTTTCCATTTGGCTGATAATTGCTTGCTCCTGGCTGACTTAGGCCAAGGTACTTGAGTGCTTCTGATCCGCTTGTTATATCTTTAGTTTGCGTCACGTCAGATAGATCTTTATACTCATACTGTATTGCATCATATTCTATAATCTCTGAATCAATTACAAGATAGCCACTGTACTCATTTAAAACGTTACTCTTGAGAGCATCGTTTGCAACCACTAGATTCAATTTTGCGTAAGAGTTAGTTCCAGCTACGCTATATGGACCTACTGTTTGACCAGAAATTGCTGCCATGTCTCCTTCTAGAGATAAGGCACCTAGGTTTCTTTCTCCAGATGCCCATAATGGCTGAGAGTTGCCAGTATAATTATTTGTAGTAACGCTTTTCCAAAGAACTTTTACTTGATTAGCTGAAGGCAAATCTTGTTTATTAAATGATAAAATATTTGGAAGGCTGCTTCCGTTTGCGGCATATCTAAACTCTAATGGCGTTTTGCCAACAGTACTAAATAAATACTCTCTGGTATAAAATTGTAAAACGTTGCTCTCGTCAAAGACTGCTACCATCTGGGAATCTCTGCATAGTCTTTGAATAGAATCCCATACGGACCCGCCATCGTCTGTCCACCAGTACCTAGGTGAAAATATAGATGTATCGGCGGATGTGGTATTAAAATTATAATTAGTAAAGCCTATGTTGTCTAGTAAAGTTCTTACAATTGCTATTGTTGTATAGTCTTTGCACACGATGCTTGGAGCAATTAACTGTTGCAATATTCTTGCTCCATCTAAAGCAGTTACAGAAACATTTCCAAATTCTTCTATAGACCAGCTATCCACATAAAATATTCCTTGCTTGACTTTATCATAAGTTCCAGAAGAATCTGTTATAACCCCATCAGAATGATATATCTTAAGATACGGAGAAACCTCTATAGCTTTATACATATAAGTTTTTGTAGAGTCAAAGTTCATGGTTTTATCAAATGAAACTACTTCCCTGGTGTCTTCGTAAGATACCATTGAAAGAGAAAGAGAGTTTGCTGTTACTGATCCAACTGGTAAAATGTCATCTGATCCACTAGAAGTTTCTTTTGTAATCTCAAAGTCTACCACTCTGTCTGTAACATCTTTTATCCATCTAGGAGACATTTCGATAAGCCCAATATATTTTCCAGTCACTGCTCCTGTGGTTACTCTAAGACTTGTCATACTAATTGGATTTGATATAGATGCTGGCTCTGTTTTTACCCATGATGTTCCATTATAATAAATTGTTACTGTACCAGCATCTGGATTTCCAAAAGCTTTTATATCAGAACTTGTACCAGTAGATAATTGCGTAGATCCGTTATATACAGTCCATGTAGAAGGAGTTGAGTGTCCTAATTCAAACCTGATAACTATTTTATTTGTTAATATTGTTTTTGGGTAAGTAGCCGTTACATCTAGACCAGAGCCTTTATCGGAAACATAATACTTATAAGCAGTTTCTGCTCCAGGATAATATGTTCTGTAGTCTACTGCATACTCACCACTTTTAGGATTTCTATATGTATTTTTTGCAACGTCTCCCACAATAGCATACTTTACGCCAGCCTTGACTGGTCTATTTTGCTTAACAACTGTATCTACTGGAAACAGTTTTTTAAATGGGTAGTATACGTTGCCTGCGGAATCTGTTCTACTTATATCTGCGCCAGAAACAACAATTCCGTCTACTAAGGTATTCATGTTGTACTCTACGGTACAGCCTGAATTTATTATAATTGTCGACTGTTGATCTAATAAATTTTTAAGGGCAGTTGAAGCGGTTATCATTAGACTTCATCCATTGTTAAAGAAACGCTCCAGTGTGGCTGTAGCCCTCTTTTTAGCACACTAAAACTGCAATTACTAAATGAAACTGTATAAGACTCATATCCTGAAGAAGACTGATCTGAGCCAGTTTTTGCCAAGTTAATTCTAATGGTAAATGTTTTCTTACCGTCATCGCTAAGGTAGAATTGTCTTAAATCTTCTGCCCCCCAACCGCCATCTACTGTTAAACTTCTATATGAAGGTAGCATTTCCCATGACATAGAAAAACTCCTTTTATCAGCAATATGATTTTTTCTAAGTGTCCCGTTAGATGTTCTGGTTATAGCTTCAATTCTTTCAACACTTATTTCCAATGGGCTTCTATTATGCTCACTAACCTTGTTCCAGATTTTAGTAGTTCCAGCAGGTGTGGCAAGTAGATCTTTTGCTTCTATCCAAAGGACGGATCCTCTTGGAAGATATAAGGCTGGCATTAGTATTTACCTCCTACGTTTACTGGTCTACCTAGTGTAGCACCAACTAATTTCATTTTTACTTCCATTGACTTCATAACATCGTCTACTGTAATATTTGTACCATTTAGTTCAATATCAATATTGTATGTATTATTGCTATTTGGACTATTTGAAATACCTGGCATCTTAACATTTTGTTGCGATGGAATATTAAATGCTGTATCAATATTAGGCTTGATCATTCCTGGCATGGTAGGCATAAAGACTTCTTGCTGCTTACCTAATGCATTTATTCTATCATTTACTAAATACTTTCGTCCAGGGGTAACTGGTCCGCCAAGTGATCTACCCACTGGCTTTGCCCTATCTCCAAATCCCCATCCAGTTTTTAATACTTCGTAAGTAATTCCGTTGTATTTAAAGAACTGTCCTTTTTCTAATTTGTTTTGGCTAATAATTTGCTTTTCAGCAGTATCAGAAAGTTCTCCGTCTGGCTTAAGTGAATATGCTGAGTTTGTAGCAACCATAAGTGGAGCTTCTTTTGTTCTTCCGCCCAGAGATGTACCACCAGCTCCAGCTAGTTTATCCGTATAGATATTAACTTCTTTAGCGTTTACACCATTCTGTAATCCACTTGAAATTGAATCTACTAAATCTTTTGCGCCACCCTTAACATCGGAAAATGTTTCTGGAATTCTGTGTCTTGCTTTTGCGCCCTTTGGAATAACCTTATCAACAGACTTTGGCCCGCCAAGTTCAGTGTTAAAAGATTCTACTCCTGCAAGGTCTGTTTTTTCCTGAGAGCTACCTGTATACTCTAATCCAAGAGCTTTGTAGAGTAGTTTATTGAATGCTGCTGCACTTACTGATTTTTCTAAACCATCTAATTTTCCTTTTAATGTTGATGCTTGTTCTTGCAGCTTAGATAAACTTTCTCCTGCAAGGGCAGCCTTATCTGCCAGCTCCTGATTCTTTTTGCCTAGCTTATCAATTTGATCTTGCAGAGGCTTAATTTCCAATTCCGCCTTAGCAATAATTGAGTCTTCTGCTTTTTTAGATTGAACTTGATTTGTAAGTTGCTGAATAGCAATTTGAGATCTTGCTGCAGCATCTTGATCTCCACGAGCAATCGCTTCTTGATACTCTAATTGTAATTTTTGTAATTCTAAGTTGTCGTTCTCTGCTTGGCTTTGAGCACGAAGTGCTTTAATCTTAGCATCGGCAGCATCCTTAATTTTCTTAATTTGTTCATTAAGGCCTTCTATTACTTTTCGACTATCAATTTGTTGTTTAGCAGATTGACCTTGAGAAGCTTTTTGAAGATCTTTAATTCTCTTTTGCAGACCTTCATATTTTGTATACTGCTCTTTAATGCCAGCAGTATTTTTAAGAGTAGTTGTAGTGTTAGCAACAACCAAAGATTGCAACTTTAATGCAGCATTTGCAGCTTCTCCAGAAAGAGTTTGTAAATCTAAATTTACTCCTTGTAAGGCAAGTTGGTACTTAGCCCAAGCAGATGTGGCAGTGTCAGTAGAATTTAATATCTTAGCAAGCTCTGGGTTTTGCTTTTTCAATTCGGACAAAACAGATTGATTGATTGCTACTTGGCCCTTACCAGTTGTAGCCATCTTCTTTAATATTTGATCCATTGAATCGCCAAATTCTAACTTGTTTGTTTTTGCGTTATCCTTTATTGCATTACCAATTCCTTCAAAAGTAACCATCAATGAGTCTGCAGCTGCCTTGGCGTCACCCTTTGCCATTGCATCATCAAAGCTTCCTGCTGAAGCCACTGCTGCATCAACTGCTGTTTTTATTGATGCAAATCCCTTTGTACCAATTGCTCCAGCTGCTAGCTGTGCTTTATTTGATTGAGCCATAAGTGCATAAACCTTGGCTGTTGCTGTTTCAACATTGTCTCCAAGTGACATAAACTGAGCTTTTAGTCTAGCTGCAACTGTTGCAACATCGGAGTTGCCCTTTTGATTAAACAATTCAATTAAATCTGGCATCTTCTTTTTTGTTTCTTCACGAAGCTTTTTATATTCAGCAATTGTCATCTTAATAGGAATATTTGCCTGGAACATGCTTTCGTAAAGCATTCTATTTCTTTCTTGTAGAGCCTTAGCATCTTCAATTGCTTTCTTTATATTAGCCCCGTAGTCTGTCATAGAATATCCAGCTTTTTTAATAGTTTCTGAAGACATTCCAAATTCTAATCTATTTACTCTTTGAGCCTCTTGCTGATCTTTATATACCTCAATTAATTTTTTAACTCCAAATATAGTTGCTGTTAGAGCAATACCTATTGGGCTAAAGGCACGAGTTAATAAAGAGAGTCCTCTTAATACTGGACCAAATGCCTTTGAGAGTCCTGTAAGACTTTTTGCTTTGCCGAGGAGTCCAGCATTTAATCTATTTAATGGACCAATTGGTTCTATTAACTTTTTCTGCATTGTACTTAATTGAACGTTAACTTTAGGAATCATTTGAAGCATTGGCATAAATGACATTGCCATACCAGCACTGCTCATTACTTGTCCAGCTCCACCGCCTACCATTGATCCTGCGGCCATTAAACCCATGCCGCCAAAGGAGGCTGCCATTCCGCCGCCCATCATAGATGGCTTTACTGCGCCATCGCTTCCCTCTTGGAAGTACTGAACCTTTGGAACCATACCCCCGTTAGCCATGTATACCATTCCGCCATCTGAGTATCCTTTACGCCATTTATTTGTAAGATCAACTGATCTTTGATCAGGAGTATATACTTTTCTTCCTCTTTGAACAAATCTTAATGCGGCATTTATTTTATTTGCAGCGCCCATCATCATTGTTTTAGTATCTCTTGGCTTTTGTAAAAATGTATCTCCGCTTCTAGCGCTCATAGAGAAATTCTCACTTGGTCTAATATGTACTGCTGTTTTACCAGTCTTACCGCTTTTTGTTTTTCCCGTGTTGTACCAAGTCTTACCGCCAACTTCAGTAGCTGCTCGTGCCTCATCTATTGTCATTACTGGAAGGTTTTCTGGAGCCATTGCCCTAAATGCTCTTGAATCAATTCTTATATCTTGTGGCAGGCTTGCAATACCAATAGATTTTCTTAGCAAAATTCCATCTGCTGGACTTAAGGTACCAGAAACTCTTTCGATTGCAGATCTATAAACATTTGCAAAAACTGCATCGTCTATTCTATTTCCAGAAGGAAGTTGTTTTATAGAAGATAGCATTGCTTTATACAATGACCGTCTTACTTGATTATTTGTTACTGGCAAATCTTCAAAAAGAACTCCAGTTCTCATTGCTTGTCTTATTGCCTGAAGAAGGGCGCCCTTAGTAGATCCCTTTTGACCTTCTTTCATTAACTGATTAATTATCTTACTAATTCTTAAAATGTTTTTGTCTTTAGTTTGGAATATGGCGTCATTAGGAAATGCTTGAGTTAAAGCTCTAGTTCTAGGGTCTAAGGAAACTCCTGATGAACCAACTTGAGATCCTGTTTGAGAAGGCAATTTGTTTCCTTCAAAATCAAATCCGCTTGCATGAGCACCTTCAAATTGTGAACGATTTATTGGTTTTGGATATTTAGAAACAATATCTTCTACAACCGCATCTGGAGACGCTCCATTATTTATTGCTTCTAGAAGTCCTCCAAAGTTTTTAGCTGCTTTAGCGTTAATAACATACTCTCCAGGAGTAAGCATTGCGGGTACAGTATCTGTACCCATTGGCGCAAACTCTGGACCATCACTACCATTTTGTCTATATACGACTCCACCCATAGCAAACTTCTTTGGTATTGTTGTTTCAACATTATAGCCAGCGCCAGAAGTTCTTACTCCAAGTGCACCAGCTATTTTATTAATAAAGTCTCTTGTCTTGCCCTTTTTAAATAACTCTCTCATATTAGATTTACCAGTCGGGTCAACTACTGGCTGATTTAGAGTAGGAACCATTGTTGGATTAATTGTTCTTCCCATAGAAGTGGCTTGTGCCTGAACCGTGGCAGCAATTAATCTTTCTGTTTCTAAGTTTAATGCAACAATTTTTGCTCTTGCCGCATCTAAATTTATCTTTCCTGCACGAAGCTCTGCAACAATAAGAGCTGATTCTTTTGCAGCATTATTTGTTAAAACATTAACTGCTGGCAAAATGTCATCAAACTGCATCATAAATTCTTTACTTACGGTTCCAGTTGCTGCAATAGTTCTCTTTAAAGTTTCAATCTCTGCCTTTGATTGCATTCCCAAGGTAGCCATCATTGCATGCCATCTAGCTGCTTCTCCAGAAACAATACCCGTTGATACTCCATTTGCGGTTGTAAGTCCAGGAACATTTGGCAACTGCTCGTTCATATAAATTTGTGGGTTTTGACCAATTTTTTGATTTACAGGAATTGACCCTGGAACCATGCCAAACATTGTTTGTTGTAGTCTTTGTGCTTCCGTCATTCCAGATCTTGGAACCATGTGTGAGCTTGCTCTAGTTCCCATTGTTCCTGCTAGTGGGTGATTTGGATCTACTACTCTTGATCCACCTGCCGCCATAACAAGATTTCCAGCCATTGTTGAAACTGCTGGGTTAACACTCATTGCTCCAGATTTTGCTTTTGCTTCTAATATTGAAAATTCATCAATTAAATTACCGAGTGCTTGTTTTAATACTGCTGCTGCTTTTGCATCACTATAAAATGATTGTTCAACTAGTCTTCCTGCTTTTTCTGCAGCAAGCATTTCTGGTGTTAAATACTTCCAGCCTTCTCCGCCCTTAAAGAACGCCTTCATATGGAAAATTCCCTTTAGGATATATCCAAAGAAGTTAGCGAGCACACCAGTTAACATAATTACTGGTCCAATAACTGCGGTGAATCCGCCTGCTAATGCTAGAACTTGTTTTACTGGTCCTGGTAAATTATTAGCAAACTGAACAACTTTATCAATTACTTTAATTAAAACTGTATTAATCTGTAAGAACTGTTCTCCAACTTCAGCAAGGGAAGCTCTTAGGCTTTCAATTGCCCTGCGATATTTACCTGATGCAGATTCAGTTACGGCTGCTAATTCTCGATCTGCTACAGAAGCTAGCTCTCCAGTAGATGCTTTCATAAGATCTAATACCTGTAAAGTTTGGCTTCCTTGTCTTCCTAAGTTTTCAAATAACGCATTTAGTCTTGAAAACTGGAACTTGCCAAACAGCTGCTCGATAGCTTGCTGCTTTTGTAGTGGATTTAATCTGTCTAATGCACCTTGCAATTCCATTAATGTGCCAGTTAGATTTCCAGCATTATCGTTTACTATTGAAAGTAAATCTATTCCTAAAGTTTGAAATTTTCCTACCGCAACATCTGTTGGGTTAATCAAAGACGCTAACGCTGACTTTAATGCGTTGGCACCTTCTGATGCGTTAATACCGCCTTCACGCATAGCGGTTAGATATAGTGCAAGATCTTGTACGCTTCCGCCCAAACCTTGGATTACTGGACCAGCTTTTGGAATTGCTTCTACTAAGTCGTTAAGAGTTGTTGATGTTTGGTTTTCAACTGCGTTAAGAAAGTTAATTGATTGTGAAAGTTCTTCCGTGTTTTGTTTAAACGCTGACTGAATTGCAAGTGTCGCCTTCATGGCTTCTTGTCTATCTACTTCACCAAGCACTGCAAGTCTGGTAGTTTCTTTAATTGATCCTAATAACTCATCTCCAGTTTTACCAGTTGCTGCAATATCCGCTGCGAGACCAATTGTTTCTTTAAACGAAACACCCATGGCGGAAGATATTTCTTTTGCAGTTTTTGACACATCGTCTCTAACTCTACCAAGTTCTGCTGCTGAAGTTCCTGCAACATCTCCGTATACCTTAGTTAAACGTACTAACTCTTGATCTGCTTCTCTAAATGCTTTAGCAGCCTGTGCTCCAAATGCAACGAGTGGTACTGTTAAACCAACTGTTAGCTGACGACCTGCCCACTGAGTATTTTTACCCCAATTAATAAGTTGTCCAGCGCCATCCTGGATTACCTTATTCATAATTTGAAGCTCTTGTCTTGCTATGGCGGTTTTATTTTTTACTTCGTCAAGTCCTCTTGGAACATGCACATTGAACTGCATAAGTCCTTGTGCATTTCTGCCTAGCGGTTGTAATACTGCGTTCTGTAAGGCTACTTGTTGTTTTGCTAAATCTCTTATAAGTCCGCCAGATGTTCTTGCTTGATCCCTAAAAGTGTTAAAGTATTGATTTAACTTAAGTTTTCCACCATCAAGGTTTTTACCAAACTTTTCAACATCCGACTGTAAGCTTACAAAGTGTGTGGAGTACTGCCCAGTGCTTCTAAGAGTGTCTGAGAAAGAACGATTCATTACGGCAATTTGATTTGCCAGCATCTTATTTGAGCTAGCTAGTTCTTGCTGTAATTTTGATAGGCTAGCAGTAACCCTATGCACATCGGCAATTAGAGATGAGAAGTCGGCGTTAGCGACTATTCGTGTACTGATTGTTTCGTCAGCCATTTATATTCAGGTTACTCCTTAACGTATCCTAGTCCTTCTCCAATTCCGAATCCAGCCTGAGCTGCGAATCTTCCTTGTAGTGAAACAACATCATTGGGATTAGCATGTATTCCTGCTGCTCTCAACTCTATCTCTTCAAAACTAGAACCTTTGTTATTGCTTTCTTCAAACTCCCCTATATCTACTCCCTTTAAAGATGCAACAAACTTTCTATCTGCGTGTTCCTTTTTCTTTAAAGCCTGGAAAGTATTTATAAGCTCTGGCATTGATAAATTTTCTTCAAGTTCATCGTAGTTCTTCCAATGTCCTAAAAGAAAAAGTTCTCCTTCTAAAGCGGCTAAATCTAGTTCTGCCCAGCCAGAACCGCTGCCGCTAGAAGGTTTGGGTCGTCAAGTTTAATTCCTCCGCAAACTTCAAGAATGCGATTCATTGTTGGAACATCGATTGCATCTTCAAATGCTTCTCTGTCTGCTACC
>Ga0247844_1007799_pt1 | contig 11910 bp, 11 predicted proteins | sample LaCtaG_FD_192421 | JGI IMG/M metagenome (GOLD analysis project Ga0247844, IMG submission 192421) | Freshwater microbial communities from meromictic Lake La Cruz, Castile-La Mancha, Spain - LaCruzMarch201714.5m_1 | ecosystem: Environmental > Aquatic > Freshwater > Lake | place: Spain: Castile-La...
AGCGCAGCGGCGTGTCATCCGGGCCGCCGCGCGCCAGCAACTCGATACGTCCCTTGATGCTCTTGCGCAATTCGGCCGTATCGAGAAAACGTGCTCCCGCACCGCTAAAGGGCTTGAATGCCGGCGGCTGGTTGCTGGCCAGATCGACGCACAAGGGCAGTGCGCGCGATTCGAAAGACGGCGGCGCCGGCAGGACGACAATCTTGGGCGCCCAGCGCCGTGCCCAGCTCATCACCCAAGTCTGGTGGCGTGGGGTCATCTCATGCAGGCTGGCCGCTGCCAGCAGCATCTGTTCGGCATAGGCGGCCATCGGCGTCTGTGGCTTGTCGGTACGCAGGCCATCGGCGACGGCGGCACCCGCCACCCCGAGTGATTCGGCCGCCGCATAGACAAGATGGACCAGGCGCCAGTGATCGGGGAGCGGATGCATGCCGGCCCGCACCAGGTCGGCGTGGTCATCCACCAGCGTTACCAAGGCGCGCTGGCAGATCAGGGCCGCCTGCCCTTTCATCTCGGCCTCACTCGCACAGGCTTCCAGGCAACGCAGGTAGCCAGTTGCCAAGGCCTGCCACAGGCCATGCGCACTATCGAGCGCCGCCTGCTCTGGCGGTGCCAGGGGCAGTGGCTTGCCGGCATATTTCTTGGCGCTTTCCCCCTGCACGAAGCAAATGGTCTCGCGCAGCATTTCGAGCATCGCCAGACGCGTTGTCCCGGCGAGCGTATGGCGGTTGAGCAAGTGCAACTGACGCAGGAAGTGCGCCTGCGCCTGCACCGTGCTCGCTACCGGCAACTGCGCCAGCCAGGCGCGACACTGTTCGGCATCGACGAAGGCGGGTGGCTGATCGCTACCCGTAGGCGGAAGATCGAAGTTCATCGTGAGTCTCCGAGAATGGCCACCAGGGTACTTGCCAGTGCATCGCTGGCCGGGACGGGGCGGGGCGGCACGGGGCGACAGGGGGCGGCCCAGACCGGTGCCGGAAAATGGCTATCGTTCGTCCAGCGCGGAATCACATGCCAGTGCAGGTGAGGCACGACATTGCCGAGGCTGGCCAGGTTGATCTTGTCCGGGTTCATGACACTGCGCACAACAGCCTCGACTGCATCGACCACGTCACGCAAATGCGCGCGCTCAGGAGACGCAAGGTCGGACATTTCGCGCACATGGGCATGCCATATCACGCGACAAAAACCGGGAAACGCCTCACCCTCGGCGCCGCCGACACGGACGATGCGACATCGATCATCCTGCCAAAGCAGTTCGCCACCCGGAGAGGTACATAGTTCGCATGAATTCATGCCTGCGAGATTACACCTTTCAGTCTTCGCGGATCACAACTTCACCACGCAGACTGTGCGGTAGCGCCTCAGTAATGGTGACGTCGATGAACTGGCCGATCTGGCGCGGGCTGCCCTTGAAGTTCACCACGCGGTTGTTGGCGGTACGGCCGGCCAACTCGTGTTCATCTTTGCGGGCGCGTCCCTCGACCAGCACCTTCTGGACCGTGCCGACCATGGATTCCGAAACCGCGAAGGCAAGTTCCTCGATGCGCTTTTGCAGGCGCATCAGGCGCTCGGTTTTCAGCTCGGCGCTTGTGTCGTCGGCCATCTCCGCTGCCGGCGTGCCGGGGCGCGGGCTAAAGATGAAGGAGAAGCTGGCATCGAAACCGATCTCGTCGATCAGCGTCATGGTCTTCTCGAAATCCTCGGCCGTCTCGCCGGGAAAACCGACGATGAAGTCGGTGGACAGGGAAAGTGTCGGGCGCGCTGCGCGCAGTTTTCTCACCAGCGATTTGTATTCGAGCACCGTATAGCCGCGCTTCATTGCCGCCAGCACCCGATCCGAGCCGGACTGCACCGGCAGATGCAGATGCGGCGCGAGCTTGGGGGTGGTTGCATAGGTATCGATCAGGCGCTGCGTCATCTCGCGCGGATGCGAGGTGGTGTAGCGGATGCGCTCGATCTCCGGCATGGCCGCAATCGCCTCGATAACGAACGCCAGGTCCACCGTATCGCCTTCACCGGCCTCTCCTTGGTAGGCATTCACGTTCTGGCCGAGCAGCGTCACTTCCTTGACGCCTTGCGCCACCAGCGCCTTCACCTCGGTCAGCACGTCATCAAACGGTCGCGAAACCTCCTCGCCGCGCGTGTAGGGCACGATACAGAAGGTGCAAAACTTCGAGCAGCCTTCCATGATCGAGACAAAGGCACTGGAACCCACCTCGCCCGCGATACGCGCCGCCGGCAGCATGTCGAACTTCTCGATTTCGGGAAAGGACACATCCACCTGCGCCTTGCCCGACGCACGCCGTGCCGCAATCAGTTCGGGCAATCGATGCAGGGTCTGCGGCCCGAACACCAGATCGACGTAGGGAGCACGCTCGATAATGTGTGCGCCCTCCTGACTGGCGACACAGCCGCCGACACCGATGATCAGGCCCGGCTTCGCCTCCTTCAGCTTGCGCACCCGCCCGAGATCGTGGAACACCTTCTCCTGCGGCTTCTCGCGCACCGAGCAGGTATTGAACAGAATGATGTCCGCCTCCTCGACCTTGTCCGTCCGGACCACGCCCTCGGTGCCGAGCATATCGACCATCTTGTCCGAGTCGTACTCGTTCATCTGGCAGCCAAAGGTGCGGATGAAGACTTTCTGGGTCATGGCAGGGGGCGGAAAGGAATAAGGCGCGAATTTTATCAGCCACGCTCTGCGCCGACTTGTGAAGGTCGGCTTGCTTCGCTTGTTGCCGGATTATGTCAGGCCATGCCGGATCAGCACGGTTTTGAGTTCAGCCACCTCGGATTCAAGTTGGGCAACCCGCTGCTCAAGCTGAGCACGCTGCGAAGGTTCGCTTGGGGGAAGATCCTCACGCTCGACGGCGACGCCGCCATCGACCTCTCCGCCAAACAGATGAGCGTAGCGGGACTCACGCTTGCCGGGTTCCCGAGGCAAGCGAACGACAAACGGACCGTCTTCGCGTTTCCCCAATTGAGCCAATGCCGCCTCGACTTCGGTCACATCTTTGAGCGGGCACAAGCGACCGGCCCGGCTGCGCAACTCGCCGGGCGTTTGCGGTCCACGCAAGAGCAGTTCGCAAACGACGCCCAGTTCCTGCGGACTGAATTTCAAGTTGCCGTATTCGGTATTACAGAAACGGTGGCGGTACTTGACGACGCGGCTGCCGTAGCCGGATTCCTCGCTGACCAGGTATTTCCGGTTCAGTTGGTCGAGGGTTTGCTGAACAGTCGTCTCATCAAGATCCAGAACCGGATCGCGGTTGCTCTTCTGGTTGCAGGCGTTGGTGAGCGCATTCAGCGAGAGCGGGTACTGCTCCGGTGTGGTGATTTCCTTTTCGATCAGGCAGCCGATGACGCGGGCTTCGTGCGGGGTAAGTTCGATGGTCATGGGGGTGGTCTTGGGATTTTTCCTGGGGGGATGGTGGGAAGCGCTTATTCGCTGACTTTGCCGCGACCCGCCTTGATCGAGGCGCGCAGGGTCTTGCTTTCCAGGCGCTTCTTGACCGAGTTGCGGGTGGGCTGGGTGGGCCGACGACGTTTGGGCAGGACGGCCACACTGTCGATCAATTCATGGAGGCGCCGCATGGCTTCTGCCCGATTGCCTTCAAGGCTACGGAATTCCTGCGCCTTGATGATGACGACACCGTCCTTGCTGATGCGCTGATCACTCAGTTTCAGGAGGCGCTCGCGGACATCCTCCGGCAGGGAGGACGCGCGGATGTCGAAACGCAGATGCACGGCGTTGGCGACCTTATTGACGTTCTGGCCGCCGGCACCCTGGGCGCGGATCGGCGATATATCGACTTCGTGGTCGGGAATCGTGAAGCGGGGCGTCATCACAAGCCCTATCGGCCACCCCACGGCATGACCGGCACCGTGGAAATGCTGTTCGCGGGCGCACCTTCGATCAGCTTGCGACTGATCGCGACATAAACGAGGGTCCGGTTGGCCTCGTCCCAGAGGCGCACGATGCGGGTTTCCTTGAACAGGATCGAGGTGTCTTCGGAAAACACCGTTTCATCCTTGGGCAACTTGGCCGGCAGGACGATCGGGCCGGTCTGGCGGCAGGCCAGCGAAAACTGCGAGGGATCCTGAGCCAGGCCGACCGCGCCGGAAATACCCCCGGTCTTGGCCTGGCTCACGTGGCAAGTGATACCGGGCACCTTGGGATCATGGAACGCCTCGACGCAAACCTTGTGGTTGGCACCAATCAGCTTCCAGGTGGTGGTGATGCAGCCGATGGTTTCTGCGCTGGCAATGCTTGTCGCCATCACCAGAGAGAAGAGAAAGAGCGTTGTCGAGATGGAGCGTGTTTTCATGTTTCAGATGGCTTCCGGATGGCTTCGATTTCAAGGTGGCAAGGTGACAACAGAAAATGTGCCAACTGCTCTGGATCATTTGTCCGCAGGTGTTCCGCAAAGTCGGCCAGTTGGGCATCGTGCGCATCGGAGAGGGATTGGATCAGCGCCCTTGCTGCTTCCCGGGGATGGGGTCCGGCGGCCTGATATCCCGGCCAATCCTTGTAGTGTGATAACAACTGTTCGCGGTGCGCCTGGTAGAGCGGGCTATGGCGGATGTATTCAAGCTCGGCGTGTTTGGCTTCTATCTCTGCATCGATTTCTGCATCGGTATGTTTGAAGTGCGCTTTTTCGGCTTCGGTCCAGTGTGGCTTGTCACCGTGGTGTTCCCGCAGGGACACATAGGTGCCCTTCAAGGCGATCTGCGAATGGCTACCCGTCGCCCGGAAGATGTGCATGAGGTCTTTGCCATGCCCCTCTGTGCCGATGTAACGCATTTCCGCCGTAATCCGTCGAGGATTAAAGCCAAACTGTCGGGTGCAAGCCGCACGCAGGGTGTCGAAGAGTTGATTCATTTTTGCGGGGTTCATAGGTCAATCCTCATGTATTGGCGCTGCCATCACGACTGCAATCCAGACCAATGGCGAGCAGGAGCATACGCCACGCCCATATTTGTGAGATCGATGGGGATAGGAAACAGTAGGGGCTGGAAAGATGGCCGATTGGTATGCCAAGTGATCCTGCTGCGACCGGCCATTGACTACAGCAATTAACACGCCCCGCTAGCCTACTTGTGCTTACCAATGCAGGCAAATGCCATGAATAATATGCGAATGAATATGTTCAATCGATTAACTCAACGAGTCAAGAGGGAGTTTCCATGCCGAGCCGTCGTGACTTTTTGCAAACCTTGGCAATTGTCCCCTGCCTGCTCCATAGTCGACCGCTTCGGAAAACGCGTCCAGTCGTCCGACACCAAGCTTGCCGTCTTCTATTATGCCGGCCATGGTGCCCAACTCGACTGGCGGAACTACCTCTTGCCCGTCAACGCAACGGTGAGTTCCGCTACCGCCATGAAGGCCGACTGCATCGACCTCGGCCAAGTGCTCGACCACTTTATCAAAGCCCAGCGCAAGGGTGCTGAGAAAACTTTCGTGGTAATCCTCGACGCATGCCGCGACAATCCCTTTTGCATCACCTTCAAGCCACAGAACAAGGGACTGAGCCAGTTCGACGCACCGGTCGGCAGTCTGCTTGCCTATGCCACCGCACCGGGCAATGTAGCATCCGACGGCGCGGGCAAGAACGGTCTCTACACCGAGAACTTGATGAAGGAACTGTCCCGCCCGGGCGTGCGCATTGAAGATGCGCTGAAGCGGGTACGGCTCAACGTACGCCTGTCATCAGGCGGAGAACAAATCCCTTGGGAATCCACTTCGCTAGAAAGCGATGTCTTCATCTTTCCTCACACAATACCAAAGCTATCCGAAGAGGAGTTGGAGCGTCAGATCGAAATTGAAGTGGCGCACTGGAACCTCATAAAAAATCTCACGGCGCACGGAAGACTGGATCGAATACCTGCGCAACAGTGACCTGCTGACAGGTGTCGTTGAGAACACCATTAACAATCGCGTCACACGGGTGGATGAGGATAATGACCGCGTCGAGATAAATCATGGCAAGTTGATATTCGACCTGATGGGCAATACCGTCGAGAACAGCGACAACTCTGCCGATGTGCCGCAGCAACTCTTTCCCGCCGAGTTGCAGATGGGCAAGCGCTGGACCTCGATTAACAACGTGGTAGTGAAAAGTGGGCGTTCCACAGGAGAAACAAGCCGGGTCGAGATGGAAGTGCGTATTTGGGCACGAGAAAAAATTCGCGTCCCGGCAGGAGAGTTCAACGCTTTTCGCATCGAAGCCAGCGGCTGGTCAGTTGGTGGGCGCAATACGACGAAAATCGAGGTCAAGTTCTGGGTTGTGCCTGGCATCAACATGTTCATTCGTCGGGAACGGATCAAGCGGCGTGGCAACCGCCTTATCGAATCGAAACTAACCGAACTCGTCGCCATCCGCCAGGCGGCTTCCGGGCTCGCGGATTAAACGCCGACACCACCTTGCCAACACCGACTTTCCTTCGCAACATATTCTTCGTCCATCCCCTTCATGGCGCACCTTTTGCCAAGCCGGCTGAGCAGTAATATTTTGGCCTGCATCAGCCATCAGTGCTGCCAGAAATCTCAGGGGCTGCAAGGCCGGTCATAGTGGCAGATCTCCGCCGTCAGCCCAGCGCTGACATTTACCCGGCGCAATCAACGTTTCTCTGTAGCCACAGTTCCAGTAACGCCAGATGCCAGAGCTTGCTGCCCTGAATGCGCGTCAGATGCTTTTCCGGCTCGACCAGTAGCATCTCAACATAGCTGCGCTGAAACAGGCCGCGCTGGCGGCAGGCTTGCGAATCGAGAATAGCGCGCATGAAATCGAGGAATTCGCCGCGCACGAACTTGAGCGCGGGCATCGGGAAATAGCCTTTGGGACGGTCGATGACCAAGTCGGGTAGCAGGCCGCGTGAAATCTTCTTGAGGACGTGCTTGCCGCCTGATCCGAGCTTGAGTTCTGGCGGCATCTGTGCCGCGAGTTCGACAAGATGATGGTCGAGGAAGGGCACGCGCGCTTCCAGGCCCCAGGCCATGGTCATGTTGTCGACGCGCTTCACTGGATCATCGGTAATCAGCAACGTCGCCTCGGCGCGCAGCAACTGGTCAATGAATTCGTCGGCATAGGGTTCGGCCAGTTTGGCCGCGAGCAGGTCGCCGGTAACATCGCCGATCCGAAAAGTCGGCGCTGACAGGACGGCGAATTCTTCGTGGTCGCGATCGAAATAATGGCTACGCAGGCGATCGACGTAAGGCCCGGACTCTGCTGCCATCTTCGAATGCCACGAATAGCCGGCAAACACCTCGTCCGCCCCCTGCCCACTCTGCACCACCTTGACCGTCTTGCTGACCTGCTCGGAGAGCAGGTAGAAGGACACAACATCCTGGCTAACCATCGGCTCGGCCATGCAATCGACGGCCTCAGGCAGGCGGCGCAACACCTCGTCGTTGGGGATGGCGATCTTGTGGTGACGCGTGCCGAAATAGTCGGCCACGGCATCCGAGTATTCGAACTCGTTGCCGCGTTCCTCCGGATGATCCTCGAAGCCGATCGAGAAGGTCATCAGGTCGGGTACGCCCTGTTCAGCCAGCAGCGCCACCAGCAACGAAGAGTCGAGTCCACCGGAAAGCAGCACGCCGACCTTGACGTCAGCAATCTCGAGGCGTTTTTTCACCGCGACGCGCAGGGCGTCGTGAATGGCTTCGATCCACTCCGCTGCGCTTTTCGCGACGGCTGGCCGCTGCGCCTTCAGTGCCCAGTAACGGCGCGCCGTTTCTTGACCGCGCGCATCGAGTGTCAGCGTCGTACCTTGCGCTAGCTTGCGGATGCCCTTGAGGATCGTCTGCGGCGGCGGCACGACGGAATGCAGGGTGAACTGGTGATGCAAGGCCACCGGGTCGATGCGGGTATCGACCTCTCCCGCCGCCAGCAGTGCCTGGGGATTCGAAGCAAAGCGGAAGAATTTATCGGTACGCGCAACGTAAAGCGGCTTGATGCCAAGCCGATCGCGCGCGAGAAAGAGTTGTTGCCGCCGGCTGTCCCAGATCGCAAAGGCAAACATGCCGTGCAGGCGTTCGACACAGGCCTCGCCCCATTCGGCATACGCGCGCAGGATGACTTCGGTATCGCCATCCGAGAAGAACACGTGGCCACGGCCATGAAGCTCAGTCCGCAATTCTGGGTAGTTGTAGATCGTGCCGTTGAAAACCAGCGCCAGACCCAACTCATCCGCCACCATGGGCTGTTTCGAACGCTCGGACAGATCGATGATCGCCAGGCGGCGATGGCCGAAAGCCACCGGCCCCGCGCTCCAGAAGCCTTCGCCATCCGGGCCGCGCCGCGCCAGTCGCTCCTTCATTCGCTCGATAGTTGCCTGCGCTGGCCGCTGGCCATCGAAACGCAATTCCCCCGCGATGCCGCACATGCTGTATGTCCCCAAAAAACTGATCGCGTCATCTTACAATGGCACATGCCCAAGACCACCAACTCCCCTGCCCTGCTCTGCATCACCCGCCACGGCGAGACCGACTGGAATCAGGAAGGCATCCTGCAAGGCTGGATGGATGTCAAGCTCAACAAGTTGGGCCGCCAGCAGGCGCGCACGATGGCAACGGGCTTCGACAAGCAGGGCTTTACCGCCATCTGGTCAAGCCCCCTGCTACGCGCACGCGAGACGGCCGAAATCATTGCCCCGCTGATCCGCCTGCCCTTTCCCAAGTTCCACCAGGGCTTGATGGAGCGGAACTTCGGCGTCTTCCAAGGCGTGCCCAAAGCCGAACTGGCCGACTTCAATCCCGTCGAGCTGCAACTCATCCTCAAGCGCAATCCGGATGGCCATTTCGACGGCGGCGAAAGCATGGACGAATTTGCCGACCGCGTGATCGCAGCACTCGTCGATATCGGGGCAGTCAACCGCAGTCGAAAGGTGCTGGTGATCGCGCACGGCTGGGTGATGGACGTGATCACGCGGCACATCAACGGCCTGCCACGCAAGGCCATTCTCAACATGAAACGCAAGAATGGCGAAAGTCTCTGGGTGAGCGTCGATCAGGGCATCATCGCCCTGGCGACCGAACACTGACGGGATTATTCCCCGATCAGGTGCAGCACCACTTCGCGCCGATGCGGCCGCGTGCGGTGTTCCCAGAGAAAAACACCCTGCCAGGTACCGAGGGACAACTCACCGGCAATCAGGGGAATGCCGACCGTCGTTTGCGTCAGGGCCGTGCGGATATGGCCGGACATGTCATCCGGCCCCTCGTTGTTGTGATGCCAGCCCGGCTGGCCGTCGGGCGACAGTTTGGTGAAGAAGGACTCAAGGTCGTGCTGCACATCCGAATCGGCATTTTCCTGGATCAGCAGCGACGCCGAGGTGTGACGGCAGAACACCGTCAGCAGGCCGTCGCGAATGCCGCTGTCGCGCACGAAGTTACGCAACTCGGTCGTGAATTCGAACAATCCCCGACCGGTCGTGGCAATCATCAGCGTGTGGTGAGCCTGCTTCATAACAGCACCCTTTCGATGCCGCCCGCGTTGGCGGCGGCTACATAGTTTTCCTGCCACTGCTCGCCGAGCAGATGGCGCGCCAGTTCGACGACGATGTAGTCAGCCTCGATCGGCATATCCTCACGGTAGCGCGACAAGCCCTGCAAGCAACTCGGGCAGGAAGTCAGGATCTTTGCCGTCCTACCATCGCCGACTTTTTCCACGCCGGCCACAATTTCCTGCTGCTTGCGGAAACGCACCTGCGTCGACACATCCGGGCGCGATACGGCTAAGGTGCCAGACTCGCCGCAGCAGCGATCGGAAAGCAGGACTTCCTTGCCCATCAACGCGCTGGTGACTTTCACCGGATGGTGCTGCTTCATCGGCGTATGGCAGGGGTCGTGGTAGAGGTACTGCGTGCCTTGCAGGCCGTCGAGCTTTACACCTTTTTCCATCAGATATTCATGAATGTCGATGAGGCGGCAGCCAGGGAAGATGCGCTGGAATTCATACTTTTCCAGCTGGTCCATGCAGGTGCCGCAACTGACGATCACCGTCTTGATGTCGAGGTAGTTGAGCGTGTTGGCGACACGATGGAACAGCACGCGGTTCTGCGTGGTAATCGCGTGGCCCTTGTCTTCATCGCCGTTCGAGGTCTGCGGATAGCCGCAGCACAGGTAGCCGGGCGGCAGCACTGTCGTGGTGCCGACATGCCAGAGCATCGCCTGTGTGGCGAGACCGACCTGCGAAAACAGACGCTCGGAACCGCAACCGGGGAAGTAGAAGACGGCTTCCGAGTCTTCATGAGCGCGCTGTGGATTGCGGATCACCGGTATGACTTCGGCATCTTCAATATCGAGTTGGCCGCGCGCCGTGCGCACCGGCACGTTGGCCGGCATCGGTTTGTTAAGGAAGTGGATAACTTGCGCCGTGAGATCAGGGCGACCCTGGGATGCGGGCGGACGCTTGACGGAATCCTGCGTCAAACCAAGCGACTTGGCGATGGCGTGACCGATACGCTGACCACGATAACCGAGGTCGATCATGCCGGCCTTCATCGCCTTGATGGTTGCCGGATCGGTGGCACTCAGGTAGACCATGGCCAGCTTGGTCGCCGGCGCGGTTTTTTTCTTGCCGACCTTGCGCAGGAAGTTGCGCATGGCGATCGACACATCGCCGAAATCGATATCGACCGGGCAGGGTTTCACACACTTGTGACAGACCGTGCAATGGTCGCCGATGTCGCCGAATTCCTCGAAGTGCTTGAGCGAGATGCCGCGCCTTGTCTGCTCTTCGTAGAGGAAGGCCTCGACCAGCAGGCCAACGCCGAGAATCTTGTTGCGCGGCGAATAGAGCAGATTGGCGCGCGGCACATGCGTCGAACAGACCGGCTTGCACTTGCCGCAGCGCAGGCAATCCTTGACCATGTTGGAGATGCTGCCGATGTCGGACTGCTCCATGATCAGCGACTCGACGCCGAGCAGCGCAAAGGACGGCGTGTAGGCATTGCGCAAATCGGCGCCGGCCATCAGCTTGCCCTTGTTGAAATGGCCTTGCGGATCGATCTTCTGCTTGTAGTCGCGGAAAGGATGAATCTCCTCGTCGCTGAGGAATTCCAGCTTGGTGATGCCGATGCCGTGCTCGCCGGAAATGACCCCGCCAAGCTGGCGCGCCAGCACCATGATGCGCTCGACGGTGTGATAGGCCGTCTGCAGCATCGTGTAGTTGTCGGAGTTGACCGGAATATTGGTGTGCACGTTGCCATCGCCAGCGTGCATGTGCAGAGCGACAAACACACGGCCCTTGAGGACTTCCTGGTGCAACGCGTTGATGCGCTCCAGCACCGGCCCATAGGCGACGCCGGCAAAAATCTCTTCCAGTAGCGGCTTGAGTTCGCGCTTCCACGACACGCGCACCGAGTAATCCTGCAGCTTGCCGAAGACCGTGGCCGGCACCGGATGCCAGAGCTTCACGGGCACGGGACGCGGCGGCACCGGCAGCGGATGCCAGTGACGTGGCATGGTCGGTGACGGCGGGGGCGGCCAGGCGCTATCGAGATTGTCGAGCAAGCCCTGCCAGCGCGAACGCACTTCAGCAACGGTCGCCAGCGCCTGATCGCGACGGTCGCCGAGCAGTTCGGTTTTATCCAGCCCGGTATCGCCCATGTGCAGGGGTAGATCACCCGCCAGGAAGGTGGACAGTGCAGCGCACAGGTCGAGCTTGTTGCGAATCGACAGCTCAATGTTCATGCGCTCGATGCCGTCGCAATAGTCGCCCATGCGCGGCAGCGGAATGACGACGTCCTCATTGACCTTGAAGGCGTTGGTGTGGCGCGAGATCGCTGCGGTGCGCGCACGATCAAGCCAGAAGCGCTTGCGGGCATCCGCGCTGACAGCGATGAAGCCTTCGCCACCGCGCGCATTGGCCATCTTCACCACATCCGAGGTAGCACGCATCA
>Ga0247844_1007804_pt1 | contig 11906 bp, 13 predicted proteins | sample LaCtaG_FD_192421 | JGI IMG/M metagenome (GOLD analysis project Ga0247844, IMG submission 192421) | Freshwater microbial communities from meromictic Lake La Cruz, Castile-La Mancha, Spain - LaCruzMarch201714.5m_1 | ecosystem: Environmental > Aquatic > Freshwater > Lake | place: Spain: Castile-La...
TATAAAAAAAAAATACAAACACATTCAAACACATACTTACCTTTTTACTTTGCACTAACTTACTCCATGGAGATCAAATATTCATGCACCTTCTTCAAGTCATCATTCATCTTGTCCATCTTGATAGACTTCATCTCTTCCTCATCATCTTCTTCATATTTAACAATAAGCGAAGACTTGGTTGCACTGAAAATTACATCATACTCCTCACCAGATAACTTCTTGCCAATCAATTTCTCCAAAGATTTTCTTGTCATCTTTCCATTGACTACACCATTCTCAGCATCCTCTTCCCAAGACATACACATATCATCCAACACTTGGTATCTTTGTTCTTCCTCATCTGACTCTTCCTCTTCATCTAAATCTTCAATCTCATCCTCCACCACTTTCTTCACTTGTTTCTTAACCTTCTTGCTAGGTTTCTCCTCCTCTTCATCATCATCCTTCTTCACTTGTTTCTTAACCTTCTTGCTAGGTTTCTCCTCCTCTTCATCATCATCCTTCTTCACTTGTTTCTTAACCTTCTTACTAGGTTTCTCCTCCTCTTCATCATCATCCTTCTTCACTTGTTTCTTAACCTTCTTACTAGGTTTCTCCTCCTCTTCATCATCATCCTTCTTCACTTGTTTCTTAACCTTCTTACTAGGTTTCTCCTCCTCTTCATCATCATCCTTCTTCACTTGTTTCTTAACCTTCTTGCTATGTTTCTCCTCCTCTTCATCATCATCCTTCTTTTCTTTCTTTTCTTTCTTGTCACTCTTCTTGCTCTCCTTCTTTTCCTTCTTGTTCTTAGCAGATTCACTCTTCTTCTTCTCAGCAGTAGCATGTTTGGAACACAACCACTGTCCCTCAAAGGTAGGTTCATCACTTCTAACAGTAGTTCCACACATCTCACCCTTTCTCTCGCCCTTGGAAATAACAAAGCAGCACTTGTGAGATTCTTGATCACCCTTTGATGAACCCTTACGAGAACCTTTGCTTGAACCCTTCTTTGATTTTCTGGAAGCGCTGGGGTTCTCCTCATTTTCCTTCTTAGCAGCGTCATTGAATTTTTGTTTCTCCTCCTCAGACAACTTCTTCCACATAGCACCAATCTCCTTGGTCACATCAGCACCCTTCAATCCACGAGACTTGAACTCCTCCTTCTTGTCTTGGTGCATTTGCTTGGTGAACAAGGTGTAACCACTGAGTTTACCAGCGCGCTTCTCCTTCTTACCAGAGATACCAGACTCCTCCAAGGCAGTCAACACCTTCTTCTCATTCTCAGGAGTTGCAGCGTCAACTGTTTGCAAAGTAAGGTTGATAACGCCATTGATAATTTTCATAAGAGCATGGTGAGACATCTTAGATTTGAACTTCTTATCCAACAAAGAAGTCATGGGACCAAGAGCACTCTCCAACATCTTCATGACTTCCTCCTCAGCATCGAGCAACACATCTTGGACAGGTTCAGAAACTTGAGACACGAATTGAGCAGACATCTTTGAGTTGGGTTTGGTTTGAAACGGATCGAAAAGAGACACGGAGAACAGAGCACGAATATAGCAAAGAAAAGTTTTTATGATAGTTAAGTCAGTAAGACGATATACTCTTTTCAGGTCTCAAAAAAATCAATTTTTTCTGTTTTTGACTTTGCTTTTTTTTTTTGAAAAACTTTTTGTAATGGTGCCACCGCACCTTACAAAAAAACTTACTTTTTTACCTTGATTACATCTAACACTCGAAAAAGTTTTTGAATGCTGCAACCAACTCGGGAGCATGCTTGTAGTTGCTCATATCATAGTTATCGGGACATTCAAGTAAATGTAACATACACTGATCAATCTTAATGATCACCTCCCCTCCATCATAACTCACAACACAGTTACATTTGAAACCTCTTATGACCATGCATATAAAAATTACTGTCTTTTGAGAACTCACGTGCCAAATTTGTCCTTCGTATTTCTCCAATATTTCTTCCAATTTCTCAAAGTACTTTGCTTTTTTCTTCTTGTATCTCCCAGGGAATCTCTCCAGCATTCCTCTATACAGACGCTGGGAATTGAAAAACTCCTTTGTCGAAGAGTCATTCATGAAGTCACTCAAATGAAACACTAAGTCAGTGCAATCCAAGACAGTTTTTTGAGCACACATTTTCGAAAGTAAAGTCCATAGACAAAATATACTTCTTCTATATTAAAAAAATCAATTTTTCCGCTTGAGAAAGGGACTGGGAATGCAGACAAAGATGTTGGGAATGAAGGGGAAAGGGATTGGGAATCTACTCAAACGTGTTGGGAATGGAGGGAAAGGGATTGGGAATGGGATTGTGAATCTACTCAAACGTGTTGGGAATCTAAGGGAAAGGGACTGGGAATCGACTCAAACGTGTTGGGAATGAAGGGGAAAGGGATTGAGAATCGACTCAAAAGTATTGGGAATCGAGGCAAAGGGACTAAGCAGAAAAATTGATTTTTTTAACGGAGGAAAAAGGTATTTTGTCTTTTGACTTTTTGACTGAATTTGTAATCAAACTTTGAAGATGTCCTCTCCTTCCGTCCTTAAACGTTCCGTTTCTACTCGTAAAATCGACTTTGCCAACCGTTGTCTTGATGAAATCAATGAAGTAGAACCCGGTCTTCTCTTCCCTGGGAAAAAGATTCTTCTTGGTATGGGACTGTCATGCAAACGACAGGATATTTTTGATATGAGAGATGAGTTTGTATGGACTGTGCACTATATTCTCATCACTGACAAAGGTGAATATGAACATTGTCAGACTGTTATGATTGGTACAAAAGGAGATGTTTACAACCAGTTTTCTGATGAGTTGATGTAAGGTGAAGAGTGTTTGCTTGTTTGTATATTTGTTTTTTTATAAGGTGTGGTGACACCATTATAAAAATTGATTTTTTCTATATCTGAAGACATAAATTTGTCTTATTTGACTTTATCTACTTTTGATTTTTTTATCAACGTATCAACTCTTCTGAAATGTCTGGATTTTTCGTGATTTCTTACAAGAACCAAGTGAGTGTGGAGCGCTCAAGTATGGTTGAGTATGAGGTGGGAAAGAGATCTCATCGTGTTGGATGCAACATCAACATTGGAAAGAACAAGAGAGCATTTATTATTGTTAGAGATGGTGATGCATTGAAGGTCGGTTATGTTGGCGCTGTTGGTGAGAAGGTGAACGAACAACCTTGGCTTGCAGAGGGTGGTTCAACTTGGAGAAATGTGCACAAGGTGGTGAAACATTCTGATCTTGTGAATCTTGATACGCTTTGTACAGACCTTAATGTGAACCGCAAGATGTTTACCAAGAGCATTCAATTTGGTCATGTGAGTGCTGTCTACAAAGATGACTTTGAAAGAGTGGTTGCATGGTTCGAAAGACCTGTTGTTCAACAAGAGGAGGTCAAGATGGAAAATGAGAGACGTGAAGATCAAGACAAGGTCGAAGTTAAAGTAGAAGCGAAAGAAGAGGTGAAAGAAGTAAAGAGTGAGATCAAAATTATCAGAAACAAACTTTCCTTGTCAATGTTCTTTTGTCCTGCTTGTCAGATGTGTCACGAGTATCCTTCAAAGAGTGCACACGCTGACTTGTATTCAAGTTACACAGAGTGCTACAAAGAGATCAGAAGAAAAACAAATGAGATGGAAGACAAGATTGCTGCCAAGAAATTTTCATTGGAAAGAGAAGGTTGTATCAATCTTCACCGTGAAGAATGCAAAAGACTGAGAAGACTTGAAGACATGCCTATTATCAAGAAACCTTTCTTGTGGTATAATAATCCAGCAATTGACTCTGATCATTGGGCAAGAAGAAATGATTAAATGTGTATCTGTTTTTGCAAGGTAAGTATGTGTGTATGTATGCGTGTGTATCTATTTTTTGTAAGGTGAAGTGTCACCATTACAAAAATTGTTTTTTTCAAAATTAATAAAAATTAATAAAAATTTTTTTCAAAGTCGAATTTCAAAAAAATTGATTTTTTTTAGATCTGAGAATAGTATATTGTCTTACTGACTTAAATTACAAACTTTCAAAACTTTCTGATCTCTGTTCCGTTATCGTTTTTTCAAACAAACCCAAACCAATTCAAAATGTCTTTCTCTACTGCTGAAGTCTCTATGTTGAAGTCCTTGGTCTCTTTCGTTGATGACAACAAGTTTGTGGATCTCAAGTTGAGTTATCGTGATGGTGTCTTGTTGAATGCAAAGGTCACTTTAGACTTTGCCAAGAAAGTGAAGTCTTCTGTCAAGCGTGTTTCAGACTTTGACGAGTCTGGATATCCTGTGATGATCTTCTTGGATGAAGAGGATCAACTTTGCTTTCAGTTCAACAAGAATTGCTTGAGTGATCAAATGGTGAAGACTTCTCATTCTGCTTTGGAAAAGATGTTGAAGGAAATGCAAAAGAATGAGTTGTTCACCACTATCAAGGAGAAGGTCGATCTGTCTGTGCTCCGCTCTGTCGTTGAAGTTCCTCAAGAAGAAGAGACTGAGGAGAAGGCATCCATTCAAGATACCATGTTCGATGCTGAGGAGGAAGTGATGAAGATGTTGGAGAGTGCTCTTGGTCCCATGACTTCCTTGTTGGATAAGAAGTTCAAGCAGAAAATGACTCACCACGCTCTCATGCAAATTATCAAGGCGATAGTCAGTGTTACTCTCAAGACGGTTGACGCTAATACTGTTGAAAATGAGAAGAAGGTGTTTGCTGCTATCGAAGAGTCTGGTATCAGTCCCAAGAAGGAGAAGCGCGCTGGTAAACTCAGTGGTTATACCTTGTTTACAAAGCAAATGCACCAAGATAAGAAGGAGGAGTTCAAGACTCGTGGGTTGAAGGGTGCTGATGTGACCAAGGAAATTGGTGCTATGTGGAAGAAGTTATCTGAGGAGGAAAAGCAAGAGTATAACGAAAAGGCAAAGAAGGAAAATGAGGAGAACCCCAGCGCTTCTCGTAAAGGTTCTGCTAAGGGTTCTCGTAAGGGTTCTCGCAAAGGTTCTAGCAAGACCGATAAGGAATCTCACAAGTGCTGCTTCGTCATCTCTAAGGGTGAGAGAAAGGGTGAGATGTGTGGAACTACCGTAAGAAGCGATGAACCCACCTTTGAGGGACAATACCTTTGCTCTAAGCATGCCACTGCTGAGAAGAAGAAGAGTGAGTCTTCCAAGAACAAGAAGGAGAAGGGTGAGAAGAAGGAAAAGAAAGAGAAGAAGGAAAAGAAAGATGAAGATGAGGAGGAAGAAGAAGAGAAATCCAGTAAGGTTGTCAAGAAGCAAAAGAAGGTGAAGGAGTCTGAGAAGCCCAAGAAGTCTGAAAAGAAACCTGCTAAAAAGCAAGAACCTGAAGATATTGAAGACATTGATGAGATCCCTGAGTTGGAAGAGGATGGCGCTGAATACGAAACCTTGAACAACATGTGTGTTGAATGGGAGGAAGACAGAGAGAACTGTATGATCAATGCTAAGATGACCAAGGCATCTCTTGAGAAGTTGACTGGTAAGAAGTTGACAAGCAAAGAGTATGAGGTCAAGATGAGTGCAACCAAGTCTTCATTGATCATCAAGTATGAGGAGGATGATGAGGAAGAGATGAAGTCTATCAAGATGGAGAAGATGACTGAAGACTTGAAGAAGGTTCACAGATTCCTTGCCAACATGGAAGAGTCTGAGTAAGTGTGTGTTGTAATTGTAGTGTAAAGGTAAGTATTGTATGTTATGTATTTAATTCTTTTATAAGGTGTGGTTACACCATTATAAAGACTTTTTCAAATTGATTTTTATATTTGTTTTACTTATTGATTGTCTTATAGTATTAAGAGATACAAGAATTACAAAAATGTTTGTTGTCATTGTTCATATGCGTTACGCTGGTGCTTTCTCTGCTTCAAGTGCTTATATTGCTCCATCAATGGATGATGCTAAGTATCTTGGTGAGAAACTGTTGCATCAATGTTATGAACAGTATTGCGAAGATGAAGGAAAAGAGCAAGAATTTGAAATTAAACCTCTTTCAACAAATGATAGTGAAACACTGATGATGTCTTCTTGCATGGCATTTACATACAAAGGTGGTTACGGTGAGGTAATAACTATAACAGAGGCATAAGTTAATATGATTTAAAAAGGTAAGTGTATGTTTGTGTGTATTTATTTAATTCTTTTATAAGGTCGGCGACACCATTATAAATACTTTTTCAAATTGATTTTTATATTTGAGTTTATACTTATTTTGTCTTATTAGATTTACTTATCGTTTTCACTTCACAACTTAACAAAATGTCTATTCCTGTTCTGACTCGTTCTCTTACTTACCACAAAGAATTGTATGCAACTGTTGTTCTTGATCAGTTAAACATTACCAACCCTGGATTGCTGTTTCCTGGCAAAAAAATTCTCACGCAGATGGGTATAGTCAATCGAGGTGCAGACATATTTGACAAGTCACAAACAGAGTTCACATGGTCGGTTCATTATATCTATATTCGTATCAATGGAACTAAGGAGTTTTGTCACGAGTATATCAAAGGTACAAAAAATTTTGTCTACTCTCTGTTCTCTCATGAGTTGTTATAACTTTCTTTGTAACTTTCTTTGTAAGAGGTAAGTGTATATTTTGTAGTATATTTTTTTGTAAGGTGTATGACACCATTACAAAATTGATTTTTTCTTGTATATTAAATTTATAGTGTCTTATTTGACTTTTCTTTTCAAAATGACTTCTCATATTGACACTAGTGACATCCGTGAAAGCGAAACTTTTATTGTGACTTTTGATTTGGATGAGTATGAATCAGATGACGAATATTCTGAGGACACTGAACATACCGATTGTGATACTGATCTTGATCAGTTGTTATCTACATTTACAAAGTTACAAATTGAAGATGATGAGAAAGAGCAATATGAGATTGCTCAGTGGAAAAAGATTCAAGAAGAAGCGATGGATTACTATGACATGAGCAAGTTCGAAAATTATGTGAGATGGTATGTGTCTATGATGCAAGGAACTCTTGAACAACCTTATCTCTTACATGATGACAATGGTGATATCCTGACAGCAAGAAACTACTTCAAGGCAAAAGAAAATCAGATGGTTGAGATGAGACTGTTGTTTGATGATTCTCAACTCGAAAGAGTTAAACAATTTCTAATTCAGATTGGTTTTGTTTTTGAAAACTTGAACTTTATGTTTGAGTCACAGACACTCGGAACCTCACATACACTCGGAAGTGTAAAGAATCCTTTTTACCTTTTATCAACCAATGAAGGAGAAGAGAATGATATGCTTTACGCTTACAATGATTATAATGCTAACAATCGACGTGTTAGTGAAATGCGTTTGGTATTTTCTTTTGACCAGACAGATACCATCAAAAAGTATTTGAAACTTGGTGGATTTTTTGTTTTGTAATTTTTATATTTGTATTTCTATATTTTTTCTTTTATTTTATAAGGTGTGGTGACACCATTATAAAATTGATTTTTATCTTGAGTTAAATAGATATATTGTCCTATAATATCTAAAATTCAAATTCAAAATGCAGATCACTCAATCTTCTCAGTCCTCTCAAACTAACCAAATGCAAAATTCCAACGAGATTGTATTTGAGTTTTACAACAATGATCAAGTCATCGAAGAGATGTTGCAAAACTTCGATGCGAGAGACTATGATAGCGATGATGATAGTGATTACAAGAGTGATGAAAATGACGAAGATGATCTCGGGGAGACTGAAGAATCAGATAGTATGCCTGATTTGATCGATGATGATTCTGACACTGATGTATTAGATGATGAAGAAGATGGAGAGATTGTGAATACACAAGTTATTGAAGAATCGCATATCCCTGTATCGCCTCCTCAACTAAGAAGAGAAAGACCGGAAGATTATCTCACTCCATTCATAACTTTGAGAGAAATTCACACACCTCCTGCTCCAAGACAACAAAGTAGAGTATTACGAGATATAACTAATCAAACAAATCAAACACAAGATATGTCTGATGGAAACATCGTAAATGTGAGTCGAAGATTATTTTTTAATTAGGTAGGTGTCATTGAGTAATTGTAAGGTAAGTATTTTGTAACTTTCCAAAAAAATAAATACAAAATTGATTTTATATTTTTACTTCACTTGTATAAGTGTAGTAAAAAGTGAATAATTTAAAACTTACTAAATTTACTAAAACGTTTCAAAAAATGTCTTTTCAATCTGAAGATTTTAATGAGAATCATATGAACAGTCTTATTGAAACTTCCTTTAGTTTGAACACACTGGATAAAAAGTTTTTGAAAAAAGCAAGTTTCATTGCAATGAAAACAATAATGACTAATGTTATAAATCTAACTTTGCAAGCAAGTGAAAAAACATTTGACTCTGATACAATTCAAAAAAAGGTATTTGAAATTTGTGCGGAGAGAGGAATTGTTCCTCAGAAGGATAAAGGTATATTAACAGGTTATGCTTTATTTTGTAAACAACAACGTGAGGAAAATAAAGAACAATATAGTGGCAAAAGTTTAGGTGAAGTTAGCAAAGAACTCTCACAACTTTGGAAAAAACTTTCAGAAGAGGATAAAGATGAGTATAAAATTAATGCAAAAAAAACACCTCCATCTGATAAGAAAAAGAAATCAGAACTAAGTAAGACAAGTAAAAAAGGTAAGAATAGCAAAAAGAGAAAAAGAAAAAGTAAAAAGAGTAATGACTCAGATGATGAATAATAACGTTGAATATTTTCTATGATTAGGTAAGTATAAATTTTAATTAAAATTGATTTTTTAATTAAAAAAAATATTATTGTGTCTTTTTATACAACAAGTATTGAAAAAATGAGTGCATCTGATGTTTCTGCTTTATCTTCTCGTCTTGGTAGTCCCAGACCTGCTTCAAATATAACAATGAGTTCAATCACATTACCTTCTCGACCTAAGCAATCTTCTAGTTTTATTTGCCCCAGAACTGCTTCGACTGTATCAATGAGTTCACTAACATTACCTCCTCGTCCTACACAATCTTCTCGAACTTCTCAAGTAGTGTTTATCAAGGTGGATGAGTTGGATGAGAAACCTCGTTTGCTTCGTAGACTCAGTGATCCAACCCCAAGAAAGTTTTTGCACATTTGTGATAATACAGAATGCTCAACTGTTGATAATGAGATGAAACTCTGTGGGGGTTGTAAATATAACAGATACTGCTCTTCAGAATGTCAGAAACAAGATTGGTGGAATCATAAGGATGTTTGTAGTTATACTTGTGTAGGGTGTCAAAAGATTTTCAAAGAGTTTGCAAAGACGGAGAAGGTAAAGTATAATGGTAAGAAGTGGATTTGGAACTTCTGTCAAGATTGTGATAAGAATCGTGAGTTGCTACAAAAAATTTAAATTGTTAAAAAAATAGTTTAGGTAAGTGTAATGTTTGTGTTAGTATTTTTTTATTTCTCACTTTGAGAAATAAGAATTGATTTATTTTACATTAAAAAAATTATTTTGTCTTTTTATTGACTTTAGATATACAAATGGGTATTGAGCAAAGTAAGGTATCATGTATGCTTCTCCCTGCACAAAGTGGTAAAACACGTAAAATAACAGAGTATATTGAATTTTGGAGAGACATAAAAATGTTTGCTGGAATTGACAAGTGGGAAGAAGATAAAAACGAAGAAAGAATTGAGCAAGAAGAGGATGATAATTTTTTCAATATCATAATATGTTCAAATAATTCCTTACTTGTACAACAAACACAAAAAAGAATGACGGATGACCTATTTTCCAATTCATTTACGGTTCATGATGATGAAAAAAAAGAAGTGGTTAGTTCTAATGATGAGTCGTGCGATGTATATTCTTGGTTGAGTAAGGATCCAAAAGCAAGGACAGTAAGGGATGTAGCCTGGAGCATTTGTGAGAATGAATTAAAAATGCTTGTATGTTGTGCGCATGGAACAAGAATTGAAAGATATTTGTATCCCTTACTCCAAACATTACAAGGTGTTTTTTTGAAAAGATCATTTAGAAAAAAAATTAATATTTTTATTGACGAAGCAGATGCATCTATAAACTTATGGTCAAAATATGAGAATATACTCGAACTTGATATTATTAATAAAGTAACCTTAGTCAGTGCTACAATGGATAGTGTTATAAAAAAATACAAAAAAATATCTGTTATTCCTTTTGAAGAAACTCATCCTGAATGCTATGTGAAACTCCAAGATTCCGACTTTATTATACATGATGAAAAGAAAGAAAGCGCAGTTGGTTATATAAAAAGTGTTGTTAATGAATTTGATTTAATTGATGAAATGAAACCAGGATATTGTTTATTTGCACCAGGAAACGTTGGTCTTGATTCACATAATAGCATTAAATCATTTTTTATTACAAGACTACCATGTTCTGTTGTAGTTTTAAATGGTAAAGAAAAAAAAATGTATATTCCTAACGAGAGACCAATTGACCTAAGTCGATATATAGATTTAAAAAATCCAGAAGAAATTGGAAATTTAATTGCAAGAAAATACAAAGAATTTAATATTGAAAAGAGATTTCCTTTTGTAGTAACTGGTCAACTTTGTCTTGGAAGAGGTATAACTTTTCAATCACAAGATTTTCTATTTACTGCTTCAATCATACCTTATATGAGTAATAGAGCAAGTTTATATCAGTGTGCTACAAGAGTTGCTGGTAATATTAAAAATTTTCAAAAAGAACAACACATCATATATTGCTCATCTAAAACAAAAAAGGTTTTGTTTGAAATGGAAAATTGTGCTATAAATGTTGCAAAAATATTATTCCAAAAAAATGAGACAGAGGTTGATAAAGAGTTTATAAGAACTATTAAAAAACATGATAAGATAAAAGATTTTGAATATCGTTTGTTTGATGAACAAGATCATGCAATCAACTTTATAAAAACTCTTGGCAGAAGATCAAATAAAAGAGATGATTTCCTTGCTCCGAAGGAATTGACACAAGATGGTGATAATCTAACAGTAGAAGAATTAGTTAGAAGACAATGGGGACTCGATAAGAAAAATAAACATAGAATGGTTCCAACTAATGAAAATAAATGGTTAGTATATTGGCGCCCATCGTTACTTGCTTTATAAATTTTCAACGTAAGTATTATATTTTATATCTTTGTGTTTTTTAGTATTTTATTTTTGTTACACACAAAAATAAAGTGATTTTTTTCAGCGCTATTTATTTACATTTGTCTTACGAGATTACCCATTTTAATTTTTATATTTTTACACATACACATCATCAAAATGTCTGCTCCTCTTACTGCATTTGAATTTGTTGAGAAATACAAGTTGATTCCTAGACAACTTCGTTTCAAGATCCTCTGCGACTTTGAAGAAAATCTGGACTTGATAGAACGTTCACCTGAATTTCATCAAGAGTATGACATCGATTCTCTCTTTTATGATGATGTGTTAGATGACTTATTTGATTTACTGTATCGTTATGACGACTTCGGAGAGACCTATGAAGATGAGAATTGGTGGTGGTTGACTATGAACGTTGACTACATTTGCGACACTCACTATGCATTCAATGATATGATAAATGCAATGCTAAAATGTTTAAAACACTACATACTTGTGAACTTTACTGATGTGGTATCTTTTAGAAAAAAATCTGTGTTTCGTCAAATCAAGGAAGAAGTTGCTTATCGTCCTGGTAATCCAGGTTTTGAAAATTCGCGTGACCATTTCTATGCTCTGTGCGATGAACAAGAGGGACTGTGATAAGTAAGTTGTAAGTAAAACTAAAGAGGTGAGTATTAAATATTATTTGATTTTTATTTTAAGTAAATAAAAATCCTTTGTATGTATATCAAATAAGGTAAAAGAATTATATTTTATAATGTTACAAACTTTACAATCTGTGAAACTGG
>Ga0247844_1007810_pt1 | contig 11896 bp, 13 predicted proteins | sample LaCtaG_FD_192421 | JGI IMG/M metagenome (GOLD analysis project Ga0247844, IMG submission 192421) | Freshwater microbial communities from meromictic Lake La Cruz, Castile-La Mancha, Spain - LaCruzMarch201714.5m_1 | ecosystem: Environmental > Aquatic > Freshwater > Lake | place: Spain: Castile-La...
TGATTGATAATTTGTTCACAAAACACAACGAAATAAATCAAAATAAGACCGAAATGAAATTGAATCATTTTGGATCAATAAGATTGTTGAAAAAAATAGGGTGTTTTCTTTCTGACACTATTTACAATGAAAACTATAGTCCCGACTGGTGTCATGCGTCATAAAAAACTGGAGTCATGCGTCGATTTGGACTGAGTATATTTGAATTGTCAACTATTAACTGTCAACTGTCCACTGTCCACTAATTAAAGTTGGAATTCTACCTTCTCTTCCGGGCATGTTCTGTCCAAATGGTCGAGGAATACATCCAAAATTTGTTTCACCAAATTGGCACCGCCGTTGTAACCGGTTTTGGCAAAGTAGTTGTGTCCCGGACGGTCAGCAATAGGGAATCCGAAACGTACAAAAGGAAGTTCTTCGTCGCGGGCTATGTATTTACCGTAGGTATTACCAATCAATAAATCAACGCCTTCTTGTTTAATCCATTGGTGCAATTGGAACATGTCGGCCATTTCGCCGCTTTTGTATTTTGCTTCCGGAATGTCTTTCAATATTTCGGCCATGCGAATATCGAAAGGTTTTCCGGGAGTTCCACTTACAATGTACACCGGACGCATATCCAGACTTACCAGGAATTCTGTCAATGGAATCAAAGTGTCAGGATCACCAAAAAGTGCTACACGTTTGCCATAAAGATACTTGGCATTGTCGGCAATCAGGTCAATTAATCGTCCGCGTTCGTCGCTCAAGCTATCTGGAATGGGCACATTGGCGTGACGGCTCAATGACATCAAATAACGGTCGGTGGCTTTGAAACCGATGGGGATATCCAACATTTCAAATTTCACTTTACATTTATTTTCCAACTTGATACAAGCGTCTTCGGTACAATATTGACCAAATCCCAAGGTGAATTTGCTATCGCCGGTGGCAGTTAAGTCTTTAATTGTTGTTCCACCATCCGGATACATTTTGTAATGTCCGTTCAATGGAGTGTCCAATACGCCCGTCATATCCGGAAACATAATAGTGCGTGCTTCCATTACCGAGGCCAAACGTTTGATTTCGCCCATGTCTGACGGTTCCATCCATCCGGCTACAAGGTTCACAACATTCTTTTTCTTAGGTGTGGCGGTGGAGAAAAATCTCACCATGGCAGCCACTTGGTTCGAATATCCGGTTACATGGGTTCCCACATAACTTGGGGTATTGCAATTAATAACCGTTTTTCCTTCGGGAACCAATTTGTCGTCGTAAGCTTTTGATACAATTTGTGTCAAATCGTCTCCAATAGTTTCCGACAAACAGGTGGTATGAACCGCAATTACTTCTGGTTTGTAAGTCGTAAAAATGGTGTCGATGGCAGTAAGTAAGTTGGCCGAACCTCCAAAAACGGAAGAACCTTCGGAAAACGAACTGGTGGCGGCCATGATTGGTTCTTTGAAGTGGCGCGATAATGCACTTCGGTGATATGCGCAACATCCTTGTGAACCGTGACTATGGGGCAGGCATCCGTGGATACCTAATGCTGCATACATTGCGCCCACGGGTTGGCATGTTTTGGCCGGGTTAATGGTCAACGCCTTGCGGTCTATTTCTTTTGCAGTGGTATGTCTGAGTAACATAATGTCTAATTGATAATGTCTAATTGATAATTAATAATTGATAATTGATAATAGAATCTGACAATTGACAGCTTAATCAAGTAAGCATTGTCAATTATCAATTGTCAATTATCAATTTAATACGTATTCCGCTTCCACAAATTCTTCACGTTCCCATGGAGCTTTCATTTGTTTGAAAATGGTGCTACAAGCAATCATTTCAATGTCTTTGTAGAAGTTGATAGCGCCTTCGAAAGCTGCGTAAGGACCGCCCGAATCGTAATTGTGAAGTTGTTTCAATGGTATACCCATTTTTTGAACCACATATTTTTCCTTTACTCCGGCGCAGAACACATCAGGGTGGTACATTTCAATCAGCTTTTCCATTTCATAATGGCTAAGGTCATCAATTACCAATGTTCCTTTTTTCATGTCCTTCATCATACCGTCATATCCGTTGAACTGCATTCCCTTGTCCTTCAATGCTTGTAATTCTTCTTCAGTTTTACGAGGAGCATAGCGGGTAGCGTCTTTTACAACCGTTATTTCTTCGATGTTACGACTATCAGCATCAATTTTGATAGTAGGAATTACCTGGCGACCTTCATAATCATCGCGGTGTCCAAACTCGTAACCGGCAGTAATTGAAGTCATCCCCAATTCCTCAAACAACTCTTGGTAATGGTGAGCGCGGGAGCCTCCTACAAATAACATGGCTGTTTTTCCAGTTGTCTTTGTTAAAGCTTGGTCGGCTGCTTTTTTCACGGCTACCATTTCTTCCACTATCACCTTCTCTATGCGGTCAATCAATTCCTGATCTCCGAAATATTCACCCACTTTGCGCAATGTTTTGGCAGTGGCATCGGCACCAATAAAGTTGGCTTTTGTCCATGGAATACCGAAAGAGGTTTCCAACATTTCGGCCACGTAGTTGATAGAGCGGTGGCACATTACCAAACTTAAATCTGCTGTATGTGCTGTTTCAAAATTCTCGAGGGTAGAGTTACCTGACATCGTTGAAACGATTTCTACACCACATTTTTCAAACAAAGTATCAATTGCAAAAGCGTCACCACCAATGTTGTATTCGCCCAATACGTTGATACGGAATTTGAATTTACCTTCTTTTGGGTTATCGTTGCGCCCAATTAGGTGTTTAAATAAACCGTTGTTGGCAATGTGGTGACCGGCCGATTGTGAAACTCCGCGGTAACCTTCACACGAAAATCCGAAAATATTTACGTCTGGATATTCCAAAATCATTTGTCGTGCCACGCGGTGAACGTCATCACCAATCAATCCCACTGGGCAGGTACTGAAAATGGCAATTCCTTTTGGGTGAAACAATTCGTACGCTTCACGAATGGCTTGTTTCAATTTTTCTTCACCACCAAATACGATATTCGAATCCTGTATGTCGGTAGAAAACGCGTAAGGTATAAAATTTTCATCTTCCGGGTTTTCGGCGCGGGTTTGATTCCGACGTGTTAACCACGAATAATATCCGCATCCAATTGGACCGTGCGTGATATTAATAATATCTCTGGTTGGGCCCAAAACCACCCCTTTACAACCGGCGTAGGTACATCCGCGTTGGGAAATGATTCCCGGAATGGTACGCACATTGGCTTGAATTTGTTGGATAGCTTCCGGGTCATTTACGATGATTGATTTCGCCCTCTTTTTTCCCACCTTGGCAGGGTAACCGGCAATGATAGCATCAGCAAATTTGCTCAGGTCTAACTCCTCTTTTATTATCTTGCTCATAATTATCTTTTTAATTAATAAATAACAATTGATAATTAATAATTCTTCTCTACACTTTGACTGATGTTTTGAGAAATCTGAATATCAAATATATTGTTATTACGACTAGTAAATAGTGTCTTCTTTAAATCTTGGCAATTATTAATTATTAATTGTCAATTATTAATTAGTCCAGTGTGATGTCGCCATTTTCTCCGGTACGTACCCCAATGGAATCTACCACATCAATGACAAATATTTTACCATCACCACTTTTTCCCGATTGGTTGGCCTTGATAATGGTTTCTACTGCAAGGTCTTTTTTCTCGTCGGTAACCACGAGTGTGATCATGCGTTTTGATTTCAAACGCGGCATTTCCGAAATAAGCTCTCTGAGTTCAGGGTCCAGCGATTCGGCTTTTTCCAGGTCACCATTTCCTTTTCCGCGTCCCAGCACAGGCATTGCGGTAAATGAAGGCAGTCCGGCTTCCGAAAGTGCAACCTTGGTGTTACTCATATTCGTGATGCGTATTATTGCTAATATCAGTTTCATATAAATTCTTTGTTTAATGATGATTCCTAGTCCCTAAAGGGGAAACCCCCAGCCCCTAAAGGGGTGCAAGACCAAGTTTATGTATTTTATACTTCCCTGCCCCCATTTCAAATACTGCGTCTTATTCCCCTTTAGGGGTTAGGGGTTCTTTTAGGGGTTCTTCTGTTTCTAAACCTCTTTTCTTCCGCTGGAAATGGTGTAGTTTTCCTCTACTTTGGTAACAAAAATTTTACCGTCTCCAAACTGACCTTTATCTCCTGTGCGGGCTGCATCCATTATGGTTTCAACCACAAAATCTTTATCTTTTAGGGGAATTACTATCATCAACAAATCTTTGGGAAGTTCATCGTAAGTAACATTTCCCACTTTGATACCGCGTTGTTTACCGCGACCGAAAACCGATAATTTGGTGACTGCCGGAAAGCCTGCCTCAAATAGGGCTTTCATTACCAATGATGATTTTTCCGGACGAACTATTGCTCTTAATAAATACATAATGTTTTGGATTTTTAGATGACCCCCAACCCCTAAAGGGGAGTTGAAGACCAAGTTTATTTTTTAATAATATGATTGACCCCAAACCCATTTCAGAAACTTCGTCTTATCCCCCTTTAGGGGTTAGGGGTTCTTTCTGGGGGTTTCTTTCTAGTTCATAATTCCAAATCCTACCAACAATGTTTCAAGCTCTTCCATTTCCAATGGTTTTGGAATCACAAACATTTCATTGTCATTGATTTTCTTTGCCAATGCGCGATATTCGTCAGCCTGAGCATGAGTAGGAGCGTGGTCAATCACCGTTTTACGGTTGATTTCAGCATGTTGCACCATGTTTTCGCGCGGTACAAAGTGAATCATTTGAGTTCCTAATTGTTTAGCAAATTCCTCAATCATGTTGGCTTCATTGTCCACCTTACGTGAGTTACAAATCAAACCACCCAAACGAACTGTACCTACTTTACCAAACTTAGAAATAGACTTGCAAATGTTGTTGGCAGCATACATAGCCATCATTTCGCCCGATACCACAATGTAAACTTCCTCTGCTTTTCCGTCGCGAATTGGCATTGCAAAACCACCACAAACAACGTCACCCAATACGTCATAAAATACATAATCCAATGCTTTGTCTTCGTCGTAAGCACCCAATTGCTCCAACAAATTGATAGAAGTAATGATACCACGACCGGCACATCCCACACCTGGTTCCGGACCGCCCGATTCAACACAACTGGTAGCACCAAATCCCGGTTTCATTACATCATCCAAATCGATGTCTTCACCCTCGTCGCGCAATGTGTCGAGCACTGTTTTTTGAGCCAACCCGTGAAGCAACAAACGAGTTGAATCTGCTTTCGGGTCACAACCCACTACCATTACTTTTTTTCCCATTTCGGCCAATCCAGCCACTGTGTTCTGCGTTGTGGTACTTTTACCAATTCCGCCTTTTCCGTAAATCGCTATCTTTCTCATCTTTTTTATACTTTAAAATGAATTATGTTTATGAATTAAATTTTAAATCTTGAAACCCCTTATTCATTTACCGTGCCATTAACAAATATACCCTTTTTTATTGTGCCAATAATCATGGCTAACTGATTGAATTATTGCAAAATAAAAAGTTTTATTTTTGTGCCATATCAATTAAAATATTCCAAATCCGGATGAAGAAAACTTGGTGAAAAGCTACCAGAATGTAGGCGAAAAGACATAAAATGTAGGAAAAAAGAAAGGGAGGGAAGAACCAAAAAGCTGCTAATTTATACAAACTTTGAATTTCAGCAATACTTATATACGTATTGTTGAATTTACTCTGAATGAACGTGCTTTAATTACAGATGATTTATCGAGATTATATGATATTGAAATGAGGAATTGAGAGGGAAGTAAGAGAAAATGCTTGGTCGATAGGAGAAGTTGCATCAGCTCCACGAGAAAATGGTAGGGAAGCACGAGAAGTTGCTAAGTCGATAGGAGAAAACAGGATGGAAGCAGGAGAAAATACGAGGGAATCATGTGAAAATGCAAGGGAGACAGCTTCCCTGGCATTTTCACCTAAATCTTTCGTCCGATCGCAATTTATCCAACGGAATATCCTTGTTTTTTTCCAACCATCCACTCTTTACATTTCGCCTGTTGTCGTATCTGGGATAAAACGGTTTGATGTCTATCAGCGGAGTGCCATCCAACATGTCAACCTGCTCTATGGTGAGTAAATTTCCTTCAATGCCCAGAAGTTTAACCGTAGAAACGCCTATTGCATTGGGCCGTTTGGGAGCTTTAGTGGCAAAAATACCGTGCATTTCGGTGTCCATAAACGGTATTACTTCAAGGTCGTAGCCACATATTTCATGAAAATGGTACAAAAGCGTAATGTGTGAAAATCCCTCCAAATCTTTCAACCCATCAGCGTACTCCTCAAATATTTCGATATAACCCCTCACCCCTCTTGCCGTAATGGGCTGAATAGGCATATGATCTATATCAATATGCGGGGTGAAAATCGTTCCAATAGGTTTTATAATTATTTTGTTCATCGGTTTTGGTCGTAAGATGTGGATTTCAAAAAGTTCAAATCTAGTTTTGAGTAGGATTTTGGTACAAAAATGCTTTGCTAAATTTGATTGAAATTTCTTGCTCTCCGTCCTTCTGAATCATTTCAAACTTACCTTTGTATATCATTTTGATTTTATTCAATGAAGCAGTATTAGTTAATGATTTGAATAATGAGTGACGATCAGCTTCCACGCAATCTTTATTGAACCAACAAATCAAAGAATCGGTTTTTTTCTTGTCAAACTGAAGTATAAAGATGCCATGTTCTGAAAACACCAAATCTTCGTAAGCATAAGCCACATCCAATCCAGTGGCATCTTTTATAATGAAACGGGCTTTTTCTAATTCGTAAAACTGTACGTCTTTATCGGGAGCAATGCCTGATTGCTCGTTTATTATTTCTTTCATATTGTGTTTGTTTTTAAAAGTAAGTTGCAATAATTATACCAACGCATTTAAATACATGGAAAATAGAAGTTTAGCGAATTTGCCCATCTTGCTCAATTTATACTTTCCTACCTTTATGTAGTGGATAATTCTAGGTGGTAATACAATATATTAAGCGGGTATCTGAATCAAAATACGAAGTATTTTTCTAATCCGTTTTTTAATCTGCTAAATCCGCGTAGATCCGCGTTCTATTATTTGTTTTGATAAGTACAGTTTGGGTGCATGTATCAGTACCAAACACTTCCTCCGGTTTCCCCTCCTTCACCACCGTTCCATTCCGCAGTACCATTACCGACGTTGCCAACTGAACCACTTCTGGTATGTCGTGGCTCACCATCAACGTAATGGTTTGGAGCAAATCATGCGTCTTGCGAATCTCATCCTGCAAAGCAGTCCGCATTTCATAATCCAGCGCTGATAGCGGTTCGTCCAGCATCAGCAAACTCGGTTTGGCCGCTAAAGCGCGCGCCAAAGCCACCCGTTGCTTCTGTCCACCCGACAATTGTCCCGGTTTGCGACTCCTCAGCGAATGCAAATCGAAAAGCACCAACAACTTTTCTACCTCAACTTCATCTTTCACTTTTTGCGCAAAGCGGATGTTTTTTTCAATGCTCATATTCGGAAACAGCGCATAATCTTGAAACATATAGCCCACATTTCGTTGTTGCGGTGGCAGGTTTATTTTCTTCTCGGAATCAAACCACACCCTTCCATCAAACACAATCCGTCCTTTATCGGGTTTTGTCAGTCCAGCCAAAATCCGCAGAATGGTTGTTTTACCGGCACCCGAATGACCAAAAAGACACATCAATTCCTGCGGTCTGATTTCAGTATTTACTTCCAACATTTTCTTGCCTTCAGAAGTGTGCATGGCATGTTGAATGAAAATGGAAAGATGACCGACCCCTCCCCGATAGCTATCGGGGCCCTGAAGGGGAACTGAGCTACTATTGGTATGTATATTAGTGTCTATTTTCATTTTACAAATAATAATTATGTCAAAGTTTATGTCAAAGTTTATGTTTCACAAAACTAACCTAGTTCCCCTTTAGGATCCCGATAGCTATCGGGAAGGGGTTCTCTTTATGGCAAATATTAATGTCAGCAATACCAAAGAAATACCAAACAGCACCAACGAATATTGATTTGCGGTATCAAAATTCAGAGCTTGTACTTCGTCGTAAATTGCAATCGAAGCTACCCGAGTTTCGCCAGGCATATTGCCGCCCACCATTATCACCACACCAAACTCACCAATACAATGAGCAAATGTCATGGCAACGGCGGTGATAATCGAAGGCGTCATGTTGGGTATCAGCACACGGATAAACGTTGTAAATTCCGATTTTCCAAGCGTGTACGAAGCTTCACGAAGACTTGCAGGAATGGCATGCAATCCATTCTGTAATGGCTGAATCATAAACGGTAAACTAAAAATTACACTCGCTAACAATATCCCTTCAAAGCTAAATGCCAATCGTAGGTCGAAGTATTCTGCCATAAATTTCCCAAAAGCATTCTGCGGACTATATACCACCAACATGTAAAATCCCAACACGGTAGGCGGTAAAACCATCGGCATACTGATGAGCGCTTCCACCAAAACCTTCAGCGGAAACCGTTTATAAGCCAGCAGATAAGCAATTGGAAAACCAATAACCAACAGGATAACGGTTGTCCAGCTTGCCAATTTGCCCGTGAGCAATAGTGTATTTATAAAGTCATGATTCATCATCACCATTTACTATTAAATCATTTACCATTTACTATTTTTCAAACTACATTCTACTAACTATTTACTACCCACTGTCTCGTAACCGTATTTTTCCCAAATACTTTTCGTTGCGGGTGATAGCACAAACTTTTTGAACTTTGCCGCTTCTGTATTCAATACCGTTGTTTTAATCAAAACACAAGCTTGTACAATTGGCTTGTAAAGTGTTTGTGGAACAATGTAATAACTGCCTTGTCTAGCCATATCGGGAGCCAATGCCAATGACAGTGCTATAAAACCCACTTCTGCATTGCCCGTAAAAGCAAATTGTGCCGTCTGCGAAATATTCTCTCCCAATACGATTTTCGATTTCAACCCATCATACAATTTCTGGTTCTTGAGCAACTCCACAGCACGCTCTCCATAAGGTGCGGTCTCGGGATTGGCAATTGCAATTTTCTTTATGGAAGCATCTTTCAGGACTCCTAATCCTTTTTTCTCCACATCCAGCGTGCTGCTGTAAATGGCCAATTTCCCAAAAGCATAAGTGGACATACTCCCTGTTGTAAGCCCTTTATCCTTTAATTTCAACGGAAATTCATTGTCGGCAGCCATGAAAAAATCGAAACTGGCACCGTTCAGTATTTGTTGCACTAACAGTCCCGAAGCACCGAATGTTAGGTTTACTTTCGCTTTTGGATGTTGCTTCACATATACAGTTTTTATTTCTTCCAATACATATCGTAGGTTGGCAGCAGCTGCCACATTTACTTTTTGAGCTTGCACACCTAAGGCGCAGAATGCTATTACTATTGATATAATTATTCGTTTCATATTGTTTAATTTAATTGTGATTGATTTGAATGAATTATTAATTTTCGTACTGATAAGTCATGGACTACGTCTTATTCCCCTTTAGGGGTTAGGGGTCATTTATTTTAAAAATGTTGGTTTAATCGTGAACATTACGTATCCCCATTGTGGCGTTTTAATAGCGGGAACAATGGCAGAAGTGGTGATATCCTTAGCCGCAAGTGTGTTTTCATTTGAGAAATAAGTACACCAACCACCTTGAACCGTCGTCCAGTTATTCAACTTGTAACTGACAATAAAATCAAACTCCGAACCTAAGTCTTTTCCAAATTCTATCCCTTTTTTGTTTTTTCCAGTATACTCAGTATTAAAGACGTGAAACGCTCCTTCCATGCTAAGATTTTTGCCAATTTTTCCCGTTACTCCTCCGTAATAGTTGAGTAATCCCTGAGTTAATGGCATATTCCAATAATCCATAAGTCCATTGAAAGTATGGTCAGCACCGTATAGCTTTTTGAAATTTGACTGTGTTCCATCTGTTGTACCATTACTATCTCCCGAAAAATAATCAGTACCAATGCTGGCCGAAATAGCATCTATAATTTTATAATCAACCTTCAAAGCGAGCATTTTGCCGTTCATCTTTGTTCCTTTGTAGTTATTACCCCCTTGAAAATAAGCTGTGCCCATTGCACTTACAGGAAACACATCATTCTGATACTTCAGATTTCCACCAAAAGTGTACGCATGATTCATGCTTACTTTTTTGTGATAAGTCAATCCCACTGTAACCGTATCCTGAACGCCTTCGTCAATTCCAATCGTCGATAAAGTAAGTCCTTTCGCCAATTCTTTCGACAACCATAAAAATCCCATATATCTGTAATTTGATACTGGAGAATAATACGTTTCTGACGAAATCAAGATATTATTATTGTACGCAAATCCCAAATGCGCCTGAAAATCATTTACATTGTATTTAAACAAAGCCACATCGTGTGCCGTACCAGTATTGCTCCATGCTGGTGACGAAAACAAGCGTTTATCGTCATAATTCAATGTTTGTCGTCCAATTTTAAACGACCCACCTGGTACCAAAAGCATTTCGGCCCATGCTTCATAGATTCCGGTTGTGGCATCGCTTGATGCATTTGCATTTTGCCCAAACGTTCTGGCATCCTGCAACGTAATTTGCGTGCTTAAAACTCCACTTCTGAAAGTCAAACCCAATCGAGTGCGCTGAATAGTGAATACACCCGGGTCATTAATATCCAATAACGGTTTTGCATAACCATCTCGATACTCTACTCTTGGACGGATTTCTCCATCTATTACTACAGTTTGTGCATTTGTTGAAATGAAAAACAATCCTAACATAAATGCGAGAATAATCTTTTTTAGACTAACTAATCTCATAACTTTAATTTTTATCGTTATAAACTAAAAAGAATAACGCCGACTAAATACAAAGGCGATATACTCCGGCAGGAATATCGCCCGCTTAAAAAAAACAGCTTTTTAATTCGCTGTTACTTTCATCCAAAAACTTTATAATATCAGTCACTTTCTTTTCGTATGTACGAATTAACTTCATGCCATACGGACTAATCCTGCATCCACCGCCATCTCTGCCACCTTTTTGCCTGATAACTATAGGAACAGGCGATAATCGGTTCAATTTGTCGAGAATATGCCAGGCATGTTGATACGACATTTTTAGATTTTTGGCGGCTGCATGTATCGAACCATCCACCACCACCTGCTTCATTAAGCGGATCTGCGCGGAACCAAGAAACAATTCATCTTCACGATAAAATGTTAGTTCGGCAGACATATTAAATATTTGGTGAATCATGTTCGTTTTAGTCTATTATTTCTTGAATACGAATCATCTATTATTGTACACATAATTCATGATTTGTTGGAAGATGCATTTCAATTCTTGTGCCAATGTTGTAACTTGATAATATTCAATGAATTAATTACATGATGAGAGTTATAGCTATTATTCAAAGCTACCAAAAGGGAGGTGTCAATTGTTGATTATTACCAGAATGTAGGAATATGACTTCTATAGCGTGTTTGAAATTATATTACATTGTATCTTACTCTTTGGATTCGTTTTGGATTCTTTTGGCTTGAAGAATGTCTTTATTTGAATAAATTCTTTCTGTTTAAATGTATTTTCAAACAAGTTTTCCATAATAATCGGATTTTATGCCAGAAAGAATAGAGTTTTTTCAACTGAATTAGGTCGTTTTCTATAAGTTTTTAATAAATAATCCAATTAAAAAGTCCAATTTTGATCTCATATCACGGAATTGAAATATTATTTCAAATTATTTTCGAGTCGAAAGGAGTTTTCTTTCAGGGCTTTATGTAATAAACATGTTTTATAGCAGAAATAATTGGGAAAAAGATTTGGTTTGTAATATAAAAGCGACTACTTTTGCACCCGCTTAG
>Ga0247844_1007821_pt1 | contig 11882 bp, 14 predicted proteins | sample LaCtaG_FD_192421 | JGI IMG/M metagenome (GOLD analysis project Ga0247844, IMG submission 192421) | Freshwater microbial communities from meromictic Lake La Cruz, Castile-La Mancha, Spain - LaCruzMarch201714.5m_1 | ecosystem: Environmental > Aquatic > Freshwater > Lake | place: Spain: Castile-La...
CTGGTAGCTCGAAGCAAAAAGGCGGCTCACCCCGAAAGCGCGGTGCAGCGGATGCAACGCCATGAGGGTGATGGCTGTCGTGCAGTTGGGATTGGCAATGATGCCCCGATGGTTTTTGACATCTGCTTCGTTGATCTCCGGAACGACGAGTGGCACATCGTGGGACATGCGAAAGGCCGAGGAGTTATCTATTACCACCGCGCCGCTGGTCACGGCCGCGTGAGCGAAGTCGCGCGAGATCGCCCCGCCAGCGCTGAAGAGCGCAATGTCGATCCCCTCAAAGGAATTCAAATGCAGTGGCTCCACCGTGACTTCCTTACTACGAAAGGTGAGGGTTTTTCCAGCGGAGCGGGGGGATGCCAGAAGGCGGAGGCTGGCTACGGGAAAGTTGCGGCGTTCCATGACGCGGAGCATTTCGACTCCGACTGCGCCGGATGCGCCAACGATTGCGACTCTATGGGATTTTGACATACTCAACATTTATGACACCGGAAACGCCCGCACGGCAATCCTCGGAAGAATGGGAGATGCGAGTGGATATCCCACGCCAGATGCTCGACCTGCGACATCGCGGCGAGTTGATCAAATCTTGGCCGGTTTCCACATCCCGATTCGGCTTGGGATTTGAGCCTGGAAGCTTCAAGACACCGACGGGGCGCTTCGCTGTGGAAAAAAAAATCGGTGCCGGTGTGCCGTTGTGGATGGAATTCAAAAGCCGCCAACCCACCGGGAACCTTGCCGCTCCCGGCGGCGAGCAGGACGGCATTCTGACACGCATTCTCTGGCTTTCCGGCCTCGATGAGGAAAATACCAATACCCGCGACCGCTACATTTATTTCCATGGAACGAACCGCGAGGACCTGATTGGAACCCCGGCCAGCCACGGATGCATCCGACTTCGGAATGCCGACATCGCGGAACTCTTCGATCTCGTGCCGGAAGGCGCGCGGGTGGTCATCGCTTGAAGGTCACACCGTCGAGAAATCCCTCGGCGGACCAGCTTTCTTTCTCCAAGCGTATCCCCACTGCCCCGGTGCGATCCTGCCGAAAGAGGCGAATGCCGAGGCTCTCCACCATGGAGGCCCATTGCTCATCGATCGGTTCGTTTGAGGGAAAATCCGCCGCTGTGGCTAGGACAAGCGAGGGATTCACGGCTCGGAGAAATGACGCCTCGGGGGGCGCTCCGGACTTGTGGCGACCCAGAATCACAATATCGGCTGGGATTTCCGCGCTCTGGTTCTCCAGAAGCCACTGAAATGTCGTCGGCCCGGCATCCGAGAGAAACAGTATCCGTGTTCCACCAGACTCCAGCAACGCGACGAGGGATTTGTCATCCGCCGTTGCGGCAACGAGACCATCCGGTGGATGCAAGATTTTCAGCGATGCGGATGGGCTAATCTCAAAATGATCCCCCGAGCGCGCTTTCAATGTCGGCAAGGCAGCGGCATCCATCGCCGCGTGGAGCCGGCGACGCACTGGCGAGCGGTCGGTAAGCGGGGAGTCGATGATTCGCGGAAGCGCATTCGTTTCGAGAAGAGTGCCCACTCCGCCAATGTGGTTGGCATCGCCATGCGTGAGCACGAGAGTATCCGGCTTCCAGTGGCCCGTGCTGCGCATCCATGGCGTGAGGATGTTTTCGAAATCCCAACGCGACCCGCAGTCCATAAGCCAGAGCCTCCCTCCGCTCTCGATTGCTGTTGCGCCACCGGAGCCGAAATCGAACACCGTGAGAGCGGCGGGCGCCGTCTGCCAGCTTCCGATGGGCAGAAACGAACCCGGCAAGGCAGCCGCTGCTTGAATCACGAAGACCAGAAATTTTGTGAAGACGAGGTTCGCGTTGTTAAAAACCGCTGCCAAGGCCGCACTGGCAACTCCTCCGGTCAAGGCAAGGACGGCTGTGGCCATGATGAGAAACGACAACGGCACGACGAGAAGATTCGCTGCCAGAGCGGAAACGGAAACCATGTGAAAATAAAAAACCGTAAGCGGCAGCGAGCCGATCCAAGCGGCCAGTGAGACCGCCAGCAAGGACGACGCATTGCCTGCCGCTTCGTGCCGTTTCTTCTGCCACGAAGTCCAAAGCGACACAGGAATGAACGGATCCGGCTCCAAGCGTCGGCGAATCCTCTCCTGGATCGGCCCGGCGATGAGCAGAATCGCAGCGACCACGGTGAACGAGAGCTGGAATCCGGGATTGAAAAGTTCATTCGTCGATTGCGCCAGAATGACGAATGCCGCCGCGCACAGGGAATTCAAGGCGATGGGCTGCCGCCATGAAACCATGCCAATTAGAAAAATCGCCGACATAGTCGCCGCGCGGATGCTCGAGGGTTTCCACCCCGTGAGCAGGGCGTAGAAAAACAGAGCTGGAATGATCACGCAGGTGGCAATGCCCCGGCCTACTCCTGCCATTCGGAGGGCCTGCCAGAGGATCAGCGCGATCATACCCACATGCAAACCCGAGACAGAAAAAAGATGGAATGTTCCGGTTTGTCGGAATTCTTCTTGGAGCGCATCGGGGATGTCAGATGTGACACCCAGCACGATTCCGGCGAGCAGATTGCAGACGAGGGGATCTGAGGAAATGCCTTCGCGCAGGGTGGACTCCATCCATTTCCGGCAGGATGCGGCGATGCGCGGCAGAGAGAAACCTGTGGCGGGCGAGGTGATTTCGAGATCCCTCGGCGAGGTGGCGACGAGTTCGCAGGTGATGCCTCGAAGCTCCATGACACGCTTCGCATTGAATTGGCCGGGATTTCGCGGTGGGGCAATCGGACGGAGGCTGCCGACGACGCGCACGGTATCTTCCAGAGCTGGGTTGCCCGAAGGAACGATGGCCTGGATGTCACAGGGGAGGTGGATTTTTTTCCCATCGATTTCGAGGCCTGTTGCTTCAACGAGAAAGCGGGCTTTTCCGGTTGCGCCTATCGAGGGTTCGGAGCGAACGATTCCTTCGACGAGGGCCACTTGTGGTGCGCCGCTGAGTTTTTCAGCAAGCCTTGCAGCCGAAGATTCGCGCGTCTGCACGACTTGCATGGCAGCGAATAAAAACGCGACAGCCGCATAAACACACGCGCTACGGCGAAGGGGCAGCCACAAGGCAAGGGCCAAAGTGGACAGAACAAGAAAAGCCTCCGAGCCAAGCGGGGTCATCCACGCACCGAGGATTCCCGCCGCTACTGCACCCGCCAAGCCTGCGAAGGGCAGGCGCTGATGCCAAAGCGGGGCCCTTGCAGTCACGCTCCGGTGGGTCTCACGGTGTGGTTAGTTGAAGGAGAACGGGCTGTAGAGCGATTCCTCGTAGCCCGAGTTGTAGAAGCCATCGATCGCCGGCTCGTTGTTGGCGAAGGGTTGCTCGTCCTGGTAGAGTCGCGAGTTGTTCCGTTCACCGGGAGAGCGCGGCGCTGATCCGTTTTGTGGGGCAGGCGAACGGCCGTAGAATCCGCGTGTGTCGGAAAGAAACCCGAGCAACTGTGCGTCTGCGCCGGCGGATTTCAGGCTCGCTATTTCGCCTGAAGAGAAATTACACACCTGCCGTGTGCTGTTCAGGTAGGCGATGATTTTGTCACTCGGCACATTGCTGGCGGTGAGATTGCGAATGTCGGAGAAGTCGAGCTTCGCCCCGGCAGACATTTTGGATGTTGTCGAAGCGGACACACCACGGGAGGTCGCCGCCGAGAGCACAGCGGGATTCACCTGGGATGTGCTGGAGCAGGCGGAGAGACAGAGCGCGATGAGAGCGAGAAAAAGCAGAGTGATGCGTTGCATGGTATTTGTGTTGGCTTTCTTCAGGGCTAAGAATCACTAACCCAGCTCGGTGATGATGGCAATGACTTCGGTGTGTGAAGAGATCTATGTTGGGGTGGAAAAAGGTTTGTTTTGATCCAATATTCAAGCCTGCAGGCAGCGTGGACCTTCCGACGCTTTGCAAGTTGAAAAACAAAATCCGCAGGTCGTCCTTGAAAATTTGGTTTCACCTGATCATTCAGGCGTAGAGTCCCTCCCTCACGCGCGCGGATGGAATTTTTTGATCACTGCTTTGAGGCCGCTTTTTTCAATGTGGGTATAGATTTGAGTAGTCGATATGTCCGCATGGCCGAGCAATTCTTGGATGACGCGCAGATCGGCTCCGCCGCCCAGAAGGTGTGTGGCAAAGCTGTGGCGCATCAGGTGTGGATAGACATTTGCTTCGATGCCCGCACGGGCGGCGTATTGTTTGATGAGCTGGCGGATGCGCGGTGTCGTGAGCTTTTTTCCTCGGATCGATAGGAAAATCTCGGCGCCGGTTTTTTTTGAGACGAGTTCGGGGCGTTCGCGTTGGAGGTAAGTCCGTATCGCTGTGCAAGCCGGTTGGCCGATCGGGATGAGGCGGGTTTTCTTGCCCTTGCCGATGACTCGAATGAATGCGTCGTCGAGGTTGATATTTTCGAGTCGTGCATCGCAGAGTTCGGACACGCGGAGGCCGCTGGAGTAGAGCAGCTCAAACATTGCCCGGTCGCGCAGGCCGAGCGGATCATTCGGGCCGAGCGGATCGCTCGGGCCGATGCCCTCGATGAGCTTCCGCACCTGCTCGACATGCAGGGCCTCGGGAAGATGCTTCTCCGGGCGCGGCAGTGTGAGTGTCTCGGCGGGATTCTCGGTCCATGCGCGGCGGGTAACCATAAAGCGGAAAAAAATTCGCACGGCCACGGCATCGATCCGCACCGAGGAGGCTTGGAGCCCAGACCGCTTGCGGAAGACGAGAAAGTCGGTGATCTGCTGCGGCTCGACCCGCCGCCACTCGCGCGTTGGTGTGTGCTTTTCCAGCCATGCGGAAAAGGCCTCCAAAGAACGCTGGACGAGCAGTTGATAGCTGTCGGAAAGCCCGCGCTCGGTGGCCAGATACATCAGAAATTCCTCGATATCCTGTGGCATGCTTGACGGCACTCTGGTGTTTTATCGTATTCGCGGCAAGCCGGCTTCGGGAGGCTTGGCAGATATTTTCATTTTTTATTGAAGTCTCTGAAGCGTTTTGATGTTCTCTTCTGCAAAAATGCCAGCCACCCCAGCCAAACTCGAGATCAATGAGGAAGCGCTCTCGGATCTTGATGTCGAATCGATCGAGCTTTTCATCGGCTTTTTCAAGCTGATCGGTCTTCAGAAATCGGTTGGTGAAATCTACGGTCTGCTTTTTGTGTCGTCGCGCGCTCTGGCGATGGATGACATCGTGCGGCGCTTGGGAATCAGCTTAGGAGCCGCCAGCCAGGGCCTGAAGGTGCTGCGCTCAGTGGGGGCCGTGAAGTCGGTCTACATGCCAGGCGACCGTCGGGATCACTATGTGGCGGACTTGGAATTGAGCAAATTTGCGTCGGCGTTCATTAAGGAAGAGCTGAAACCCAGGCTGGATCGGGCTCTGGAGAGGATCGGCACGATGCAGAATCTCGCAAACGAGATGGAGCCCGAGGATCGCTCAGCTGCCGAGGAGCGACTCGAAAGGCTGAAGCACTGGCTCGAACGCGGCGAGAGCATGCTGCCTTGGTTATTAAAGTTTTTAGTGAAATAATCCGTGCCGCCTCGTGCGGACAACCTGTGAGAAACAGGAAGACATTTTGGATTGGCTCTGGACCGGTAGAAAATTTTCCGCCGACGACCAAAGGCGGCAGCATGCCTGCGCCGAGCCGTTTCCAGCCTGCATCCGACAGGCAATTTCAAATCCCGTATTTCGAATTTTCCTATGACAAAGTATCCGACAAAAATTGATGGGGCCTACCTCTTGCGGCCTCGTGTGTTTGGTGACGCGCGCGGTTTTTTTCTCGAGAGTTGGAACAAGGAAACCTTCGCCAAGCTGGGAATTGATGCGGATTTCGTGCAGGACAATCACAGCCGCTCGGCGAAGAATGTGCTGCGCGGTCTGCATTATCAGATCGGCGATGCGGCGCAGGGGAAACTCGTGTGGGTCACCTCGGGAACGGTCTTCGATGTGCTCGTCGATTTGCGGGAAAGCTCGCCCACCTTTGGAAAATGGGACGGCTACATGTTGACGAGTGATGCCCACGAGCGTCTGTGGGTGCCGGCAGGTTGCGCGCATGGATTTCTGGTCGTGAGTGAGATGGCGGACTTCCACTACAAGTGCACGAATTACTACACGCCGTCGACCGAGCGTGCCCTCCGCTGGAACGACCCTGCCATCGGCATTGACTGGCCGCTGGCCATCGGGATCGAACCGATTATTTCAGCGAAAGATGCCGAGGCCGCATCGTTCGCGGAATGTGAGAAATATCTGTAAGGGCGTCTCCGAAATAGCCAAGCTGGAAGAGTTCTTGGAAGCCCTCGGTCAGCGCGTCAAGGGACCAGGCACGATTTACCTCACCGGTGGAGCGACCGCATTGCTTTTTGGCTGGCGGGCAAAAACCATCGATGTGGATATCAAGGCGGATCCCGAACCCCGGGGACTGTTCGAAGCCATTGCCGAACTCAAGGAATCCCTCGACACCAATGTGGAACTCGCCAGTCCGGATCTTTTCATTCCAGAATTGCCCGGTTGGCGCGAGCGAAGCACGTTCACTCGACGGGTTGGAGAGGTGGATTTCCGGCATTTTGATTTTTACAGTCAAGTGCTCGCCAAGCTGGAGCGTGGACATGAGCGGGATATGCTGGATGTGAGGGCTTTTGTGAAAGAGGGTTTGTTGGCTCGACAAAAGCTGCGTGATTTTTTTGAGGATATTCGCCCTTCACTTAAAAAATTTCCTGCGATCGATGAGCAGGTCTTTGCAAAATCTGTGCAGGATTTTTGCGCTCAGCCATGACCCCTTCACCTGCTGAAATCCTGTGCTTGCCCGCTGGGGAAAGAATGCTCCAAGGCCTTCAGGACTGGCGCGAGGGGCGGACCACCATCAATGCTTGCCTCGTGGTTATCGCCTTTGGGAAATTCCGTGCAGCCGGTCTTGTGTCTGGTGAGGCTCCCTTAGCCGAAGCCGAGTTGGTCCTCTACGATCTCTTGAAAAAAGAAGGCCACAATGCCTACGGACGCTACAATTCCCTCATCCGCGAACTCGTTTCCTTCGGCCGCGCGCTGGCTCGCGCTTAACGCGGCAGACAGTAAAAACAAAAGCTCTCTTCATTCCGTCAGCAATTCTTTGCACTCTATGGTCAATCCTCCGCACTCGCTCAAAACACCCCGCTTTTTAGTCACTGGCGCCAACGGTCAGCTCGGCTTCGAGCTCCAGCGCGCGCTGGCTCCGCTTGGAGAGGTGGTGGCCTGCGGACGCGATGCCTGCGACCTTTCAAATCCCGACTCGATCCGCGCCGCCATCCGCGCAGCCAAGCCGGATATGATCTTCAGCGCTGGCGCTTACACGGCTGTGGATAAAGCCGAGTCCGAGCCGGATCTGGCGCGTGCCGTCAATGCCACCGCTCCCGGCATTCTCGGCGAGGAGGCCGCGAAACTCGGCGCTCTCGTTTTCCACTATTCGACCGACTATGTCTTCGATGGCACAAAACCATCCGCCTACCGCGAAGAGGACGCCACGAACCCGCTCGGCGTCTATGGCAAAACCAAGCTCGAAGGCGAAAAAGCTCTGGCTGCCAGCGGAGCCGCCCACCTCATTTTCCGCACAAGCTGGGTCTTCGGCGCACACGGGAAAAATTTCATCAAAACCATCCTCCGCCTCGCTTCCAGTCGGGACGAACTCCGCATCGTCGCCGACCAGTTCGGCGCCCCGACCGGAGCCGCCCTCCTCGCCGATGCCTCCGCGCACATCGCCGCCCGCTACCGTCGCGATGGCAGGGAAAATTTCCCCTTAGGCCTCTACCATCTCACCGCCAGCGGCGAAACAAGCTGGCACAGCTTCGCCCGGCACATTGTCGCGAGAGCCGTAGCTGCGAACTCGCCGATCCAAGCCACCCCCGAGCGCATCCTCCCCATCACAACCCCCGAATATCCCACCCCCGCCGCCCGCCCGGCAAATTCTCGCCTCGACACCTCAAAGTTCCGCGCCGCCTTCGGGCTTCAATTACCCGATTGGACGCACGGGGTCGATCAGGTGCTCGATGTGATTTGATTGGCCCTCGCGCCTCCGTGTTTGAGAAAAACACAGACTGCATACCTACGCATTATAATTCCAAGGCACTTAAAACTTTAACTTTTTATTTTAAAAATATACAAATGACTTGCAAAAATCATGAGTTCAGGTCTGCTTTCCGGTCTTCAAGGAATCCAGAGGAATCTGCTCGTGAGTTTAATAGGGAAAAACCTTGCTGGAGGCAACGGCAACGGGATCTTCCGATCGCAGAGAAGGTTGCGTTATTAGGCCAAACGATCTTAGAAACATTGGAGTTCGAAAAAATCAAAAAGCATGCAACGCGTTTGTGATGTGTTGGAAGAGTTGTTGGCTTGCGGAGTCATTCAAAAATATGCCATAGGTGGAGACACGGCGGCTGGCTTTCATGGTGAGCCTTTGGCAACGCGCGATATTGATGTCTTCTGCTATCTGGATGCCCCAACCGATTCGATTTTGATTACGCCGGAGCCAATTTTCAAGAAGCTTGCAGACATGGGATTTACTAAATTCGATGAAGAAGGAATATTGATCCACGGATTTCCCGTTCAGTTCCTTTCAGCATCGTCACAGCTTGAAAAAGAGGCCGTCGAAAACGCAATGGTCATGAATTGGCAGAATCATACCATCCGGGTCATATCCCCCGAGTATTTGGCTGGGATTGCTATTACTGTAGGTCGCCCAAAAGACCGAGCAAGATTGGTTTATCTGACTTCTCTGGAGCTTTTTAATAATATCCTATTTGCTGAGATTCTGCAAAGACACGGCTTGATAAAAACATGGGAGGCATGGGCCAAGGGGCTTGGCTTGAAAGAACATCTGGCATAATACTGCCAAAAGCCCTCCAACATCCAACCACTTTCTCTTTCCTTGTCACGCTGGAGACGCATAGGCGGCCTCGTCCCGCCAGGCCCGAGCTAATTTTTCCCAGAATAACATTGACCGTGCATTGCAATTGCCACACATTTTAGTCATGAAAACTGCTGCTGTGCATAGTCGGATTGAACCAGAAACCAAAAAAATGGCCGAAGGAATTTTGCGAAAGTTAGGCTTGAGTCCGACAGAGGCCATTCGATTATTTTATACTCAGATTACTCTGAGAAATGGCCTTCCATTTAATATCTCTATTCCAAACGAGGAGAGTGTCCAAGCATTGGATGACTCAAGAAAAAACAGAAATCTTACCACTCATGCCACTACGGATCAGCTCTTCGCAAGTTGGAATGAATGAGAACAATTCATGAAACCAGTCAATTTCTGCGAGATTTCAAAAAGCTCAAGAAGCAACGCAAAGATTTAGAAAAGTTAAAAGAGGTCGTTTTGGTTTTGCATTCCGGCAGGCCATTGGAATCCAAATACCGGGACCATGCGTTAATAGGACCTTGGCAAGGTTCGCGTGATTGTCACATCGAGCCGGATTGGGTATTGATATATCGACTTGAATCGGATAGTTTGTTTCTTGAGCGCACTGGTAGCCATAGTGAGCTTTTCAAAAAATGATTGTTATCCTCATCTAACAAAATGTGGGGAGGCCAGAATGCAACCTTTTATCTGCCATTTGGCTCCGCCTCGAGTTTGCGGATTAAGGTGCCATACACTTTCCGACCTTTCACCTTACCTCTTTCACCCAATTTTTTAACCACCAATCAGCAGGAATAAACAAATAAAAATGCACGCGTAGAAGCCAGTCGGCTTTCACTCGTTACGAGCTGCCTGTTACAAGCTACCCGCAGCAACTTCTTCGACTTTTCTTTTTTTGCGCTTTTTTGCGCCTCTTCGCGGCAAATAATTCTTTCCATTACAAGTTACTCGCGATTCGTCACCTCCCCAGTCCCTCCGGAGTCGCGCAGCGCGTAGGCGGAAGGCCCCCTTATTTCTCCATTTCTCAGTTTCTGAGTTTCTAAATTTTTCTTCGCTTCTGCATTTTTAAGCTTCCTTTTTCTTCTGCTTTCTATTAATTTCTCTCTTTCATTAATGAAAAAAGCACTCATTACTGGCAACTCTACGCGCATTATGGAATCATAGTATGCCTTCACGCAAAGGTATCGTCCTCGCCGGCGGCTCCTGCTCACGTCTCCACCCGTTTACGCTTGCTGTCAGCAAGCAACTTATGCCCGTCTATGACAAGCCGATGATCTATTACCCGATCTCGGTGCTTATGCTTTCTGGAATTCGGGAAATTTTGATCATTTCCACGCCCCACGATCTGCCTGCCTTCGAGCGGCCCAAAGTTCACTGGATCAGGAATAGAAATGACAGATGCACATCGGTAATGTAGATTATCATCATTGATGATTGACAGAAAGCTCAATTTTGCTTTGCTTGCTGCACTGAAGCAGTTTCCAGCCGTAGTTGTGACTGGGGCTCGACAGTCGGGCAAGACGACATTGGCTCGGGCGGTGATGCCCGAAGCGGACTATGTCACTTTTGACATCCCATCGGACGCTGCTTTTGCTGCAGCTGACCCAGCCAGTTTTCTTTCAAGACGCCGTGAACCATTGATTCTGGATGAATTTCAGTATGTTCCTGAGCTAACGCGCCACCTCAAGGTGTTGATCGATGCAGATCGGCGTCCGGGAAGATTTCTTCTCACTGGGTCTCAGCAGTTTTCGAGCTTGGGCAGCGTTTCAGAATCCCTCGCCGGGCGATGTGCCGTTCTTACTCTCCCGATGTTATCAAGCCGGGAGTTGGGAATCAAAGATCAGGTGGAATTGGATCGCTATTTGTGGAGGGGAGGTTTTCCGGAGCTTTGGCAGCGCGGTGATCTCGACCGAACGCTTTGGCTGTCATCTTATCTTGCGACTTATTTGGAGAGGGATGTCCGCACGCTTGGAAATATCGGAAGTTTGCGAGACTTCGATCGCTTTTTACGCGCGGTTGCCCTGCGGGCTGGGCAACTTTGTGTCTTCAGCGAGTTGGCCAGAGATGTTGGCATTTCCGTGGGAACAGCAAGAGCTTGGATTTCCATTTTGGAAGCAAGCCAGCAGATTTTTCTTTTGGAGCCTTATCATTTGAATCGGGGTAAAAGGCTTATCAAAACGCCAAAGATTTACTTTCAAGAGACGGGGATGTTGATCTTTCTGCTTGGCTTTCAATCTTGGTCGGATGTGCAGGCGAGTCATTACTGGGGGGTGGTCTGGGAAAATGCGGTGGTGTCAGAGGCACGGAAGATGCGTTGTCTTCAAGCGGATCCGAGGCCATTGTGGTTTTGGCGCACGGCAGCGGGAGATGAGATCGATCTGTTGATGGAAGTCGGACCGGAGGAATTTATTGCCGTTGAAGTCAAAGCTAGCACCATGCCCTCGGCGCAGCAAGCGGCCGCTTTTTCAAAATTTATGGCTCTGCACGGTGAAAAGAGTTTGAAAAGAAAAATTATATGTTGCAGGACCGCTGAGTCGAGACCGCTCGCTGAGGGGTCGGATGTCACCGTGTCTTCGCTATGGGATTTTGACGAAAATTGAACATGAGACTGGAGCCGCGCAGCGCGCAGGCGGACCACGCGTTACCTTCCTTGTCACGCCGGAGCAGCGCAGCGCGTAGGTGGAAGGTCCCCTTATTTCTCAGTTTCTGAATTTCTAAATTTTTCTTCGCTTCTCCATTTTTAAGCTTCCTTTTCCTTCGTCCTTCCCGTTACTCTTTACCACCTCGCCACGCCGCGGCCGCGGCCTCTTACTTTTTCGCCACCTGACTCACTCGAAAAACTTGATTTGCATCTCGTCTTCCTTCTTATAATTTCACGTTTATGAGCACACTCGTTGAAATCGAAGAAGCGATTGATCGCCTGCCTGATTTGGATGTGGACCAATTGGCTGAATGGCTTGAGAGGCGCCGGGCAAGAAAATCATC
>Ga0247844_1007823_pt1 | contig 11881 bp, 11 predicted proteins | sample LaCtaG_FD_192421 | JGI IMG/M metagenome (GOLD analysis project Ga0247844, IMG submission 192421) | Freshwater microbial communities from meromictic Lake La Cruz, Castile-La Mancha, Spain - LaCruzMarch201714.5m_1 | ecosystem: Environmental > Aquatic > Freshwater > Lake | place: Spain: Castile-La...
GGTTTCTCGCAATACCTTGGCCAACGCAAACCGAGTCAGGCCATGGGAAGTCTTTGCGGATTTGGCACATCATTTGATCAGAACGGCGCGTACGCTTTACGCCAACGAACCATCGAGCTCGGAGTTGGTGTCGCTGATGGGTGCGACCGTTTACGCGTTGGATTCGACTACGATCGACTTGTGTTTGAGCATCTTCAATTGGGCACCGTTTCGAACTACGAAGGCAGCGATCAAGCTTCATACCCTGATAGATTTGAAGGGATCGATCCCGAGTTTTATTCATATCAGCGATGGAAAAATGCACGATGTAAAAGTGCTCGATATCCTTTGCGAGCAAGGTTATATCGAGGCTGGCGCGTTTTACGTGATGGACAAAGCGTATGTCGACTTCGCGCGACTTTACACATTGCACATGGCCAAAGCGTTCTTCGTGACTCGTGCCAAGACAAACATGCAAGTCGCGATGGTGCAATCGTTTCCCGTCGCGACAAATACTGGTTTGATCAGCGATCATCATGTTCGATTGGCTGGGGTGCTGACCGCTGCGCGGTATCCAGAGCCAATTCGACTTGTAACGTTCTTCGACCGCGAAACAGGCAATACCTTCGAGTTTCTGACAAACAATCTCACCCTGCCAGCCAACACTATTTGCGCACTTTACAAACAGCGCTGGCAAGTCGAATTGTTCTTCAAATGGATCAAACAGCACCTTCGAATCAAAGCCTTTTATGGCAACACGGAAAATGCCGTGAAGACGCAAATATGGATCGCGATTGCGACCTACGTCTCGATTGCAATTATGAAGAAGCGATTGAATTTGAAACATTCGCTTTACGAAATCCTAAGAGTATTGGACTTAAACATGTTTGAAATGACGCCCATCGAAGCTTTACTCGGCAAGCCTGTTGAACCTACCGAGTTATCGGATTATCCTGTTCAACAAGATCTGTTCCAAACGTTGGGACACTAGTGATCAGATCTTATTAAATTTTTATAGGGAAGAAACCAAAAAATCGCATACTTGATCGACTTGGTCAAGTGTCATGCTGTTGAATAAGGGTAGCCTTACAAGGCATTTACTGAACCGATCGGAATTCGGTAGTGGAGCAGATGCTCCATACCTTTGCCCGAAAGTGCTGGAATGCAATGATTGGTAGTGGAAAACCATTCCAATTTTTGCAGTTCGTGCTTTTATCAAAATTAGATTTCTCGCCTCCTCGTTTTCCATCAATATATAAAACATATGGGCATTATTAGACGCCCATTCTGGTATTAAAGGCAGGGAAAAATTTAATTCTGCCGAGTATGGTTGTAGATTTTCATAATACCGATTCCAAAGAGATATTCTTTTTTCCTGTATGATTGAAATGGACTCAAGTTGAGCATAGAGATATGCTGCCAATATATCAGATGGCAAAAAAGAGGATCCGATGTCAACCCATCCGTATTTATCAATTTCCCCACGAAAAAAGGCACTACGATTTGTTCCTTTTTCACGAATTATTTCTGCACGTTTAATGAATTCTGGATCATTTACAGATAGCAAACCACCTTCACCACAAGTAATATTTTTAGTCTCGTGAAATGAAAAGGTACCAAATGAACCAAGAGTACCTAGCTGTTTCCCTTTATAAGTTGACTCAATTGCTTGCGCAGCGTCTTCGATGACATGAATGTTGCGACCATTGCATAATAATTTTATACTATCAATATCGCAAGAGACACCAGAATAATGAACAATTACAATCGCTTTGGTATTATTGGTAATGTGTTCTTCGATGGTTTCAGCCGTTACATTTGGGTGATAACGTCCACTATCTGCGAACTTAATTTCGGCACCACGCAACGCGAAAGCATTTGCTGTAGATACAAAAGTATAAGACGGAACTATAACTTCATCTCCGGTTTTTATATTCAAAAGAAGGGCAGCCATTTCCAAGGCGTCAGTACAGGATGTCGTAAGTAACGGCGCCTTCATGTTGTATCGAAGTTTAAGAAGTTCGGTACATTTTTTTGTGAATAACCCGTCTCCAGATATTTTACATGTGCTTATTGATTCTCTTATGTATTCTAACTCAGGACCATGAATATATGGACGATTAAATGGGATTTCAGTGCTCATAATTTTTTTGCTTTCAATGCGGTTTTATTCAAAATGATTCATCACTTCTTTGCAAAAGTTTTTGACATTATCTAACTGAAAATTCTCATCTTCTCTTATTTTATCTAATAATCTAGTTCTTGACAGCCTGGCAACTTCAACTTGACTTTCGCCGTAAGCTATTCCGTATCGCATAGAGAAATCGGGCTGCCAGTCGGACTCACTAAGTCCAGGTTGCTCCAGAACTATTGAATCACATCCACACAAAGCAGCAAACTTTGAATAAGCAGTGTAAGGATCAAAAGATATAAATCTCTCGACTCGATGAAATATTTGGGCAATCTCTCGATGATTAAGCCCGTCAATTGAGATTGCATCATTCAAACTAATAGATGATATGCTTCTGTCTCCCTTTCTGATTATGTACGCAGTTCCTTTTCTAGGCCCCGTACTTCTTATTCTAAAATAAATTTCCGGTACTGATGATAAGTTGAGATATTTACTATAAAGTCCCACTGTTGGAACTTTGTAACCATCGCTTACATGACCACCCCGAATCCAAAACTCATTATCTCGATAATATAATTTTTTATTGAAATAACCAGGTCTGTGCAAAAAAAATCTACAGACTTTACTTGCGTTGTATGGATTACCGATTGCAATTTCTGGATATACAACAATATCGTTGCATTTGATTTTTGGGTCTATACTTACAGGAAAATCGACGTTAGATCTAGCCGAATTCCATAATGCGAATTTTCGGAAATTATTACCTAGCTGAGTTTTTACTGCCCTTGCAATACTTTCCTCCGGTATGCATGTCGTACTACGCCAGGGAATTATTTTTGCCGAGAATCCCAAATCATTTAATAATTTTACTAGCCTGTAAAGCCACAATGTCCCGCCAGAGTTATCATCATAAGGGTGTGACATTACGTAAAATTTTTGCATGGGATTTGATTTGTCTTTTAACAATGCATTATTTTAAAATGAATGAATATATATTTATGATTTATTTATTTTGCTAGGGAAGGTCTGCACAACAGCCGCTGAAATGGCTGCTGACGCGTGACTGTTCACATGATGAAACCGCAGCTGAATTTGCCGACGATTCCGTGCGTTTTGGGCCCTCAGTGGCCTGTTTTCGGGCCTGCGCCCGTGCTGCAGGCGCACTCATGCCTGCAGGTCCTTCAAAATTCGCTTGCGCACCATCCACAAGTTCGACAGCGCGAACAGGGTGACCAGTTGCGCCGTGTTCTTGGCCAGGCCCCTGTAGCGCACCTTGACGTGGCCCAACTGGCGCTTGATTACCCGAAACGGATGCTTTACCTTGGCGCGTACGCTGGCCTTGAGCTTTTCGGCCTGCTCGAGCAAAGCGGCCCAGCCCGTGTCGGCCAGCGCGCGGCGCTTGCTCGGACGCATGGCCACCTGCCACTTCACACCCTTAGCCTCGGGCCGTTTGTCGGCACCTTGGTAGCCCGCATCAGCAAACACCACCTTCTCCTTGCCGTGCAGCAAGTCATGGCCCTGCGTGACGTCGTTCACGTTGGCTGCCGTGCCGATGACGCTGTGCACTAGGCCCGAGTCGGCGTCCACGCCAATGTGCGCCTTCATCCCGAAATGCCACTGATTACCCTTCTTGGTCTGGTGCATCTCAGGGTCACGCTCACCGTCTTTGTTCTTGGTCGAGCTGGGCGCAGCAATCAATGTGGCATCCACCACCGTGCCCGCCTTGAGCATCAAGCCCCTCTTGGCCAAGGTCGCGTTGATGGCAGCCATGATCTGAAGGCTCAGATCGTGCTCTTCCAGCAAATGGCGAAAGCGCAGGATGGTGCTCTCATCAGGCAGCCGGCTCATACCGGGGTCAAGACGGGCGAACTGGCAGTACAGCGGCACATCGTGCAAGGCTTCTTCCATGGCCGGATCGCTCAGGCCAAACCACTGCTGCATGAAGTGAATGCGCAGCATGGTTTCCACCGCAAAGGGTGGCCGACCTGTCTTGCCCGCCGGCGCGTGCGGTTGAACCAGGCCGACCAGATCCGACCACGGTACCACGAAGTTCATCTCGTCAAGGAATTCACGCTTGCGCGTGCGCTTGGTGGCCAGCTCGAATCCAGCGGCGGCAAGGCTTTGTTGTTTCATCACTATTTAACGCATGAGCTCAGCTTTGGCTGACTTGTGCAGACCTTCCCTAGAAAAGTAAGTATTATTTAACCATCGTGTACGCTATTTGGTTACCAATAAATATCATAGAAGATTATTATAATTAGTTAATTTTTATATGAATTATAAAATGTTAATAAAATTAAATTAAATTAAAATTTAAGTTATTCAAGATAGATATTTAAAGTTATTTTTTCATTGCATTGATACTTCCGTCACGCTTCACGAATGCTAAAGCTCCTGGATTTATTGGTGAGTTCATGCTTAGATCTGATTTCTCTTGAATTACTGAATTAAAACCAAGCTTCGAAAAGCATGGTATTTTAGAGTACCCACCTATTATCGATCCCGCCGCGAGGAATGAAAAAGAGCCTATCTCTGCATCATGGCATACATGTGATCTATGCCATAAAATGCATCCATCTCCAACCTTTGAACCTCGCTCAATATATGATCCGCCTAAAATTACAGTTCCGATACCAATGTGAACCTTAGGCCCTACAGTAGCTTTCGGAGAAATATATGACGTTAATATTCCAAGAGATTTATACCGATTTGATATATTTTGCCTGGCATGCATATTGCCATAACCAATGCAATTAATTATTTTATCCCCCGACCTGAAATTTATTTTTTGTGAGATAGAGACTTTCAATCCTTCATATCTATCAGTAGAAAAATATTCCTCATCAATTAATATCTCATATTGTTCTCCAGCATTTTCCAATTCAGTAGAAATAGATAGCGCTAATGCGTTTGCTCCAAAAAGAAAGATCATTTTATTCTTGATTCGGTTTGTATAATCTCGATTCAGGAGGCAAATAAAATTCACTAAGATTAGTTGGCATTCTCACGTTCCAACCAAGATATTTAGCAATCTCGCTATTCGGATTAATAGCTAAGTTTGATTCAGTTGCGAGCCTAGGAAAATCAAATCGTGATCGCATAAATGGACGACAAAAGTTTATTGTTATTGCATTACGCCATTTCGTCGATCTGTTCAAGCCCGTCCTGTGCCACAGACGTGCAGCGAAAAATATTGCTGTACCTTTTTCACAAATTAGTGATTTTTTGTTTTTTGAGAAAAATTCCTCTGTCGGTTGTTGTGATAGTTTATGACTTCCAGGTAAGACTTCTGTAGCTCCATTTTGATCAGTAAATGGGTCTAGTGCTAGTATAAAACCTAAATTTGTTGGATAATCAGGAATAAAACGAGGGGAGTCAACATGTATTCTGCCGCCATAGTTCGTATCTAATGGAGGAGCAGAACTGGACTGATAAGCGTAAACAATCGCGTGTTTGCAGAGCAATTGATCAGTCATCAATCTTAACTTATCATAATTGAGCAATTTCAGCATTTCTTCGCCATACAAGAAACAATTGTGCACCATTCCAGAATCAATACGGCTGGATTCTAATGTATGACCTAAATTTTTTCTCTCGCTTTCAATGGCGACCAGTAACTCATTCTTTATTTTAGATACTTTCTCGACATCAATAAAATTTTCAACAATGATGTATCCATTGTTTTCAAATTCACTATTTAACTCCATTTTTATTCCTTTATTGCAAAAATATCGAAATATTTAAAACATGAAGCAGATATTGGCAGCATTTGCTCGATGGTTCTGATGGTTTCTTCGTCCAATTCATTTTGCGCCATTATCCAATTGTATGTAATTTTTATTTTTTTAAAGCCAGCGGTGCTTAGCTCTCTGATCTCATCGGAAGGGTTCATGCCACCCGATTCTGACTTACCAGGCTCAGCTATTATTAAATCTTCTGGATCTAAGTCAAACTCGTCTGCATAGTGATCTCCGTTAGAAAATATTTTTTTAAATTCATGTTGGAGTTTGTTTTGAGAGAATTTTTCGTAATTAAAGTCGTCACTTGTTGCTTTTAATGCATCAGCAAAAATTCTGTTTGGTGACAGGCCAAAGTAACAGACACCATCTTTCTTCAGTACTCTTTTTGCTTCTTTGTAAAACGAAGAGCGGTTCTCCAAATGGTCTAAAAAGCTGTAGCACGTAACAATATCAATTGATTCATCGTCAAATGGTAATGAATCAGCAGTCGATTGATAAGTTAACACGTGTTGATGATTTTTTTTGCAAGCTTCCAACATTAGTGGAGCGGCATCAACGCCGTGACTATTCCAAGTAGATGGAGAACATTCAAAGACAAATCCATCTCCGCATCCAATATCTGCATGTTTTATGTTCTTATTTGAATTAAATATTTTTGCATCGATATCTTTTAGTATTTTCTGCAATCTTATTTTGGACTCAATCTTTCGATGTGGACTTTTTTGATACTCACCGATTTCCAATAATTTCTCATGTACCCTAATATTAGCTTTTACAGTTTTTGTTGGCTTCATTTTTGTTCCTTTATGTTGTATGACAGATCAAACAGGATTGATTGCGGGTTATTCAAAGATGTGGAAGCATATTCTTGTGAATGAGTGTATTCTGCTATTATTTTTGAATAATCACACCATTCTATCTTTATTCCTTTTTTTCTAAAATCATCTTCTATTATGTAATTTTTTGCTGAAGGCCCTGATAAATATATATCTCCCGCATGATCTTTAATGATGTGAGCCACTCGGCTGCTTGGGGATTCACATTCCGGGTATGCTTCTATGTACTTGATTGGGGTTTTAATATTAAGTGAATCTCGTATGAATTCTATTCCCGCCCTATTAATCTCGTAGAGATATTGCATTTCTTTAAAATTTTTGAATAGCTTGCTCACCTCTGAGTGAATATTTTCCCAATTTTTATTTTTCCCCAGCATATGATGCAACGTTTTTATTTGCTTATCTACCCATAGATGATTGGCTAATTTAATGTCTTTGTATTTTTGGGTCATTGACTCATGCTTGACTGGCACGGTCAGCCAAATTTTCTCCTGTTGACTGTTGTTTGTTTTTTTATTTAGCCAATTTCTATTTCTATAATCATTTTTTGTATATTGAACATCTTCGTAAACCAAAAAAAGGTCTACATTTGACATTACTGCGAAGTATCCTATCCATGGAAAATAATTGGCTTGGATGAGTGCGATTTTCATTTATTTAAGATCGATTTTTTGAATTACCTACACTTTAATGCTCATTATTTGCCATGTACGTTATTTGTTTTAATTATTGCCCGCGATATATACCATGGTACAGTTAAATTGATCCCTTCTATGACGGATCGGCTTGGCGTATATTCGAGTAATTGCCGCGCTTTTTCAATGTCTGCCAGACTATGGCGAACATCGCCCACTCTAAAATCGCGATATTTTGGTTCAACGAGCTTATTTACCCCATTTTCTTTCAGCGAATCGCTTAAGTAGGAAAATAGTTGGTTAAGCGTTGTTCTTGATCCGTAAGCCACGTTGTAAACTCTGTTAAATGCATTTGACTGTCCACATGCAGCAAGTAAATTTGCCTGTATTACATTTTCTATGAAGCAAAAGTCCCTACTTGTTTCTCCATCTCCATTGATGTATATACTCTCACCATTGATTAATGCATTTATCCATTTGGGTATAACGGCTGCATAGGCTCCGTTTGGGTCTTGTCTCGGTCCGAATACATTAAAATAACGTAGTCCTATTGTCTTAATGTTATAAGTTTTGGAAAATACGCTAGCATATAGCTCATTTACGTATTTGGTTACAGCATAGGGGCTGAGTGGGCTTCCAATGGTTTCCTCGACTTTCGGTAATTTGGCGTGGTCACCGTAAGTGCTGCTACTTGCGGCATATATAAAGCTTTGCACTTTAGCATCGCGTGCTGCGACCAACATATTTAGAAAGCCATCAATATTGTTTTGATTAGTAGCAATCGGGTCTTCTATACTGCGCGGAACGGAGCCGAGAGCTGCTTGATGTAGTATGTAATTTACTCCTTCGCATGAGCGACGGCAGTCTTCAAGGTTCCGAATATCACCTTCGATGAAGCTTAAGTTAGCCCACTGGTCGACTGTAACCAAACTCTGGACTTCGTCTAGGTTCTGCCTGTGGCCAGTGCTGAAGTTGTCCAAGCCGACCACTCGTTGGTTCAGTTTCAGCAGCGATTCGAGCAAGTTGCTACCTATAAAGCCAGCTACGCCCGTGATCAACCAAGTTTTTGTATTTGTTTGAAGTTGCTGTTTAAGTGATTCGAATTTTTCCATTCTTACAACCTTATATCCGATTCTTTCGTTGAAAGTACATATTTCAAGTCATAGAGAACTACGTTGGGCCTTCCAAAGTCACGAATAGCGTTGGCACCCATGTCTTTGAATTGGCGATGCGCTACTGCCAGAATAATGGCGTCGTAATTATCGCTATCGGGCTTATCGATGGGTGTGATTCCGTATTCGTTCTGTGCTTCCTCTGCCGTCACCCAAGGGTCGTATACATCGACCTCGCAGTTGTAGTCTTTCAACTCTGCGATGATGTCAACAACGCGAGTGTTGCGTAGGTCGGGGCAGTTCTCTTTGAACGTAAGACCCATAACTAAGACCTTGGCACCTTCCACCTGGATTCGTTTTTTAGTCATCGCTTTAACGAGTTGAGCAACGACATAGGCGCCCATGCTGTCGTTCAAACGTCGGCCAGCCAGGATGATTTCCGGGTGGTAGCCAATCGCCTGGGCTTTGTGGGTAAGGTAGTACGGGTCAACTCCAATACAATGGCCACCGACTAAACCCGGACGGAAGGGCAGGAAATTCCATTTGCTACCAGCGGCATTCAGCACAGCCTCGGTGTCAATGCCCATCTTGTTAAAGATTAGCGCCAATTCGTTGATGAGGGCTATGTTGAGATCTCGCTGGGTGTTTTCGATGACCTTGGCAGCTTCGGCCACTTTGATACTTTCTGCCTTATGAGTGCCAACGGTGATAATCTCGTTATAGAGGACATCCACGAGATCAGCGATTTCGGACGTAGAGCCAGAGGTTATCTTCTTGATATTGGTTACACGATGTTCCTTATCGCCTGGGTTGATACGCTCTGGACTATAGCCACAGAAAAAGTCTTGGTTAAATTTCAGGCCGGAATGCTTTTCCAGCACCGGCACGCAATCTTCTTCAGTGCATCCGGGGTAAACGGTTGATTCGTAAATGACAATGTCGCCCTTTTTGAGTATCTTGCCGACAGTTTGGCTAGCCTTGATAAGTGGGGTGAGGTCTGGGCGCTTGTGTTCGTCAATCGGAGTGGGGACAGTGACAATGTAGCAATTGCAAGTGCGAATGTCTTCAATGTTGGTGGTGAAGCTCAGGTGCTTCGCGGCAGCGAGCTCTTCTTGGGTAGTTTCCAAGGTGAAGTCTTTACCGACTTTTAGCTCATCGATGCGTCGCTGGTTGATGTCGAACCCAACGACGGAGCGTTTGCGACCGAATTCAACAGCCAATGGGAGACCTACATAACCAAGTCCGACGATTGATAATTTTATGTTTTCTAATTTCACGATATTTGCCTAAATTGATTTTAAAAATATCATCTCAGCGGATAGCCTTTTTAAAACCGCTGATCTGGTCCTCAACCACTTCCGTCCTCAGCGCCTCAATCTCCGCCTTCAGCACGTCGTACTCTTCCATCTTGCGCCTCAGGAAGTGGCTGGTTAGCGCCACCTTTTCGGCAATGCCCTGAGGGGTAAGCAGGTACACGTATTTGAACTTATTCTTACTCTTGGAAAAGTTCGCCATCTTCACAAAGCCCTTGTCGATGAGAGCGTTGAGGCAATAGTTCAGACCTCCCACGCTCATGCCGAGCTTGTCCGCTAGCTCGCGCTGAGTAAGGTCCGGGTTGTCTTGCAGTATGCGCATCACCCTGAAATAAGTGTCTTCTTGGAGTTTGGCCTGGCGACTTGTCATAAATTTGGCGAGTTTTCTCTCTACGTTGTGAATTTGAATGTGTTTTAGGCAGGCTACCGCAGTGCCTATCACTCAAAGGAGCGCAGCCGCGGGGAGTATCAAAGTAAAGTTCTGTAAGAACTTGAACATTGTAGCGGGTGCTCAGCCGTTCGGTCCACTCCGTCATAAAAAATAGTTTTCAGGCGTAGAAGGGTTCAGGCCTCTGCAACTTGCTGTTGCTGAACCGCCTCCTCCATGCTGACGGTGTTCACCACCAGCTCCAGGTGGGTCAGGATTTCCGGCTCGTGGCGCCCGATGTAACTCTTGACCGCCCCGTTGGCCAGCAGCTTTGTGAGGTAACCCTTGGCCACCACCAGGTTGAGCAGGTCTGAACCGTAGTTCTCTTCTGCCTGGGTGTAAGACTCCTGCACTTGATCCATCTCTTTTTGGAGCTTCTCGATCTGCTCAATAGGCGCGATCTTATTTTCCCGCTCGGCGGGCTTGACGTCAGAGCGTTGCTCGGGATGCGTGGCCTTGAGCAGGGCCTCGGCATGCGCCACGGTGATGGTGTTGCTGGCGATCATCAGCTCCACCGCCTCCACCTGGCGGGCGGCCTTCATGTTGCGCAGGATGCGGGTCACGTCTGGGGTGAACTGCTTGTCTTGCAGCAGGGTGATGGCCTCGGGGCAGATGCCTTCGAGCAGGTTGATGCGCCGGTTGATGGAGCTCAAGTTGACGTTGAAGGCCCGGGCCAGCCGTTCCTTGCTGACACCGCGGTCGATGGCGCGGCGGATCATGTAGTGCTCGGCGATGGTGGACAGTCTATTGATGTGATGGTTGTAGCTGAAGGTCTCGTCGTCTTTGGCGAACAGGCAGGGCCCAACGCTCATGCCCAGCTCCTTTAAGGCCAACACGCGCAGGTGGCCGTCCAGAACCAGGTACTCGGGCTTCTTTCGGTCGGGTTGGATGACGGACAGTGGCTCGATCAGCCCCACCTCGTTGATACTGGAGACGATCTGCTTGTACTTACGGGTGCTCATCACCCCGTCGGGCACCTTTTTGCTGGGCAGCAACTGGTCCAACGGGATCTGGTAGGTCTCCAGCTCAAAGCCCAGCAGGGTGTTGAGGGAGCCTGTTGGTAGGTTCAGCAGGTTGGGGCCGTCATCGCCGTCACGGGTGCTGTCGCCGCCAGGGCGGTAGACGCCGGGGTACATCTCAGTCAGGTTGCTGTGTGGGGCATGGTGATTGGCTTGGCGTGCGGTGTTCACAGAGTGGCTCCTTCGGGTCCGGGGTGGTCGGGTGTGCTGACGCTGCCCAGGGTGTTGATGCGCTCGGCCAGGTACTTGGGCAGGGTGTCCAGGCCTTCGGCACGCAGCAGGTTCACAAAGTGCTCGTCGGCAAAGAGTTTTTTGAGGCCCTGCACCACCAGGAGCAGGCGCTGGTGGGCGTGCTCGGCTTTGAGGACCATCTTGCGCTGGCGCTCCACCTCGCGCTGGTAGGTGCGCACCAGGCTGTAGCTGGAGGTGGGGGGTTTGATCTGGTCGCGGTTGGGGGATGCCGGGCCGTGCTCCAGGCGCTTTTCGATCAGGCGCTTGGCTTCGATGATCTGGCGACCTTTGAGCTGGCCGTTTTCATACGCCTCTTGCAGCAGATCGCCCAGGTTGGCCTGGCCGTCGCCTTCGGTGGCGTTTTCGTTGGCGCGGGCAATTTCCAGCGCCGTGGTCAGCGGGATGGTGCCGCGCTGCACGCCTTCGATCAGGCGCTCTTCCCCCTGGTCGAGCAGGAA